>Ga0209094_1000007_pt1 | contig 313890 bp, 254 predicted proteins | sample COGITO_mtgs_1004_2_FD_184790 | JGI IMG/M metagenome (GOLD analysis project Ga0209094, IMG submission 184790) | Pelagic marine microbial communities from North Sea - COGITO_mtgs_100430 (SPAdes) (version 2) | ecosystem: Environmental > Aquatic > Marine > Epipelagic ... | reverse complement strand
CGGAATGACTGACATAAGAAATATTCCCATGCCCGAGGGCAAGCATTTCAGCGGAAAATCAACTAATTACCGTCCAATATTATTTAGCATTTCTGAAGTAGAACAAGTAGTGAAGGAGACTCCTAAAGGCGAAACTTTCAAGGTGTCGTTTACCCCAGTTCAAATTTCACTTGCCCATTCATATTTAGAAAAAGTAATTGAACAAAATGAAGGTTGGCAATTGATGCGTGCTTGGTGGTCACATTCTCCAACTTCTTTTCCTGCAATTTTATTTAAAGCCAAGCAAAGATTAATTGACTTGTTACTTGAAATTGAAAACTCTTTTTTGGAAAGAGATTATGAAGAGAAGATGTTTAGCGAGAAATCATATTTTGATGCAAGCTTTGAAGTTTTACAATTAATTGAGAAAGCAAAGAGAAGTGTGATATTGATAGATGGCTATGTTGATGGAACAACACTTAAGTTACTAAGTTCAAAAAAGGAGTCTGTTGCTATCCAAATATTGACTGACCCAAAATCAAATTCAGAAGCATTTGAATTACTCGTTGAGAAATTTAACTCTCAATATAAAAACCTTGAAATTAGAACATCAAGAGTTTTTCACGACCGGTTTCTTATTGTTGACGAAGTAAATTTTTATCAAATCGGGGCTTCGATGAAAGACCTAGGAAATAAGGCTTTCTCATTTGTGAAGTTAAAGGAAGCGTTTATGACAGATGCACTTTTAAAGAAATTTATCGAAGAATGGAAAAGGAAGGAATAATAACTACCGCCAACAAAACCTAAGAAAACATGGGGCGAAACGAACTGAAAGCAAGAATAGAACTTCCCCACGCTGTCCCAAATTTACACCTTGTGCCGCCAAAGAAGTCTCCTTTCATTGGGTTCATAATTAGCACAAGGCAAAGTCCGACACTTCGGACTTGTGCTAGCAGAGGGTAAAGCACACAGCCTAATGATGAACAAAATCAAAAATAAATCCAATTGTTTATTATAAATTTGTAGAAGAAATTTAATGACTTTAATTATGAAATCAAAACTATTATTCACACTAACATGTGCACTCACTTTTTTTGTTTCCGCTATCCATGCCCAAATACAACTAGGGCCTGATATAGATGGGGAAGCAGCGTATAACAGTTCAGGTAATTCCGTATCCACCTCTTCCGATGGAAACAGGGTTGCTATTGGAGCCTTTAGAAATAACGGAAATGGCACTTTTGCAGGCCATGTGCGTATTTATGAATGGTCTGGCAGCAAATGGATACAACTGGGTACTGATATTGATGGAGAAGCAGCGGGTGACGGGTTAGGTTTTTCCGTATCCATCTCCTCTGATGGAAATAGGGTCGCTATTGGGGCAAGATTTAATGACGGTAATGGAATTGATGCAGGCCATGTGCGCATTTATGAGTGGACTGGCAGCAATTGGATACAACTAGGTGCTGATATTGATGGGGAAGCTTCAAGAGACTTTTTCGGTTCTACCGTATCCATTTCCTCTGATGGGAAAAGGGTTGCTATTGGGGCAGCTAACAATACCGGAAATGGTAATAGTGCAGGCCATGTGCGCATTTATGAGTGGACTGGCAGCACTTGGGTACAACTGGGTGCTGATATTGATAGTGAAGCAGCGGGAGACGAGTCAGGTTTTTCCGTATCCATCTCCTCTGAAGGGAATAGGGTTGCTATTGGGGCACCTGGCAATGACGGAAATGGAAATTATTCAGGCCATGTACGCATTTATGAGTGGACTGTCAGCAATTGGGTACAACTGGGTGCTGATATTGATGGGGAAGCAGCGGGAGACGAGTCAGGAGAATCTGTATCCATCTCCTCTGATGGGAACAGGGTTGCTATTGGGGCACCTTACAATGACGGAAATGGAAATTATTCAGGCCATGTGCGCATATATGAGTGGACAGGAAGCAACTGGAAACAAATGGGTACCGATATTGATGGGGAAGCAATAGATGACCGGTCAGGAACATCCGTATCCATGTCCTCCGATGGCAACAGGGTTGCTATTGGGGCACCTAATAATGACGGAAATGGAGATAATACAGGCCATGTGCGCATATATGAGTGGACTGGCAACAATTGGGTACAACTGGGTGTTGATATTGATGGGGAAGCAGCAGTTGACCTTTCTGGAAAATCCGTATCCATCTCCTCTGATGGGAAAAGGGTCGCCATTGGGGCGTCTGCCAATGACGGAAATGGAATTCAAGCAGGTCATGTGCGCCTATTTTCCCTTAAAGGAGTTTATGGCAATATATTTAATGATATTAACCAAAACTGCAAAGCGGATAAAACGGAGCTTGGTTTAAGGGGCAGAAGGGCAATCATCTCTCCCGGTAATTATACGGTGGAAACCGACAGCTCAGGATATTGGAGAATAGATTCACTTCCTGCAGGAAATTACACCATCACCGTTGATACTTCCGGCAAATGGTTACCCACATGCCCTATAAGCCAAAGTTTTACGGTTGTTAATCCTGATGGTATGACACGTGCCCCTTTTTTTGGCTTTGTTAGCACTGCACCCTGTGCCCAACCCACTATTGCGGTAAATATGCCATTTATGAGGCCGGGATTTAGTAATCAAAAAATGTATGTAAGGGCATGCAATGAGTATATTGCCACAGGTGCATTATTAAATGCCTATATTGATGTAGAAATAGACTCCCTATTAACCATAGGTAGTTCTTCCATTGCGTATACCAGTTTAGGCAATAATACCTATAGGTTTACTATCGGTAATTTAAACCCGGGGCAATGTGTTAATTTTTCTGTGGCGTGTTCCTTAAGCGTTAATGCAAAGCTTGGACAAACCTTGTGCATCAAGGCCAATCTTTATCCTGCAGATTCTTGTGTCTTTAGATCTGATCAACCTTATATTTCCAATGATTTTGCCCCTTGTAAACTTCCTTGGGATAAATCAAGCTTGGCTGTAAAAGGATGGTGTACTAATGATAGTATATTTTATAGCATTACCAATACCGCAGACTTAGGAAAGGGCGATATGCAATGCTTTAGTCCATTACGTTTATTTATTGATGGTAAATACCAGTGGTTAGACTCTGTAAAATTGAAAGGTAAGGAATCCAAACTGTTTGCGTTTAACGGTAATGGTAAAACTTGGCGATTAGAAGTGGATCAACATCCATTGCATCCGGGTAAATCTAGGCCTAATGCCACCGTAGAACGCTGTGGTGATGTAAGCAATTGGACGGCCAATTTGGTAAATAGTTTAGCAATGGACGATGCTGACCCCGTAGTTGATATTTTCTGTGGCGTGGTTACGGGTAGTTATGACCCTAATGATAAAACGGGCTACCCTCTTGGTATAGGAGATTCAAATAAGGTATTGCCAAATAAGCAGTTTGAATACAAGATACGTTTTCAAAATACGGGAACCGATACTGCATTTAAGGTGGTAATTAAAGATACTTTAGATACCGACTTAGATATCTTCTCTGTTCGCTCAGGGGTATCAAGCCATAATTATAGCTTCCGTATGCACGGCCCAAGGATATTGGAGTGGACTTTTGATAACATATTGTTGCCAGATAGCCATGTAAACGAACCCGCCAGTAATGGTTTTATTACCTTTACCGTAAACCAAAACAGCAACCTTGCCGATGGTGTGGAGATAAGCAACACTGCATACATCTATTTTGATTTTAATGAAGCTATCATCACCAATACCGCAAGTCATATCATTGATAGAAACATTGCAGGAGGGTTTAATTTCCTGAGCTCAGTAAAGATAGCGCCTGCAGATGCGGTAAGTAAGCCGTTTATTGCTTATCCTAATCCTACAACGGGTAAGGTAGACATTAAGTTAAATAAACCGTACGATAAGGTTTCCGTAAATATAACTGACATTACAGGGAGGCTTATTAGCACCAATCAATTTCAGAATGCAAGTGTTTTACAATTGCAAGTAGATGCCCCATCAGGCATTTATTTTATTGAAATTATTACAGATGGAAATCAAAAAACAGTGATCAAATTGATGAAGGAATAATATGCCGAATAGTGCCTTGGTGTCGGTAGCTTCAAGCAAAATAAACAAAAAATCTCTTTGGCATTAACATGGAATCCAGCGGATTCACATGTTTATAGAAAAATGTTTGGTTTGATATACGACCCCAACGGGGTCGCATGAAATTGCAATTAATATAAGCTATACACATGAAATCCCTTTGGGATTTATGTAGAACCACAACTCACCGTAGCGTTAGGATAACGTTGTACAACGTTAGGAGTAATACAGGTCAGCGTCTCTGACTCTGGATATAAAGAGGAGAACGAAATAGCTTAGATAAATAAAATGAATATTGTTTGGTAATATTTGTTATTTGATGCAACTTGCGTATATGTAAGAGTTAGCGTACAATTTTATGACAAGATATTTAACATTTATCATTTTATTCTTATTTACAAGTCTTACTTCATTTGGACAGAATATTTGGATGACCCGAAATCTGACAAATTCTCCTTTACAATTTCTTACACATAAAGACTCCATTCCCAATCTTTATGAAGTAAAAAATGGAATAGTGATTGTTGACAAGGACACGATTAATTTAAAAGATTCTATTGGTCTATACTTTGAAACATCTGAATTTTATCGGGACAAAATAAAAACTTATTTGCTTTACACTGGAAATTATCGCAAAGGACTTTATACGACCTTAGACTTCTGTTATGATAAATTGTTTCAAATTAACATGTATTCAAATAAATCTTATTTCCTTAGCAATTTCAAACTCGAACTTCAACGACATTTTAAGAACAAGGGCGAGGCTAACTATACAATAACAAGAGACTCGACAGTTAATTATGGACACACCATTGTTTCATATGGTGAGAGATATTCAGACTATAACCTTTATGGCTCAAATAAAATAATGACTTATCAATACAAAGAAGACCTAATAAAAGGCTGTGGTTATTTGGTCTTGGCAGACAGAAAAGTTACTGACTTAATTCCTTCTTGGTGTGGAAACTGCAACAGAGGTAGAACATGGAAAAAATTAAAGGCATATATTGACAAAAATATTCGCTAACTAGATCAACCTCTCAGTAGCGTTATTACAAAGAAGCGTCTTCTTCTCTTCGTAGAGTTAGCGCAGCGTTCTACGAAGTTATTACAGAGAAGCGTCTAAGACGCGGGTAATTAAAACATTACGGCTGCGCTCTTCCTTACCCATAAAGGGCAGCATAAAAATATGGATGGGTGTAGTCCCTCCTTAAATAAATAGCGAGATACCTGAACTGGAAACACAACATTCATTTTTAATTAAACCAAAGGTTTACTTTTTTTACAAATGAACATGTAATTTAAAAGTAATTTCTCCGTTATTTGCACAAAACTACATGAACAAACTTTCACAAGTCGCTGCTTTACTGCTTCTTATATTTTATTTTTCCGCTGATACCCAAGCCCAATACAAGCAGGGAGTGGTTATTGTTAAAGGTAAGGTGGTAGATAGTCTTTCCAAAAAACCCATCAAAGACGTAACGGTTTCAGCGTTTAGGGTGAGTGATACGGCCCTATTAAACTTTACGTTTACCACGGACAATGGCAACTACTACATGGAGGTTACCTCTAAAGACAGTATTATGGTTACCTATAGCTATTTTGCGTATTATGAGAAAACCAAGATAATAGAAGCCAATGAAATGTGGTATTTTAGGTCGCATGAAATAGAGTTGGTAGAAGACAAACGTTGGAGTACCCTTGGGGCAGTTACCCTTAAATCATCTCCCATATCCATGCGGGGTGATACGATAGAGATTAATGCATCTCGGTTTAAAGTGTTGCCCGGTTCTGATGTGGCACAGTTATTTAAAAAAATTCCGGGTATGGAGGTGGATGTGAAAGGAGAAGTGAAAGTGAATGGCAAAGTGGTAACCAAAATTATGGTGGATGGGTCAGAATTTTTTGGCAACAATCCTGCTTTGGTTTCTAAAACCATCAATGCAGATATGGTAGACAAAGTGCAAATCTATAATGAGAAAGATGCCTTTGGCAATGAGGTTCCGGATGGTGAAACCATTATCAACCTTAGTCTAAAAAAAGGTAAAAACAATGGTTTGTTTGGCGATGCGCTTTTTGGAGCAGGCAATAATGAACGGTTTGAAGCTGGTTTGCGCTTGAATAGTTTTAAAAACGACCGTAAAATTTCATTAATTGCCAATGGGAATAATACCAATGACCGTGGTTTTGATTTTGGGTTTGAGAGTTGGAATGGATGGGTTAGCACAAGGCGTATTGGTCAGGCTTGGGGTGATGATGGCTGGAGCAATGGCACCTATTATGTTCCTAAAAGTGGCAATATCAACAATAAAAGCAGTTATGGGTTCAATTATTTTAATGAGATAGCCAATAAGCGCAAACTAAGTGCAGAGATAATGTATAGCACCAATGCCTTTCAAAGCTTGGCAAATTCTGTAAGTAGCAACCAAATATCAGATACAGTAATTAGAGAAAACAAGTATGACCAAAAGTCTAGTGGATATGGAAAAAACATGGACTTTAAACTGGGCTATACCGATGACCATGATACCATGTATCGTTTTGAAATAGTTGCAGATGGCTCTTTGGGAGATAATTTGTTCAGAGAAGAAAACAGCAATATTATTAGTATCAACAATACTGTGGTAAACAATTCAGAACAATTGGGTTTTTCTGACCAAAACAAATCCAATCTTAGATTAGGAGGAGAAATTTATAACCGACTGAGTAAAAAAAGAAACAAACCCTCTCTTAACTCCAAAGCCAACGTAAGTTATGATAATGAAAAAACCAATGTTTTTCGTTTTAACAGAGCCACCACCGATTCATTTAACCTATGGAATAACAGAAATAACAACAATTTTCAGCTACACGGCAAAACAGAATTATACATTCCCATTCATCAAAAGTGGAGCTCAACTGTAGAGATTGAACATTTTACACAGTTAAATGATTTTATTGGGGTGGCGACAGAAGCCTCTAATATTTCTAAATCTTTTGAACAACCTTATGTAAAAACCATTGATACGCTAACTGGTATTATGGACAATACCATTAACAGCAATAATGCAAGTGCAGGTATTACATGGAGACCCTTTAAACAAGGTGGAATAACTTTTGGGAGTAGCTATGCTAACATTCATTTAAAAAGCAATTCTGTATTTAATAATAAAGCTATCAATCTTGACAAAACCTTTGCAGCGTTGCTACCCAATTTTGCTATTTATAAATACAAACCAAGAGATTATTATTTTCATTTTAATGTAAATCAAACTTTATCCGTACCAACAGGTTCAGATTTGCTGCCTGTTTACAATGTTTTTAATGTTTGGCAACGCTCTGTGGGAAATATCAATTTGGATAAAACAATTACCTCAAATGTTACTGCTTATTTTCATAAAACTTTTCAAAAGAAATTTGTTCAAAGTATCCATTCAAGTACAAATTATCATCAAAGCAATGATTACAAAGTAACCCAAACCTTTACCAATAATGAAGGATTGGTTGTTAATAGTCCCATTTTATTGAGTGGCTATAAAAACTTTACAACCTCAGAATGGATTAGTGTTAACATTGCCAAAAAGTTTAGAGCGAGTCTAAGTGCAAATTTAGATTACAAATCATTACCCGGTATTTTCAATAATCAAATATCATTAAGCAAATTCAATAGCAATGATTTTAAAGGTACACTTTATTGGATATCAACAGATTCCTTCTCTTTTAGTGCCTCATTCAGTAAAGCCTATACAAACAACAGCAATAGCCTTTCTGATAGACTAAATTACAAGCAGGTAATCAATTCTTTTGAAACAAATATTAGAGGAGTGCTGCCTTTTGGAATGGAGATAAATGTAGATTTTGATGTGCAAGACAACCGTGCAGTTCCAGGCATTGGAAAAATTGTTCCCTTGCTGCATTGCTATATACAACAACCATTGGATAAAAAGCACGTATTCAATTTAAAACTAACCGCTTATGACATCCTCAAACAAAATGTAGGGATTAGCAGAACAGTGAATGAAGGTTTTGTAACGGTTTCTAAAAGTAATAACTTGCAACAGTTTTTTATGTTAACCCTTATCTATAAAGTAAAAAAATTAGGTGGTGAGGTAGAAACCTTTGTTTATTAAATACTATTATGTTCCATAAAGTAAAACTAGAAAAATACAAAGGGATATTGATCGATTTAGACGATACCCTATATGTATATGAACCCAACCACCAAAGAGCATTGGCAGCTTTTTTAAAGGTTTTTTCAGCACAGTACAATGTTCGCGATGAGCAATCAATGGAAACCTATTTATTGGCAAGAATAACGGTTCATCAGCAATTGCATGGTCAGGCGGCAAGCCACAGCAGGTTGCTTTATGCCAAAACAATGATTGAAATGCAAACAGGCAAAACCAATGCTGCTTTTGCCCTGCAAATGGAGAAAATATATTGGGATACTTTTTTAACGGAAATAGCATTGCATCCATTAGCCATTGAATTTTTAGATAGCTGCTTGATGCAGAAAATACCCGTAGCCATTGTAACTGATTTAACCACAGCCATACAATTGCGCAAGTTTGAGCATTTGGGCTTAGGAAAATGGATTAATTTAATGATTACCTCTGAAGAAGCTGGGGCAGAAAAACCTGCTGCAGCTCCATTTTTAATGGCCTTAAATAAAATGGGGTTAACCCCACAAGAGGTAATAATGATTGGTGATAGCGCGAAAAAAGATCAAGCCGGTGCAGTAGCTTTGGGCATTGATTGGATACATCCATTTGAGTAAAGTCCTTACTCCTTTTAGGACAACTTAACGCTTAAAACTCTTTTTACCTTTGCCAAATTTTTTATTTCGGCTATCTTCTTTTGGTTTGTCCGTATTCCAAACAGGCCCTTCTCCAATAAACTTAGGTGGGCTCTTTTTTGGCAGTTCCCGCTCTATCAATTTTTCAATTTTTGACATTTTGTACATGTCATTGGGGTTTACCAAAGTAAATGCCTCCCCTGTTGTATTAGCTCTGGCTGTTCTTCCTACGCGGTGCACATAATCTTCCGCATCTCTAGGCACATCAAAATTCACGACCATGTTAATTTCCTTGATATCTATACCCCTACTCATTACATCTGTTGCCACCAAAATTCTTATTTGCTTTGCTTTAAATGAACTCAAAACTTCTTCTCTTTTATCTTGGTCTAGATTAGAAGAAATACCTGAGGCATTGAAACCATTCTTTCTTAATTCATTTACAATATCATTAACCTTACTTTTTGTGGAGGTAAAAACGATGATGCTGTCAAAATCAGGTTTTTCCTTTAAAATATGGCACAATACTTTTACCTTTTGTGTATCATAGGCTAAATAAACTTCTTGGCTAACACCTGCTGCCGGTTTAGAAATTGCCAAAGAAATATATTTTGGGTCTTTTAATATTTTCTTAGCCAAAGTAGCAATGCTATCTGGCATAGTGGCACTGAACATTAAAGTTTGATGCGCATTGGGAATAAATGAAATAATGCGTTGCAAATCATCAATAAAACCCATGTCCAGCATTCTATCTGCCTCATCTAAAACCAAATGCTTTAGTTGACTGAAGTCAACATAACCCATTTGCAAATGCGATAATAGTTTACCCGGAGTTGCTACCAAAATATCCGCTCCATTTTTAATGGCTTCCTTTTGACTATTCCAGTCCTTCCCATCTCCACCTCCATATACTGCTATAGAGCCTACCGAAACAAAAAACGACAATCCCTGTATTTGTTGATCTATTTGGATAGCTAATTCCCTTGTCGGTACAATGATTAAAGTATTAATTTTTGTTCCTCTATACCCAATAAGCTTGTTGAGTATAGGCAGCACAAAAGCACCTGTTTTTCCGGTTCCTGTTTGTGCACATGCAATCAAGTCGTGGTTGTCTAAAATTAAGGGTATCGCTTGCTGCTGAATGGGTGTGGCATTTTCAAAACCCATATAAGATATTGCCTCTAGAAGTTCGGGTTGTAGATTAAGTTCGGTAAATTTCATTTATTTCGATGTATTGCAAACCGTTTATTTTAGTAATAAGTGAGTGCAAAAAACAAGCGTCAAAGTTAATGTATTCTTCTTAAAAAAAATCTTAAAAATTTATAAGTCAATATCCTCATCGCCCAACTGATACGGTAAATATGTAATAATAAACTGCAGCATTTCATCCGTAGTTTTCATCCCTGCGCCATATAAATCTGTACGCTCCCTTACCAATTGTGGCGGATTAAAAGGATTGTTTGAATTCCCAGTAGTGTTATCAAAATGAGCCATTACTTTAATGGTAGACCCTGCTGGTACTTTTACCATTTTTTTGAAAGTATAAAAATATTGCCACCTAAAATCCCATTTTGGTATACTTATTAAGGGGATAGTATCCTTATTCGGCAATATTACAAAAGCCTTAAAGGAAGTACCAATCAAATGCATGTGCGGATTAATGGTTAAAATAGAAATACTTTCAGGTACGTACAAAGTAGAAGTACAGACCATTTTCTCATTGGGTTGAATTACCAAAGGAGGAGTTATTGCAGCAACACCATTGGTACCCATCATTAGCTCTTTGGTAGGTCTTTTAGGTGATGATTTACTGAAATAAATAGCTATTTTAGACAGATCAAATGTATCCTTTTCTGCAGGACCAAAGTGCATATCATCACAAACCAATGCAAAGTTTTTATGAATTTTAAACCCACCGATTCCTTCAGGATAATGAGCGGCAAATACCCCTGGCAAATAGTTAAAAGCACTGTAAACTCGCTGTGGTTGTGGTTCATTTTTTGGTATCAAGTTCAATGCTTCAAACTCCGTTTTATAGGTTTTAGACTCAACATTAATGGGATTTGTTTTATCCATTAAATACCTAGGTCGTCTATCGTAATTCAATAAATACCCATTAACATGATGCACATACTGTTTTTGACCCGGGATAAACTCAATTGCCCTAACAAAAGTATCTTGGCTAATAATACCAGGTATTTTTATCGTCAAAAATTTATCCATAGCATTGCCCTCAATAGGTATTTTTGGCAAGTCTAGCAATAAATCTGGTTTACCCAAACTGCTGTAATATGGGAATTTTGGATACGTAAATGATTTAACATTTCCTTTTCGCTTACCCTCTTTCACCCAACGTGCAATTAATGCAATTTCAGCATCCGTCAAATATTTTTCCTCTTTAAAATGTGAGTAATTTGGGTCTGCCGGCCAAGGAGGCATATACCTGGCTTGCGTTACATCAACAATTGTTCTAGCTTTTTCACTAATATCCTCATAGGTAATTAAAGCAAAAGGTCCAGCACCCTTAGCATGATGACAAGGAGAACAATTGGTATGTATGATGGGAGCAATATCCTGAGCAAAATCAACTTTGTTGTGTTGGCATGAAAAAACCAATAACAATAAAAAGCTACTCAATATAGCACCCGATAGCCTTAACTTCATTTTGTTTTAAAGGTTGATTAAAATTGACCAATGTATCCAATGCGTTGAGTAAAATGGGACGGTTTGAGCCATAACTTTTTCTCCAATTATTTTCCATTCTGTTATCTACAGCCCCCCTATAAACGATAACACCTGCCCTATTCAAAATAAAAACCTGCGGTGTAACATCGGCTTTAAAAAAATGAGTCAAATACTTATTTTTATCTTTAATTTGTATTACTCCATTTGGCAATAAACTAGTTATAAATTTATTGATTTGCGAATCCCTTTGGTTGGCGGGATAAAACAATACCAAACCCACGTTTGGATAGCTGTCTGCAATAATTTGTAAAGTAGGAATAGCCGCCTTGCAAAGTGGGCAATTATTGGCATAAGCGATAAAAATAGTGAAATCTTTTTGACCAAGAGTATTTAAAGTAGTTTCCTGCCCCGTTAGTAATTCATAATTTTTGGCATAAATATCCTTGCTACTTTGCTTACAATTACAAAAAAGCAACAAAATAATACCTAATAAAACCAGCCTATACATGCTCCACAAATAAAGCTAAAAGTTCATCAACTTGATGGATGCCATTTACATTGTTTACTTTGGCGAAGGCAGTTTGTAAGTTTCTGAGTATTCGTAAAATAATTTCTTTGGAAGAACATACTTTGTAATACTCCGATTTAGGCTGCAATTTTAACTCCCGCAAAAAACCTGTTAAGTGATTTTTTGAAAAAATGCTGCCTTTGTTGTATACATTGATATAAAAAATTGGGTCATTGTTAAAATCAACTGGCATCACAATATCCTTTCCCTGTTTTAATTCCTCAACTCCCAATTCATCAATTTGCTCAATAGCCAATGGCAAGTATGCCAGAACAAAATGCTGTGGAAGATTGATACCATAAACGGGCAATTTCAAACTTTGTGCAATCAACATGTACAAAACAGATAAAGAAATGGGGTTTCCCTTTTTTCGGTTCACAACTTCATGCACATATGAGTTTGCAGGACTTAGGTAATTTTCATGATCACCATTAAAACCCATTTTTGTAAAGAAAATATAGTTGAGCAAACTAATTTTTTCAACACTCGATTGGTCATTGTGCATTCCCAACCAAACTTCTAGTTTCACTTTATCTAGGGTATTTCTTATTTTTTGATAATCAGGATAGACTCCTGATAATTCACTAATAAAACACCATGCTTTCAACAAATCATCTTGTTCTCCCTTCAACCAATCCGCAAGGTTATTCTTGATTTTAGCAATTTTAATTTTTTCTATAACAGCCTCCAAACGGTCTTTGTGTTCCGCATTTTCTACTTGTAAAAAACTATCTTCTAAAATAGGCAATACCGCTTGACCCATTGCCAATAGTTCTCCTTCTATTTGTTGCACTATCTCTTGATTTTCATCATCCAATAAAGACACCAAGGCATGCAATTTATTTAAATTTACGTCCACGAATGAAACAAAATTACAAAAAACAAAGGGTAAAAAAAAGACAGGTAATCAACACAAGTATATACCTTGTACAAAATTATGTTATGCCTTATCAGCTTTAAAGAAGTACAATTTTATTAAAATATTCACTCCATCGATTCTTAACGAATATCCAAAATATATATATTATAAAATTAGCACACTAAACTTAAAAATGATAATTTTGCGCCCTTAAAAAAAGACCGAGTCTTTTATACATCAATTGCTATGGATAGAAATACACTGATTGGAATAACCTTAATGATGGCCTTATTAATGGGTTATTTTTACTACAACAGCCCAAGCGAAGCACAATTGCAACGACAAAGAGAAATTGCAGATTCAATTACGCTTGTAAATCAAATCAACGAAAAATTACCAACCGCCAAAAGTGATACCATTAGGCAAGACACCAATATTAGTATTGAAACTACTGCCAAAAACATGGGCAACTTTAGCAACAATAGTGGTACGGAAGAAATAACCACCTTGAGCAATGATTTGTTCACCATTGATTTCTCAAGCTTAGGTGGAAAAGTAGCCTCGGTAAAACTGAATAAATACAAAAGGGCTGACAGTACAGATTTAATTTTATTCGATAAAGAAACGCACCAATGGGATTATCAATTTATTGTTGATGGGTATCCTGTAAATACAGCCGAACTGAATTGGCAGCTGAACGAAAAAACAAGTAATAGCATTAGCTACTACTTGTATTATGATAGCATTAGTTATTTAAAACAAACTTATACCTTGGCAAAAGACACCTATAAGGTTGCTTATAATTTAAGCATCATAGGGATGAATAAAAAGATTTTGCCTAACAACAGTTTATTGACCCTAAACTGGAAAATGATTGCCCCAAGGCAAGAACTGGATGCTGAAGCAGAAAGACAAAAGTCAACTGTTTATTATAAAGAAGATGGTGAAACACCTGACTTTATAAGTGAAACCAAATATAAGAAAGAAGAACTGAAAGGAAAAACAGAATGGGTTTCTTTTAAACAGCAATTTTTTAACAGCACGTTGCTGAATGAAAGTGGCAGTTTTGACCCTCAATCTGTTGTTGGTACCATTGAACAAAAGGATCAAGATTTCATCAAAGGATATGAGGCCAAACTATATTTAACCTTTAACCAACTTGCCAATGAGCAATACAATATGGCATTTTACTTTGGTCCCAACCATGTACCCTCATTGAAGAAATTTGGACATGAATTAGATAGGGTAATTCCTTTGGGCTGGGTTATTTTTAGATGGATCAATGAATATGCAATCATCCCATTATTTAATGCATTGCGCAATGTTTCAGGAAACTATGGCTTGGTTATTCTCCTGTTAACGCTCATAGTAAAATTGGCATTGTTGCCGTTAACCTATAAAAGCTACAAGAGCAGTGCAAAAATGAAGGTTTTAAAACCTGAAATTGATGCCATTAAAGAAAAAAACAAAGGGGACATGCAAAAAACCCAAGTAGAAACCATGGCTTTTTATAAAAAGGTAGGTGTCTCACCCATGGGCGGATGCTTACCCATGGTTTTGCAGATGCCCATACTGATGTCTATTTTCTTTTTCTTTCCTTCTAGTATAGAGTTAAGGCAAGAATCCTTTTTATGGGCTCAGGATTTATCGCGGTATGACAGCATATTTCAACTAGGATTTTCCATTCCATTTTATGGAGACCACGTAAGTTTGTTTACACTTTTAATGACCATTTCTACTTTCTTGTATACCTATATGAACAACCAAGTTTCAGGGGTAACTGGTCAGATGAAATATATGGGATATATCATGCCTGTTTTCTTTTTAGGTTTCTTTAACAATTATGCCGCAGGTTTGACTTACTATTATTTCTTGTCAAATATGATTACCTTTACCCAGCAATGGGCAATTAGACAATTTTTTGTGGATGAGGATAAAATAAAAGCACAAATAGCCGCTAACAGAAACAAAAAGACAACTGCTAAAAAGCCTTCATCTTTTCAGAAAAGATTAGAAGATATGGCAAAAAAAAGAGGTATTGACCCAAAAACTGGAAAACGCACTAAATAATAATGTAAGATGCATATTGCCATATACGCGAAACATATAAAAGAAGAGCATCTTGACTCCATTAAAAAACTGATTGCAAAATTGCGCTCAATGGATGTTGAACTTACTTTTCATGAGTATATTCATCGTGCATTGGCAACTAATAAACTTATTTCAAGTAGCGAAGATGTTTTCTCTACCTATGAAAAAGCATCTAACCAAACGCAAAAACCGGATGCCCTACTAACAATTGGTGGAGACGGAACAATGTTAGATGCTTTAACAGTAGTTAAAGACTCTGAAATTCCCGTAATGGGCATTAATGCAGGCAGGCTTGGTTTTCTTGCAGTGAGTTCTTTTGACACTATAGAGGTATTAGTTGAAGACCTAAAATCAGGCAATTATATTTTAGATAAGCGAAGTTTGTTGCATTTGGATAGCAGCCGACAAATATTTTCTACAGCGCTCGCACTCAATGATTTTGTACTTCATAAAAAGGACAGCTCCAGCATGATAACGGTTCATACTTTCTTAAATGGTCAGTATTTAACAAGCTACTGGGCAGATGGATTAATTGTTGCGACCCCGACAGGGTCAACGGGATACTCTTTAAGTTGTGGTGGCCCTATTATTTTTCCAAAATCACAAAGTTTGGTTATTACCCCAATAGCTCCTCACAACCTGAATATGAGACCCGTTGTAATTCCAGATGACCAAGTAATAACGTTTGAAATAGAAGGAAGAAGCAAAACTTTTATGGCAACCATGGATGCGCGCTCCATGAACATCACTTCTGAAATAGCTTTGGCCATAAAAAAATCAGACATTACCTTTAATCTTATACGCACTCAAAACCATAATTTCTTAGAAACCCTTAGAAATAAAATGAATTGGGGCTTGGATTCTAGAAATTTTTAAAATCAAACATACAATAACTTGATTATTGTGGCTTAAAGCGGTTTAACAAAAATATGCTGCCTCTGCTCTTTTGTCACATGAATATCATAAAGATTATTTGCAATAATTTGTGTTATTAAATCGTTATTTATGTATATTCGCAAAGAATTTATTTGAATGAAAAGTATAGCAACAGTTGTAAGTGCAATCCTTTTTATACTTTCCGGTAATATTTATAGTCAGGGAAGGTATGATGCAGCAAGGGTTTTTAAGAGTGGACATAGTAGAACAAAACACGAAACCTCAGTAGAATTTGGTCCTTATATTGGCGCAATAAATTATACAGGAGAATTAACCAAAAATATTTTCCCGGTTTTAAAAGAAACCAGGCCTGCATTAGGAATTGCTATAAAATTTAACCTGAATACCATGGTTACTTTTAAAACAACAGCATTGTATGGACAAATTGGTGGTACTGACCAAAATTTCAGCTCAGACGACTTTAGAGCAAGGCGAAACTTAAGCTTCAGATCTAACATGATTGAAGTTTCTGGACAATTTGAATACAATCTTGGTGGTTTCCGCCAAACCAGTAATTTCTTCAGCTCGTGTCCCTATCTATTTGCTGGAGCATCATTTTTTAGACACAATCCTCAAGCTTACTTTCAATACAATCCAGCAATTCACGAACCCAATTTGCAGAAATTTGATGGTGAATGGATAAACTTACAACCATTGGCAACTGAAGGTCAAGAAGCAACAAAATTCAATGACCGAAAACGGTATAAATTAGCACAAATTTCAATTCCATTTGGCGTGGGTTACAAAATGGCATTGTCAGAACAATGGGGCTGGGCTGTTGAGTTTGGACTAAGAAAAACTTTTACAGATTACTTGGATGACATCAGTATTGATTATGTCAATGATCAAATTGTTGGAGGACAATCTACCAATTTAGGTATTGCTTTAAAAGACAGAGCTCCAGAGGTGGGAAAACCCAAATTTGAGCCGGGTGAAGCGCGCGGAAATCCAAATACCAAAGACTGGTATATGATTCTTGGATTTACATTAACATACCGCATTATTACGTCAGAAGGATGTTTTCATTTTTAAAATATACCCTATAGCATACAAACCTACTTATTTTTCTTAACGTAACTATGTATTTTAACAAGCTTAAAATTAGCTTGCTTTTGCTTTTATGGTCAATCACTTTTATAAGTTTGAACGCACAAAAATACCGTGCTGGATTGTTTGATATGGGAATTGCATTGGGTGCTGCCAATTACAGCGGAGATTTATCTCAAAAACATCCAAATTACGCCCAAACGAGTATAATGGTAGGTTTATACGGCAGATACAGTCTTTCTCCTTACTTTCAGTGGCGCAATCAATTAAGTTTTGGACACATTGCTGCCAATGATGCAAAGTCCCAAAATTATCAATATCGAAACCTCAATTTCAAAACCAATATTTATGAATTTGCCAGTACCTTTGAGTTTAATTTTGTAAAATATGGCATCAATAGAAGTAGCCGTGAATTTGATTTTACTTCCTATGTATTTGCAGGTGTAGGGGTATTTTATTTTAACCCCATTGGACATTACAACAATCAGGACATTCATTTAAGGGATTTACAAACTGAGAATAAAAAATATAGCCTTTTACAACCCGCTATTCCCTATGGAATGGGTATTAAATTTGCTAAAACCAAGCGATTTGAAATGGGATTTGAAATAGGGATGAGGAGATTATTTACAGACTATTTGGATGATGTGAGTGGCAATTACCCAAATTTTAATCAACTAGAGGCTGATAGAGGATTAGCATCGGCACAAACATCTCATGCTCAGACATATAATGGGAATTTACCATCAGATCAGGGTCGCATGCGTGGAGACAATCATCTAACAGATTATTACGTTTTTACCAATATTACGTTAACTTATCGAATTGTAAAAAGGGACGCTTGTCCTTAACCTAATAATCCTTATTTTCGCAAATTGAATTCAGCAGAAAGTATAGTGCATCAAATAAATCACGCTTGTTTACCAAAACATATTGCTATCATTATGGATGGCAATGGTAGATGGGCAAAACAGCATGGAAAAATGCGCGTATTTGGACATGAAGCTGGCGTTAAAACGGTAAGAAAAATTACTGAATGTGCTGTTAAATTAGGCATAAAACATTTAACGCTCTATACCTTCAGCACAGAAAATTGGGGCAGACCCAATTTAGAAGTGCAGGCATTAATGCGTATTCTGGTAGAATCTATAAAACGAGAAACTAAAACTTTGATGGAACAAAATGTTTCGTTAAAAGCCATTGGAGATTTAGACCAATTGCCCCCTAAAGTAAAGAAGCAGCTGTTGGATACCATTGAAAATACGGCTAAGAATGACACCATGGATTTAGTACTGGCACTTTCCTACAGTTCTAAATGGGATATTTGCAATGCGGTAAAAGCTATTGGTAAAAAAATTGAAAATAAAGTTTTGTGTGCAGATGAAATAACTGCTGAACTGATTTCCAATCATCTTCAAACCAAAGATTTGCCAGACCCAGAATTAATGATTAGAACAAGTGGAGAACATAGGGTAAGTAATTTTTTGTTGTGGGAACTAGCTTACAGTGAATTTTATTTCTCACCACTACTTTGGCCAGAATTTACTGAAGAAAATTTTTATGAAGCCATATTGGACTATCAAACCAGAAAAAGAAGGTTTGGCAAAACAGACGAACAACTTAATCAGACAGAAAATAAAATTGACGCATAACTTGAATACCTTAAAAAAAATAGCCCTTGCCATTATTGTTGCTCTGGTTGCCTTTAATATTAAAGCACAAGACACAACAAAACGGTATGATTATCTGCAATATGATTACAGCAATATAGAAACCTATACTATTTATTCCATAAACGTTATAGGAACAAATTATGTAAATCCAGTTTTGGTTAAATTGTATTCAAATCTTTCCATTGGTCAATCCATTAAATTACCTGGAAATGAAATCCCTAAAGCCATTGAAAACCTATGGAAACAAGGATTGTTTGCCGATATTAAAATTCTGGCTGATACCATCATTGGAGACAAAATTTCTTTGACCATCAAAGTACAAGAGCGCAATAAACTTTCTGGTTTCTTTATCAGTGGCCTGGACAGATCAGAAGCACGCTCGTTGAGAGAAGAATTGGTGTTAAAGAAAAATATTGTGCTGACAAAGGACCTAAAGGTTAGAACAGAAAATACAATTAGAAAACATTTTCAAGAAAAGGGATATTACGATGTTGAAATCAACATAAAAGAATATGCAGACACCATTCCTAATTACAGCTATCTGCGTATTTTTATCAATAAAGGAAAAAGAGTTAAAATTTACAAAATCAACTTTACTGGCAATGATAAAATAACAGATGCAAGTTTGCGTAAATCAATGAAAAAAACGAAGCAGCGTTATCATAAGATTAACATTTTTGCTTCCTCAAAATTTATACTAGAAGAGTTTGAAAATGACAAGAAAAATATTTTGAACTACTATAGTGAACGCGGCTTTAGAGATGCCTATATCATTTCTGACAGCATTAGAAAAATGAAGGCAAACCGCATTGTGCTGGATATAGAGGTATATGAGGGTAAAAAATATTACTACAGAAACATCAATTTTATTGGTAATAGCAAATACCGCAGCGGGCAACTAGATACACTATTGGGTATAAATGAAGGTGACGTTTACAATCCCAATTTATTACAAGAGCGTTTGTATTATAGTCCAACAGGTTATGATGTATCAAGTTTATATATGGATGATGGTTATTTGTTCTTTCAGGTTACTCCATTAGAAATAGCCGTGGTAGATGATAGCATTGACGTAGAAATAAGAATTAACGAAGGCAAACAAGCATACGTTAACAAGGTTATGTTGGTAGGTAATGACAAAACATCTGACTTTGTGGTAATGCGTGAATTAAGGACTTTACCTGGCAACAAATTTAGCAGAAATGATATTCAGCGTTCTATGCGAGAAATCAATGCCTTGGGTTATTTTGACCCTCAAAGTATTGATGTTGAGCCAGTGCCAAATCCAGCTACAGGAACAGTTGATATTACCTACAAAGTAACAGAAAAACCGAGTGACCAAATTGAGCTAAGTGGAGGATGGGGAGGAAACGGTGGTTTTAATCAAGCAACTGGGCAATTTAGCAGTGGTATCGTTGGTACTTTGGGTTTATCATTAACCAATTTCTCCTCAAGAAACATTTTTAAACCTAGAAACTGGAATCCTTTGCCTGCTGGAGATGGACAGCGTTTAACGCTGCGTGCTCAAAGCAACGGTCAGTCTTTTCAAACGTATACCGCATCTTTTACTGAACCTTGGCTTGGTGGAAAAAAACCAAACTCATTGTCACTTTCAGCAAATCATTCTGTTAATAACTGGGGTGCTTTTAGCGGCAGAACTCAAAAATTTGCTACTACAAACTTATCCGTTTCTTTAGGCAAACGCTTAAAATGGCCTGATGACTTTTTCTCTATTAATTATAGTTTATCCTACATTCATTACAGACTTGATAGTTTTGATTTTGGAATTCCAAATTTTATCAAAGATGGAAATGCAAATGCCTTTGAATTTAGAGCAGGTATAGCAAGATATAGTACGGATGACCAAATTTTTCCTACTACAGGTAGCAATATGGATATTTCCGTACAAGCTACTCCACCCATATCATTAATTGACGGAAGGGATTATACGCAATTAGCCGCTGCTGACAAATATAAATGGATTGAATACCACAAATGGAAGTTTAATGCCTCTCACTTTACCAGTTTAAGAAAAAATTTGGTACTGGCAAGTTCTGTTAAATTTGGATATTTGGGAGGTTACAACAGCGTTTTGGGAACTACTGGTTTTGAACGTTTTTGGGTTGGAGGAAATGCATTACAAGGTTTTAGTTTAGCAGGTAGAGAGTTTATCTCACAAAGAGGATATGGAAGTAATACGCAAGGTTTGATTTCAGAAAATGCCATTAGGCAAGAATATCCAAATAACAGGGCTGTTGATTTGGGTTCAACTATATACAACCGTTTTACCTTAGAACTGCGCTATGCCATCTCTAAAAGCCAAAGTGCCACCATCTATCCATTGGTATTCTTTGAGGCGGGAAATGCTTGGATTAATCCTAGAAATTTCAACCCTTTTGAAATGAAAAAAGCAGTGGGTGCTGGTGTTAGATTCTTTCTACCCATGTTTGGTTTAATTGGAATAGATTATGGTTATGGACTAGACATTAATACCTTGGATAGCAGAATAACCAATAACGGTCAAAAAGGGTATGTGCATTTCTTCCTTGGTCCACAATTTTAGAGATGAAATCATCTAAAATAACTATAAAACAACCAAAGTTTCTAGGTTCATTCCCGAATATTGATGCTTGCCCTAAATTGATTTTGCCCGAGTTTGCATTTATCGGCAGAAGCAATGTCGGTAAATCCAGTTTATTGAATGCCATTTGTGAACGCAACAGCTTGGCAAAAACATCGGGTACACCCGGAAAAACAAGATTAATCAACCTTTTTAATATTGATTTGAAGTGGGTTTTGGCAGATTTACCAGGGTATGGCTATGCCAAATTGAGTAAGCATGATCGTGAGAAATTCATCAACATGATTAAGCAATACCTTCACAAAAGAGAAAATCTTTTCAGCGCATTTTTACTGATGGATTTACGAGTTGCCCCTCAATCGGTTGATTTAGAAATGGCAGATTGGTTAGGCGAAAACAGTGTACCCTTTTGCATTGTATTTACCAAGGCTGATAAACTAAAACCTGCTGAAATAGAAACACAAATCAAGCTATACGAAGAAAAGCTGTTTGAATCTTGGGCAGAATTGCCGCATTATTTTATTACCTCCAGCAAGACCAAAGAAGGAAGAGAAGCAATTATGCAGTTTATTCAAAGTGCTTTTCCGGCTAATAAAAAGAGTAAAAAGAATTGAACTGTTCTTTTTTAGTAAAACACGTTTTATCAATTTACGCTATAAAAGATTTATAAGGATTTACTCTGCACACTATCTCTCTTTTTATAGGGTCTTATAATCAAACCTAAAGGGCGGTCATAATTAAAATAATTCCCTGTCCAATCCAACAAAGTAACCAGCTTATTTCTGTATCCAACCAAAGAGATAATATGAACAAACATCCAAACAAACCACGCAAATACTCCTTGAAAACTGTAGCTGGGTAAATCTACCACAGCTTTATTTTTACCAATGGTTGCCATAACACCTTTGTTTTTATAAACAAACGGAACCAGGGGTTTCCCATTTTCTATGGCAATCAAATTTTTGGCCAATAACGTTGCTTGCTGCATGGCAACAGGAGCAAGCATCGGCAAACCTTTAGACCTTTCAGTTCCTGTAAATGCAGCAACATCACCTATTGCATAAACATTGTCCAAGTTCAATACTTTATTGTATTCGTCTACTAAAAACCTATTTTCTGAATTCACATATTCCAGCTTTAAACCATCAATGGCATTGCCTTTGACACCTGCAGTCCAAATTACACTATCAGCTAAAAAAGTATGACCATCATCTAAGGTAATTTTTCTTTGTTCATAGCTTACAACCTTGGCATTGAGCTTTATTTCAACGCCTAATTTTTTAAGAAAACGCTCACTCGCCTTTGATGCCTTTGCAGACATGCTCCCTAATAATTTGGGAGCTGCCTCAAAAAGCGTAATTTTCATATTGGCAAAGTCAATTTCAGGAAAATCTTTGGGCAATACATACCTACGCATTTCTGCCAAAGCACCTGCTAGTTCAATACCCGTTGCACCGCCACCAATAATGGCAATGTTCATTAAAGATTCCTTTTCATCGGCATTGTAAGTAAAAACTGTTTGTTCTAAATTTTGCATTAAAAAACTACGCATATTGAGGGCATCTGTAACCGATTTTAAAGGCAAAAATTCATATTTTATAGATTCAAAATTAAAATACTTATTACAACTACCTGATGCTACCACCAATATATCATAGTCGATATTACCAACATTGGTTTTCAATATTTTTTGAACAGGCTCAATCTCTAAAACCTCACACATTTGAAAGCGCACATTCTTTGCACCTCTAAATACTCTGCGTATTGGATAGGCAATACTATCTGCCTCTAACCCTCCTGTCGCCACTTGATATAATAAGGGCTGAAACGTGTGATAATTATTCTTGTCAAGCAACAATACATCAAAAGGTTGATCAATCAACTTCTTGCCCAACGCAATACCGCCAAATCCACAACCAATGATTACAATTTTCTTAGTCATTTTTTCGTTTTTAAGGTTTGATGAAAGGTAACCCATAATTTTTAACTACACCTTTTGTATTGTTAGTAACTCTTGCTGCTGATATAAAATTAAGTTCACCTATTGAAATTAGACTATGTTCATTAAGGCTTGGATAATCCTTTAAAATATAAGACTTAATATTAGGTCTTAAAAGTTTAAAATCAACTTTTTCCGTGACCGAAAAGTGGATTTGAGAAATATCACTTTTAAATTGGCTAGCGTCTTTCATAAATTTTTAAAGAATTTTATGCATTCAACTTAGACAAATTGTCTAAATCTATTTCAAAGGTATAAATACCCTTTCATTTTTGAGAATATTAACACGAAACGGTTAAAAAATCGACTAAAATATAATGCCCTTAAAATATGATGCCAAAAGCCCTAAATAATAGCCTGTCTTATCCTTACAAGCTTTTGTAACAAATCTTCTATTGCTGCTAAAGGTAGCATATTTGTGCCATCAGATAAAGCATCTTTTGGACTAGGGTGTGTTTCTATAAAAATACCATCTGCACCTACTGCTATAGCCGCTTTCGCAATGGTTTCTATCATTTCTGGCCTACCGCCAGTTACACCCGTTCCTGTATTGGGTTGTTGTACACTGTGTGTACAATCCATGATTACCGGAGGACCATAACTTTTCATTGTTGGAATATTCCTGTAATCAACAATCATGTCCGTATAACCGTGCATATTTCCCCTTTCTGTAAACCAAACAGCTTTATTGCCACTGTCATACACTTTTTGCATGGCATGTTTCATCGCATCAGGACCAGCAAACTGACCTTTCTTAATATTGACCACTTTTCCGGTTTTAGCAGCAGCAACCAGTAAATCGGTCTGTCTAAAAAGAAAAGCAGGAATTTGTAATACATCAACATAGGCTGCTGCCATTGCAGCTTCATCACTTTCATGAATATCTGTCAAAACTGGACAATCCAAAGTAGCTTTGACCTTTGCTAAAATTTTAAGCGCCTTCTCGTCTCCAATTCCAGTAAACGATTGCAAACTGGTTCTATTTGCCTTGCGGTAAGATCCTTTAAAAATAAAAGGAATATTTAGTTTTTGACAAATCTCACGCAAAGTTTCAGCAGTATGCATACAAATTTCTTCATTTTCAACTGCACAAGGACCTGCAATTAAGAAAAAATTGGCCTGCTCAGAAAATTGTTCTATATTCACAAGGCAAAGTTAAAGCAATATTTAAATAATCAATTCGTAAAATACACATTAAGTTTATGTTAACCGACTTTAATATCAGTAGAGGATTGTATTATTGCAATTAGAAAAGTTTGCAACCTAAATATAACTTTTAAACAACAAACGACACCATGAAAATAAGTGAATTCAAATCTCTTTTAGTGCAGGTAAAAACGTTGCAGTTTTCCTTACCAGACGGAACTGCAGTACCTGCTCACTTCCATATTACAGAATTAGGTAAAATATCCAAGCATTTTATAGATTGTGGCGGAGTAGAGCGTTTTATACAATCTGCTAACTTTCAGCTATGGTATGCAGATGATGTTCAGCACAGATTAAGTCCCATTAAATTGCTTAATATTATCCAAATAGCGGAAACCAAATTAAATCTTCCTGATATTGAAATTGAAATGGAATACCAATCGGATACCATAGGGAAATATCACCTTGGTTTTAGTGATGGCGTTTTCAATCTATTGGCTATACAAACGGATTGTTTAGCAAAAGACAAATGTGGTATCCCTGAAAAAAAAGCCAATTTAAAATTGGCAAATTTGGGCGCAAATGATAGTTGCATCCCTGGAAAAGGCTGTTGTTAATTAAAAGTGATTTCCATGAATACGAAGTTATTGAACACAATCCAATCCTTTGATGCCAACCCCCTTTCGGAAGACAGAAAAACGATATTGGACCAGCTAATTGCATTGCTCATGCGCAATCCAGATGCACATAAACTTGTATTTGTTTGTACCCATAATAGTAGGCGTAGTCAAATGGCACAAGCTTGGGCTCATGTTGCCAATGACTTTTATGGTTTAGATTGGCAATGCTTTTCTGGAGGTACAGAAATTACAGCATTTAATAAAAATGCTATCCATGCATTACAAACTCTAGGTTTTGAGATTGGTAAAGTAGAGAAAAGAGAAAACCCAAAGTACAACATACAATTTGACTCCGATAAAAAGCCAATTGAAATGTTCTCTAAGAAATATACGGATAGCCCCAACCCCACGAAAAACTTTGTTGCGATTATGAATTGCTCAGATGCCGAGACCAATTGTCCCTTTGTTACTGGAGCTTCTGCTATTTTATCATTAAAATATGATGACCCAAAAATATTTGACGATACACAATTTGAAGAGTCAAAATACGAGGAAACAGCGCTTAAAATTGGTCATGAGCTCTTTTATGTCTTTAAAAACATAGCCTCTATTTCAAAAAAATAGGAGATTCATTGAATTTAGTAGCGGATAACAAAAGAAAAATTCCCTTATCTTTGCCCTAAGTTTGGCCCCGTAGTTCAATTGAATAGAATATCAGATTTCGGCTCTGAGGGTTACAGGTTTGAATCCTGTCGGGGTCACTAAGTCAACTGTAAAAGGCTGACTTTTTAATACGTAAATATTTGCAAATAAGGCCGTTATAGCTAAAATTTAGAAATTATAAAAAATAAATGGGTGCACGGATAGGTGTTTATTTTGTGATTAGAATTTGTTGCTATTTTCTCCAAATTGAATAAAAATTTAAGTTGAGAAAAAGCTAAGATTCTTTTTTCTGTTTTGCTATAAATACTTAGTAAAGAGAATAAGCAAATTAAACCTCCGAGTAATAGTAAAGCAAGAACTAAATGAGGTTTTTAACTGTCACATTAACTTCGAATTTAGAAGTTAAAACAAAATAAAGGGGAAATATATGATCAAAACACTTTTTAGAATTATCAGTTATTTAGAAGGGATATCTTATCTTCTATTACTTTTTTTAGGCACTCCCATGAAGTACTTTGCAGAAAACGACAAGGTGGTTAAAGCACTTGGAATGCCACATGGAATATTGTTTTTAGCTTATATTTTATTGGCTCTCATTATTCGAAAAAGCCAAAATTGGGATATGCGCACGTTCTTAATGGTGCTTGTGGCATCTGTTTTACCTTTTGGTACGTTCTACGTTGATAGAAAATTGGTGAAATAGTACAACACTACTGTGTACTTCCTAGCACTCGCATTGTTTCTTGTAATGCCTTTATCTTCAACTCCGCATCTGCCTGTTTTTGACGTTCCTTTTCTACAATTTCAGGATTGGCATTGGCTACAAATTTTTCATTGCCCAACTTGGCAGCAATACTCTTTAAAAAACCTTCCAAATAGATAATCTCATCTTTTGCTTTTTGCAATTCTTCAGCTGCATTGGCAGCTGCATCTAGCGGCATAATGATTTCATGCGTACCAGCTAAAGTACTGGTATAAAAGGGAGGTAAAGCAGTATTGAATTGCAAAGTTTCAACATTACAAAGCTTCTTAATAACAGCCTCATACGGAGCAAGTAAATCTATTTGTTGCGTATTAATGATGATATCTACCTTCATTTTAGGGATAATTTGCTTTTGATTGCGCAGATTTCTTATTTCTGAAATTACCTGCATGAAACTTTCATCAGTATCAGTTGCCAGTGCTGTATTATATTTAGGGTAGTTAGAAACTATGAGGGGTGAACTTGCTTCGCTCATCACTTCATTTAACTCTTCTGTTATAAAAGGCATAAACGGATTGAGCAATGCCAAAAGTTCTTGTAAAAATACAATGGATTGCTGTTTGATGTTGCTGTCTGCCTTTTCTCCATAAGGTGGTTTCACCATCTCTAAGTACCAAGAACAGTAGTCGTTCCAAATCAATTTATAAATAGTCATTAGGGCATCAGAAAGGCGGTATTGCTCAAAACTTTGTTCTATATTCTTTTTGGCTTTGTTCAGGGTAATCTCAAACCAGTTGATGGCTTCTTTTGCATCCGTTGCTTGTTTGTCATTGGTTTCAGTTTCCCAACCATCAATGAGTCTGTAGGCATTCCAAATTTTATTGCAAAAGTTTCTACCTTGTTCCACCTGAGAAATGTCAAATAGAATATCATTTCCTGCTGGAGAGGAAAGCAGTGTTCCCATTCTGATACTGTCTGCACCATATTCTGCAATTAAATCTAATGGGTCAGGACTATTGCCCAATGATTTAGACATTTTTCGCCTTTGTTTATCTCTTACTATTCCTGTAAAATAAACATTGCTGAAAGGCTTTTTACCTGCAAACTTATACCCTGCCATCACCATTCTAGCTACCCAGAAAAAGATAATTTCAGGGGCAGTAACCAAGTCTTGTGTGGGGTAGTAATAGTTTACTTCTTCGTTATTGGGCTTGTTTATTCCATCAAAAACAGAAAGCGGCCAAAGCCAAGAGCTAAACCAGGTATCTAACACATCCTCGTCTTGTTTTAAATCAGCAATGTTTACTGAAATATTTCTATTTGCAAACTGTACTTGTGCCTCTTCTGCAGTGATAGCCACTTCAAACTGTCCTTGGTTATTATACCAAGCAGGTATGCGGTGTCCCCACCACAATTGACGGCTAATGTTCCAGTCTTTTACATTGCTTAGCCAATGGTTATAGGTGTTTTTTAGTTTGGGAGGATAAAATTGTATTTCATCAGACATAACGGATGAAAGCACCTCTGGATTTTGTTTCATAAACGCCTGCATATCCATAAACCACTGTGTGCTAATTTTTTGCTCCACAACAGCGTCTGTTCTTTCACTATGCCCTACTTTATTCACCAAATGCTCTGTTTTCAGTAACAAACCTGCCTGCTCAAGGTCTTTGGCGATTTGCTTTCTGCATTCAAACCTATCCATGCCCACATACAGCGCTGCAACGGCAGCAATAGTCCCATCATCATTTAATACATCAATGTTGGGTAAATTGTGTTTTTGCCCTATGTTGTAATCATTGATGTCATGGGCAGGAGTAACTTTCAAGACACCGGTTCCAAATTCTATGTCAATGTAATCATCCGTTATTATTGGAACAGCCCTATTCACTAAAGGAACAATTACATTTTTACCAATTAAATGTTTATATCGAGGGTCTTCGGGATGCACACAAGCAGCAACATCTCCCATTATTGTTTCTGGTCGTGTGGTGGCAATATTCAAAAACTCATCTGTGCCCTCAATTTTATATTTTAAGTAATACAATTTAGAGTTTACTTCCTTGTGTATCACTTCCTCATCGCTCAAAGTGGTTCTACCTGCAGGATCCCAATTAACAATTTTCGTTCCTCTATAAATCAGTCCCTCTTTGTATAAATCTATAAAAACTTTGATAACAGATTCACTTAATGAGTCGTCCATGGTAAATTTGGTACGTTTCCAATCGCAACTAGCGCCTAGTTTTTTTAACTGATCTAAAATGATTCCTCCATATTTTTCCTTCCACTCCCATGCATATTTTAAAAAATCCTCTCTACTAATATCCTTTTTAGCAATACCGCGTTCAGCCAACATTTTTACCACTTTAGCCTCTGTCGCAATACTGGCATGGTCGGTACCAGGAACCCAACAAGCATTTTTACCTTCCATCCTAGCCTTCCTTATCAGCACATCCTGAATGGTATTGTTCAACATGTGTCCCATGTGCAAAACACCGGTAACATTGGGAGGAGGAATAACAATGGTATAGGCCTCTCTTTCGTCTGGGACACTGCTAAAATAATCGTTATCAAGCCAAAACTTGTACCATTTATCTTCTACCTCAGACGGGTTGTATTTTGCTGCTAATTCCATGAACGGGGCAAATTTAGCAATTTGTTTTGAGTGTAGAGGTTTTAATTGATAATTATGAATTACAAATTATTATAAAATGATTGGTATAAATTTTTAACCGCGTTGCAATTACAAATGTGAACTATTCAAATATTTTCAATTTTTATTTCCTAGGAGTTAAAATCTTGATTTTTATCTTTCAAGAATCTTAGTGTACTTTGCAGTTATTCATTCAACTCATCCCATGCAAACATTTTTTAAAGAACTTTTGGACTATTCGCATCATTTCAATACCAAATTGGGCGGCATTTTTGTAGAAAAACCCACTTCTGAGAAGTCTATTAAATTGTTCAATCATATCATCAATGCGCACCACATTTGGAACCACCGAATATTAAATAAACAACCTACTTTGGGTGTGTGGGATATGCAACCAATTGAGCAATGTTTGGAGCAAGAAAAATTGAACTATGAATTAACCAATTACATTCTGGATAAAATTGAATTGCAACATATGGTAAGTTATACCAATACCAAGGGGCAAAGTTTTAACAATTCTGCTAAAGACATATTGTTTCATATTGTTAACCATTCAACATACCACCACGCCCAAATTGCCACTGAATTTAAACTGAACGGATTAGAACCGTTAATCACCGATTACATATTTTACAAAAGGTAAATTTTAATACAGACATTCATAAAAAGGTTATTTTTGCAATTCATGTTAGACACAGAAAAAGATTCCTTGTATCATAATCTGCAAGATAAAAGTATCGCTATGCTTATTGAGGAAATGAATACTGAAGATCAAAAAGTTCCCATTGCAATAAAAAAAGAACTGAGTGCCATAGAAAAGCTTATCCAAAAAGTGGTAGAGCAAATGAAAAAAGGCGGTCGATTGTTTTACATTGGAGCAGGAACCAGTGGGCGGTTAGGAATTTTAGATTCAAGTGAGTGCCCTCCTACATTTGGTGTTCCGCATGATTGGGTGGTTGGCATTATTGCAGGGGGCGATAAGGCGATCAGAAAAGCAGTAGAATTTGCTGAAGATGATTTGTTACAAGGTTTCATTGATTTGGAGCAATATGAAATTGACAAAAATGATATTGTAGTAGGTATTGCCGCTAGTGGAAGAACACCCTATGTAATTGGCGCTTTAAAAAAATGTCAAGAAGTAGGAATTCCCACGGGTTGTATTGTTTGCGCCTCAAATAGCACGGTAGCGCAATATGCTGATTTTCCAGTTCAAATAGTGGTCGGTCCAGAATATGTAACTGGCAGTACGAGGATGAAAAGTGGTACTGCACAAAAATTGGTACTCAACATGATTAGCACTGCCAGTATGATTCAGTTGGGTAGAGTTGAAGGAAACAAAATGGTGGATATGCAATTGAGCAATGAAAAATTAATTGATAGAGGAACAAGAATGGTGATGAATTTAACCAATTTAGATTATGCCCATGCAGCCGAATTGTTAAAAAAAGAAGGGTCTGTGCGTAAAGCAATTGATAGTTTCAATGCGCAGTAAATTTCCCCTATTGCACGCAACCCTTTACCGAACCTTTGTTTGGTTGGTATTTTGTGCATTTTACAGATTTGTTTTTTTATTGCATTACCCAGCAAAAAATGATTTTTTAGAAGCATTAAAAGCCTTTGTATATGGTTTGCGGATGGACTTTTCCATTTTGGGATATTTGTTAATATTTACCCTTATTATCGGCTTGTTCAGGTTAAAAGTAACCACGCAAATAAGCAAATTGGTTTTCACACTGCTTCTAGCCTTCCATGCATTAATAAGCATGATTGACATAGGACTTTTTGCGCATTGGGGTCACACCATCAATTTTCAATTTTTTGAATACATGAAACACCCCAGAGAAGCAATTGGAAGTGCCACTAGCGATAACGTTTTATTACCCATTGCACTGATTATTTTTGGTTTTGTAATGGCTTTTATTTTAGGTTTCAAAAAACATCCCAATTATCAACATAGCCAGCCCAAGTTTGTCTCACAGTTGGTTCAATTTATTATTTTAATGCCACTATCCCTATTAATGAGCAGAGGAGGTTGGCAGCTTTCTCCAATAAACCAAAGTTTTGCATTTTACTCCAAACACAACAATTTAAACTTTGCTGCAATCAATTCGACTTGGAATTTTATGTTTACACTGACTGAAAAACAGAAAGATATAAATCTAGCACAATTTGAGCTTGTTCCTCCTTTAGCGTTAAAAGATAGTTTTAATAAGCACTTTGCTCCTTATGGCATTTGGAATCAAATTACCAAAACTGACAAACCCAATGTAGTGATTATAATTTTAGAAAGCTTTTGTGCCAACGCTGTCGGTTTTTGCAATAATGGTAACGGTTTTACCCCCAATCTGGATGCTATTGCCAACGAAGGATTGAGCCTTGCAAATATCTACTCTAGTGGAAACCGCACAGACAAGGGCTTGGCTGCCATACTTTCTGGCATACCCGCACAAGCCAATGCATCCATTATTACCATCCCTGATAAAGCCAAAAGCCTACCATCTTTAACCAACTGCTTTGTTGATAAGGGTTACACTACTACTTTTTACTATGGCGGAGAACCAGAGTTTGCCAACATGAAGGCATATTTTGTGAGCACAGGTTTTGAAAAAATTATTGGAAAAAATGATTTTGATAAAAATATTAAAAGGGGCAAATGGGGTGTAGCGGACACATTTCTTTTCGATAAACTGCTCCAAGACATAAAGAATGCTAACGACCCCTTTTTTAAAACTGCACTAACATTGAGCAGCCATGAACCTTTTGACTACCCAAAAACGCAAACCGAAGTAAAAGGTACCGATTTTGAGAAATCTTTGGCATATGCAGACCGTTGCATTGGAGATTTTTGGAAGAAAGTAAAAGCCCTACCCAATTTCAATAACACCTTGTTTGTTTTTATTGCGGACCACGGCAGACCCATTGATGATGAAGAAAAGGACCAATTTCCTGCTGTAAGTCGCATTCCAATTTTATTTGCTGGCGGGGCACTTAAAGATAGCTTCAAGGGAAAACAAAACCATTTAAAAATACACCAGCACCATCTTCCATCTAACCTTTTAAATGGAATTGGTTGGGCTAATCAAACTAAACGCTTTTTATTTCAATCAAGCTTCAACGACAGTATTCACCCTATTTTTTACACCTATTTTAATGGAGTAGGCATGTTCAATGATTCAACTTGTTGGAAGTTTGACAATGTTCAACGCAAAAGTTTTAATTGCTACGGAAATAAAGGAGATAGTCTTTCATGGAAAGCCAGGCTCTATCAACAAGCAGTGATGACCTATTTTTATGACCCAATAGGGTTTTAGAACTAAATTTATCTTGCACTTTTACTAAAAAAATCTAAGCCCAAATTGCCATGTTGGATTCAGATTGACCTGCAAATCATTATTTGGAGTAAGCTGATATTGCATCCCATATTTCTGCCTTAACTCATTCAAATTGGGATCATTGGTTTCAAAAAGTGTATTTGCTATACCCAGACCGCCATAAATAGCGATGCCTTTTTTTGGTCTTACCTCTAAGTTTAGTTTCAGGTGATTGATCATGCTTAAATAATCAATCCTCATTTTTTTTGTAATTTGCTGTGATTGCACTTCCAGGTTAATTAAAAAAGCTTTACTTATTTTAAAATTATGCCCAATTCCATAGCCAAAACCCACCCAAGGGTTACTAGTTTCAATTGCAGGTGCGGCAAAAATATTAAAATGAGTGTAAAATGCATCCGTACCAGACCGAAATGCCAACTGCAAATCACCGGCATAATTATATCCTATTTCAAATTGATGCAAACCCGTACGCACATAGTTAAATAATCCAAATGAGGCTCCATTTAACGTATCTGCAATGTTTATTATGCCTAATTGGAACCCTTTTAATGTTTTTGCCCTATTCAGAAAACCGGCAATTTGAACCCCTTCCAGCTCCTTTGCATAATTGGTAAATCCAGCTATTTGCAGCCCTTTTGTTTTTGAACTATTGTAATTATAAAATCCACTTATTTGTGTGCCATTCATTGCACCTAAGTTATGATTAAAAAAGCCTGCAATCTGTACACCGTGGCATTCACCTCCAACTGCATTTCCAAAGCCTGCTATTTGAACTCCATTCATGTTTTTGCGAACCAAATTTACCATCCCTCCAATTTCCAACCCTTGCACTCCTCCGTTATATCCAGCAAGTAAATTCAGTGAGTATTTGTTCTTTACCAAAGGGCTTAATTTTCCATTGGTCGCCATTGGAGGAATAAAAGTAAATTGCCAATCTCTCTCAAAAGAATCTCGAATATTTGAAACCGCTATACGCTGTAATTTGTTACTTAATTTTTTTGTCAACTTTAAACTGTCCAACTTATTTTCTGCATAATTTAAAAATTGCGAAAGCCGTGATAAACTGTCTGCACTGACTGTAAGTATTTGCATACTATCGGACAAAGCAGCAATTGAAGGCAACAATTTAGGACCTTTTGATTTGTATTGTAACTGAAAACTAATGGTAGTTATCACTGGCTGACTTGTACCATAGACGATGATTGAGGTATCATCAATGATAGCCCCACTATAGAAAATTTCTATTCGTTCTTGCTTACTATTAAACTTTAATTCATAATAACCAAAATCTTGTGAGAGCGTAGAAGTTAACTTTTCTTTTTCAAATACGCTGATATCGCTTAGGCCTAAGCCAGAAATATCCTCTCTCAAGTATCCTGAAATGTTGTAATAATAAATTGTAGATTTATTTTGCTTTATCAACGGTGGTTTGGCATCGGGTTTGGGTTTTAAGATAATATGATTTCCAATTTGCAAATAGCTTACCTGATCATCAAAAAGCCTATCCAAAACCTCCTTAAGAGGCTTGTTTTCGGCATGCACGCTGACTATGTTTGTTGTGTTAATCTCAGTAGGATTATAGCTAAAGTAAAAGCTATTGGTTTCTGAAAGTATCTCTAATACTTTACCAATATTTTGATTTTGAAGTTTGATGGTAATTGGTCTTTTTAAGATATCACCTTCTTGACCAAAACAAGAAACTGCACAAAAAATTAAAGACAATAAAAATATTTTTCTTATCATTTTATTGCTCTAAAATTAAAATATAACCGTCTAGTTCCTTTACCTCAACACCCAAAGTGATTGATAAAATTTGTAAAACATTCTGCAAACTTTCGTTTTCAAACTTTGTGTTGATTTTTTGATTTCCAATTTTTTGATTTTCAATTTTTATTTTAACTCCATAATATTTTTCAATGTCAATTATTGCATCTGCCAATTTTATATTATCAAAAACCAATTGCTTTTTGATAAGTGAAAAATCATTCATTCCATTTTCGGAAATGGAAATTTCATTTTTTTGAATATTATAAATCGCAGCTTGACCAGCTTCAATGAGTAATTCTTCCATAGGCGTTTTAAAAGCCACTTTGCCCTCCATTAAATTTACTTTTACAATGCTGTCATTTGCTGTCACCAAAAACTTTGTCCCTAAAACTACAACCTGACACATACCAGCATTTATTGTAAATTGGCTATTTGAATTACTTTCAACCTTAAAAAATGCCGTCCCTTTTAAACGGACCTTACGGTTATTTTCAGACCAATTTTTATCTTGAATTAGCATTCCTCTTAGCAATGAAATTTTGCTCCCATCATTTAAACCAATTTTTTGGATACTGTCTGATTGATTGACAAAACTAACTGCATTAAAGTGCCCATCATTTTGAAAATAATTGACCCCAAACAAAATTCCAACAGCAATGATTGCAGCAGCAGCATAGCGCCAATAGTTATGTATGAAACTAAAACGCTTGGGTTTTTGTTCTAAATTATTGATTTTAAACCTTTCCCAACCCTTTGCCAGGTCAAAACTTTGTGGCTTTAACGATTTACTTGTTTTCCATGTTTTTTCTAAGGCTTCAAAAATAACTTTATTATTTTCGCTCTCCCCAATCCATGTCTCCACCTCTAAAACCTCAGTTGCATTAGCTTCCTGAACTATATATTTTACAATTTTTGCTGTCTCCATAACTATTTCATTAAAAGAATTAATACCACTGAAATAAATTCCGAAAGATGCATACGCATTAATTTTAGTGCCTTACCCATTTGATTTTCTACCGTCTTAATTGAAATGCCCAAATTTTGAGCAATATCTTTATACTTCATTTCCTCATATCGACTCATGACAAAAATAGCCCTGCATTTTTCAGGTATTATAGACAATGCCTTTTCAATTGCGGTTTCTAGCTCATTCATATTATTAGCTACATCGGCATCAAAATCGCTTAGTTTCACCAACTCCTCATTTTCCAGGGCATTAAACTTTTGTGTTCTTTTAATTTCATTGATACTCATATTGTATGTTGCTTTATACAAATAAGATTGAATGGATGTGTTGATATTATACTCCCCTCTTTTTTCCCAAAGTTTAGAAAAAACCTGTTGTACAGCATCTTCTGCTCTGTAATGGTCTAGTAACAGTTTGTAGGCATAATTACATAGCCTTGCGTAATAGGTATTGAATATTTCTTCAAACTCTGATATTGTTTGGATGCTGGTCATTCCCTTTTGGGCATTCAAATTCATTCGTTCTTATTGTGTTGTTTTATTTATGACAAACAAAAAGAATTTTACCCCTATGCCCTTTTAAAATTTTCACAAAACTAATTTTAATTTTATAAGATTCATAAGCCAATTTTAAAGATTGATATTTTTTCATGGAGCGTATAATACCGCACTACCCCTTATATAATTTTGTTTAGAACTGTTAATATAAAAAAAAATAAAAAAATAATTAATTCCACATGCAACCTTTGTATATATTTGCGTCTAAGTTAATAGGAAAACTTATTTTAATAAACTATACACAAATATACAAATATGAAATCAATTATTACAACATGGTACAAATCAGCACTCAGATTGGGAGTGGTGTTGATGCTAAGTACCTTTGGCAACTCCCTTATGGCACAATCGCCTTGGTGTAATGCACCGCATCAGTCCACTTGTGGATGGGGAACGACTGTTGCTTACACTACAGATCAAATTGAAGTAAAAAACAGCAGTGGTACATCAATTTACAAAAAAGGTGCAGATGGTTGCAACAACACCATTGGTGGAACGGCAGCATATGCTTTAATCAATGCTGGATCTAGCTTTGATATGTTTGCTGGTGGTGCTTATACCATTGATGTTACCTTTAATAGTGCTGTTTATACAGGTGCTAAAATTGGTATTTACATTGATTTAAATGGAGATAAGGATTTCAATGATGCAGGTGAGTTTATCAATCCTAATACAGCCAATTCTGGTTGGAGTAGAGGAGTTGCCAGAACATTGCCATTCACAATTCCATGTTCTGGTTTAGTGGCAGGTGCTACTAGGCTTAGAGTTAGAGGAGGTTACCAGTATGTACAAGATTTTGGTGCTACAGATGGCTGTAATTCATCTTATTATTATGGAGAAACAGAGGATTTTAATATTGAATTGAAGTTACCTACAAGTTTATCTGCTAATTTTGTTGTACCAACAACGGTTTATACCGATTATGATTATACTTTTTTTAATACCTCTCAAGCAGCTATTTATTTAAATGAGTGGGACAAGGATGCAGATGGTACCTACGATGCAACTTCATCAAATTATTTTGGAAGATGGTCCGTTGCTTCTAACAGTACAAAGTGTTTAAAACTAAGGGCTAATAACTGCCTTGGTTCAGACAGTTCTACAAAGTGTTTTACAGTTGTAGTTCCTACACAAGTTCCAAAAGTAGATTTTATTGCCAATAAAACTACAACAGATTTGTTCAGTATTGGAAAATTAAATGATTTAACAGATTTTGGACCAACATCATGGTCATGGGAAGTATATGATAGTAGTAACCCTGTAGATATTAAAACAACCAGCAATGGTGCTGCCATTTATGTCAATGGAACAAGCAGATTTTCAAAAAATCCAGAACTTTTATATTTAAAATCTGGATACTACAAAACATGCTTGACAGCAACCAATGGAGTAGGTCCTTCCTCAAGGGTTTGTAAAGATTCTTATGTACGCGTATTGCCTTTGCAAGACTTTAGATTGGGTAATGGCCCAAGTGCAACAGCAGAAGCCAATGGTAGAATATATGACCACAACGGTCCTGATTTAAATTATACGAATAACAGAAATGCCAATGTAGATAAATTATTAATCAATCCATGTGGAGCATTGTCTATTGATTTTGAGTTTTCTCAAATTAAATTTGCAGATGTAGGAGATAGTTTAATTATCTATGCAGGAGAAAATCCAGCAGCACCAAGAGCAGCTGCTATTGGTAGAGGAAATGTTATTCCTAATAAAATTACCGTTCAAGGTGGAGCAGCTTATTTAACATTTACCAGTAATGGAAGTGGAGTTGACTCAGGATTTATAGGAACATATAGAGCCAATTTAGGGCCAGGTGGACCACCAGCAATTGACTTTGATTTGCCAACAGTAGGCTATTTTGGAGTAGAATTGGATTTAATTAATAAATCAACCAATGTATTGGGCTTGCCTAATTATTCTTGGGAAGTTTATGAGCCAGATGGTCCAGTTGCAACAGCAACGTATGCTACCAAAGATACCAAACATACCTTCTTTACAACAGGCGTATCAAAAGTATGTTTGACTATTGAAGGTTGTGCAGGATCAGCCACAAAGTGTAAATCTATTTCTGTTAGTGTTCCAAACACCAAAACAAGTTTGGATTATGTTGCTAACAACAGAAGACCAGATATTACAGAAACCATACAAATGACAACCACTGCTGACAAAGCAAATAAATTTCAATGGTCAGTATTCCCAATAACGGCAACAATTACTACACCAACAAGTAAAAACCCAACGGTTAAATTTACCGCTTCAGGTGCTTACACTTTTACTTTAAGAGCGTGGAACAGCAATGATTCTGCCGCTACGGTAACAACTTTGGTAAAAGATAAATATGTAATTGTGGTTGACTATTGCAAACCAGTAGTACAAATTTTGTCAGGAGATGTTGGTATCAGCAATTTCAAATTGACAAAATCAGGTGTTAATTTAATCAATTCCCCAAGTACAGCAGGAGTAACAGGTTATACTGATTATTCAGCTACCCGTTTTGCAAAAGGAACATTTGGTGCCACGTATGATTTTGAAATCAAACGTCCATCAGGAGTAGATGCAGCCAATACCAAAGTATGGGTTGACTTTAACATCAATGGTACCTTTGAAGCAAGTGAATTGGTAGGTAATTTTGCTTCTTCTAAAAATACTACATTAACAGGATCATTTACAGTTCCAGCAATAGCTAATTCATTTATTGGAAATGCAAGAATCAGAGTCTCTATGGCTTATGGTAATACTGCAAACACATCATGTGGACCGATATTAGCAGGAGAGGTTGAAGATTATGGTATGGCACTAGACAATGATAAAATGCCACCAATGATCAGTTTGATTGGAGCAGATACCATGTATGTAGAGCGTGTTATTGCACCTAACCCACCAAACTATGTTGATGCAGGAGCTACTGCAACAGACCCAACAGAAGGCAATATCACTTCTAAAATAGTTAGCAGTACAGATTTTGATCAAACTACCGCAGGTATTTACACGTATACTTATTGCATCACAGATGCTTCAGGTAACGGACCAGTTTGTGTAACCAGAACTGTATATGTTGTATTGGATAGAACCAATCCAGTGTTAACTTTGAATGGAGCTAGTGCAGTAAGTATCTGTTCAGATATTGCATATACAGATCCAGGAGCCAAAGCTACTGACAATGTAGATGGAGATTTAACACCTTCTATAACAGTAATAGGTTCAGTAAACACTGCTAAGGTAGGCGTTTATGTATTGACCTACTCAGTATCCGATGTACAAGGAAACAAAACCTCAGATATCAGAACAGTAGAAGTAAAAGACTGTGAAAAACCAGTAATCGAAGCCGTAGGAACAGAGAATATCCAAATCAATACGATATGGGCAGATCAAACAACGGTAACAGACAACTACTATGATGGAATAAGAGCAAAACTAGTAGAATTGATAAGAACACCAGGAGCCAATGGTTTCCCTAACACTACTAAGAGAGGATCATACCCAGTAACGTATACCGCAGTGGACAGCTTTAACAATGCCGCTACTCCAGTATTAAGAAACTACAGAGTAGATGATTTTATCGCACCAGTGATTGATTTGAAAACTTTGGATACCGTTTACCACAATGTAAACAATCCATACTATAGCACCAATGCACAGGTAACCGATAATTTCTATCCAAGCAGTCAAGTATCATTGACTAGAACAGGTTCAGTAGATGCTTACACTTTGGGAACTTATACAGAAACCTTTATAGCAGTAGATGCATCTGGTAACAGAGATACCGCTATCAGGTATGTAAAAGTAGTTGACGTAGAAAAACCAGTAATCTTTGCACCCGTAATCAATGGTTGTGTTGGACATGGAATTGATAACCTAGCAGGTGTTCAACTAAGTGATAATTACGATGCACCAAGTGCGATTGCACCAAGAATAAGATTTATTCAAAACAATGTGAATATATGGGAAGCAGGCGTTTACTCTATGACTTATGAAGTAAGTGATTTATCAGGAAACGTATCTAATCCATTTACAAGAACTGTGTTTATGACTTATTGCAGAGCAGACCTAAAAGTAGGGGTAGAAACAGTGAGCATTGAAAATGCTACTACCGTTTATCCTAACCCTACCAATGGTACAATCAACATTAAGGTTGCAGATATCTACAACCAAAATGTAACAGTAACAGTTTACAATGCAGTAGGAACACAAGTAGCTACAGCTTCAGATGCCAATGGTTCAGAAATCAGTATAGATTTGAACAACCAAGCAGCGGGACTTTACTTAGTAAAAGTAACTACCGGAGGTCAAACAACCACTAAAAAAGTAACCTTAACTAAATAGTTAAGTAGTTATAAAAACACAATACACAAAAACCCCTCACCATTGATTTGGTGAGGGGTTTTGTTTTTAATCGAAATAATATTGAAAAATATTTTGCTTGGTACAACATTTGATTAATAGTATTGTAAATTTGTAATCTTAATATGAAACAAACAATATTATTTGCGGCATTAATACTATCTTTTAATCAAGTTTTCTCACAAGCAATTGCTAAAAAGAAGTATGATTCAGCTTATGTTCAATCCATTCAAAATAAAATAGAAGAATTTGCAATAGTAGACTTAGCCTATGACCTTAGAAAACTTCCTAGGCATGAAGTTGTTGCTTTGCCTTACTTTTTAATAGTTGCTGAAATTACCGATAGTATATTTTGGAAGCAAACTTATGGTAGTAGGGATGCTTTGTTAAAAACTATTGACAATGATACCATCAATAAATTCGTTGACATTAACTACGGACCTTGGGAGCGGTTAAATAATAATAAACCATTTGTTAAAGGGTTTGGAGAAAAGCCAAAAGGGGCCAGGTTTTATCCAAGCAATATTACCAAGGCGGAATTCGATGCCTTTAAAGATAGCACTAAGAATAGTCCTTACACTGTTATAAAAAGAGATGCAGATAAAAAGTTGATTTCAGTGCCTTATTCAGAGGAGTATGCTTACTATTTGTCTGGAATAAATGATAATATTCAAAGAGTGGCGGGTATGATGATGAGGGATGACTCTTCATTTGGGAAATATCTTCACTATAGAGGAGAAGCACTTGTTACCAACGACTATAAATTGTCGGATAAAATGTGGCTAGAGTCTCAAAACAATGTTTTAGATATTATTTTTGGACCAATAGAATCATATGAAGATCAATTTGGAGGAGTTAAGACCTCATATGAAACATATATAGTGGCCAAGGATGTAGAGTGGAGTAAAAAATTACAGAAATATGTAGCACTTTTACCATCATTGCAAAAAGGGTTGCCTGTTTCAAAAAAATATCAAACTCCTTTACCCGGGCTTAAAAGTCAAATTGGTGCTTATGACGTTCTAATGTATGCAGGTGACTGCAACAGTGGTAGCAAAACTATTGCAGTTAATTTGCCCAATGATGAAAGCGTTCAAACGGAATATGGTACAAGAAGGTTGCAATTTAAAAATGTTATGCGTGCAAAGTTTGATTCTATCCTAGTGCCAATTGTAAATGTTTTAATAGATGAGGAACAGAGAAAATATGTTTCATTTGACGCTTTTTTTGCAAATACCATGTTTCATGAAGTGGCACATGGACTCGGTATAAAAAATACAATTATAGATGATAAACCAGTTTCTTTGGCTTTAGGTGAATATCACGCTGCCTTAGAAGAGGGCAAGGCTGATGTTTTGGGCTTATATATGATTACAGAGTTATTGCAATCTAAAGATATAACAGAAGGAACTTTGGAAAATTATTATACAACTTTTGTTGCTTCTATATTTAGATCAATACGTTTTGGTGCAGCAAGTGCACATGGCAAGGCCAATATGGTAAGGTTTAATTTTTTCATGCAAGAAGGGGCTATAAAAAAGAATGAACAAGGAACGTATACAATTGACTTTGCAAAAATGAAGGTGGCTGTTTATAAATTATCAGCGCTTATTTTAGAAATACAAGGTGATGGTGATAAAGCAAAGGCAGCCGATCTTTTAAATAAAGAGGGTGTAATAAGCGCAGCTTTACAAGCTGACTTAGATAGCTTGAAAGCTCATTCAATTCCAGTGGATGTCATTTTTAATCAAGGAGCTAGGCAACTAGGATTATAATTCTCCCGAAAATTATTTAACAAAAATAGATACATGAAAATAACGTTTAGGCACATCCTACTTGTTTTACTACCAACTGTAGTATTGGGGTTTTGTAACAGTATTAAAAAAGATTCGCGCTCTATTTTAGTTGATGACGTATTGCAAATTTTAAAAAGTAACCATTATAAACCTTTAGAAGTGGATGATACCTTATCTGATAGGGTTTATAACTTATTTCTAGATCAACTGGATGAACGAAAAATATTTTTCACAGAAAAAGATATTGAAGGTTTTGAGAAGTATAGATATCAACTGGATGACGAAATAAAAAAGAAAAGTTTTGTTTGGTTTGATAATGTCACTGAAATATATCAAAAGCGCGTTAAGGAGGCAGCAACTTATTCTAACAAAGGATTAGAGCAAAAATTTGCTTTTGATTTAGAAGAAACTATTGACCTGCCAGATGAAAGTAGAAAGGCAAGTGAAGATGGTAAAAAATTATGCCAGTATTGGGGAAAATATATTCATTTCTTAGTGTTGGATAACTATGCAAGAAAATTAATTCTACAAGAGGATGCCTCTAAAAATGGAGATACTGCATATAAACAACAGCCAGTAGACACTTTGCTTAAAAAGGCTATTAGTGAAACGGATAAAAATCAAAAAGAATGGTTTAAAAGACTAATTAGACTGGAAGAAAAGGATTATTTCAACATGTATATAAATGCCATTGCCAGCGCATTTGACCCTCATACAGGTTATTTTCCTCCGCGAGAAAAGGAAGATTTTGACATAAAATTGAGTGGTCAATTTGAGGGTATTGGAGCTTCTTTAAGTGAAAGAGATGGTTACATAAAAGTAGAAAATATTATTCCGGGAAGTGCAAGCTATAGGCAAGGAGAATTGAAGGCGGGAGATTTAATAATTGCCGTTGGGCAAGATAAGGAGGATCCTATTAATACTATTGATATGAGTATCAATGACGTTGTTCAACTAATCAGAGGAAAAAAGGGTACAGTCGTGGCATTGACCGTTAAAAGACCGGACGCGAGCACTAAAATCATTCATATAATAAGAGATGTAGTAGTTTTAGAGGAAGGTTATGCGAAGTCAGCACTTATTGATGATGAGATTGGTAAAATTGGATATATTAATCTACCCAGTTTTTATGCAGACTTTAATAGAAATGGTGGAAGGAGCAGTGCAGAAGATGTCGCAAATGAAGTATTGAAACTGAACAAAGATTCGATAAAAGGGTTGGTTATTGATTTAAGATATAACGGGGGTGGTTCTTTGCAGGATGTTGTAGAAATGGTAGGACTATTTACCGGAAGAGGCCCTGCTGTTCAGATTAAAGGCAGGGATGGAAGAGCGGAAGTGTATAGTGCACATACCCCCAATGCCATCTATACAGGGCCTTTAATTGTACTGGTTAATTACTACAGTGCCTCAGCAAGTGAAATCTTAGCTGCTGCTTTACAGGACTATGGAAGAGCGGTAATCATTGGCACTAAACATACTTTTGGCAAAGGAACTGTGCAAACCTTCAAAGACTTGGGTTCTATTTTGAGTGATGGAAAGGATGGCGCTATTAAATTGACCACTCAAAAATTTTATAGGATAAATGGAGGTACTACTCAATTTATGGGTGTGTTGCCAGATATTGTTATTCCTGATAGGTTTGATTTTAGTAGTCTTGGAGAAAGAGATTTAGATTATCCATTGATGAATGACAATGTAAACTCTGCCATTCCTCCAAAGCAGATTGATAATAAGATGCAATTGGCTATCGAAAACAGCAGAAAAAGAGTCTTAGTCAATCCTATTTTTGAGAATCAAACAAGAATTGCAAATTATCTAAACAGCCAAAATAAGGCGAATCATTTTTCGTTAAACCTGAACAAATACAAGGCTTACCTATTAGAGACTAAAGAAAAGCAGAATGCTTTAGATACGGTAAAAGAGCATAGTAACCTAAGGTTTACCTTGCCAAAAGTGGATAAAATGGAAATGCAAAGCGATACTTTAAAACTGCGTATAAGAAGGGAATGGGCTGAAGGCTTTAAAAAGGATGGCTTTTTGTTGGAAAGTGTAAGGGTCTTAAAAGAATTGCAATAAAAAAAAGCGACCCCATCGGGGTCGCTTTTTTATTATGATAAGAAATTTTAATCTTATTGTTTAAATGTATATTTACTGGTATTGGTATTTTCAGTGCTGCTCCCAGTTTTACTGGTAGTTGCATCATTGTCACTATCATTGCTTATCAACACCATTTCTTTATTTTTTAATAGGTCAATTTGGTATGTTCCACTTGTAAAACTACTTGGAGTAGATACATCAGTAAAACTTAATGTTATAGAAGATTTGTTCTTTTTGCTGTCAGCCCAAAGCCAAATACCACGACTGGTGTATGTATTAACTTCTTTAGAGGAAGTATGTTTTTCAGTATAGACACAAGTACCATCTTTTTCAATTGTTAATGTATTTTCATAAGTACTAGAATCAACTGTAGTAGTTTGACTACTTCCGGTGGTTGATACGGTTCTAGTAATTCTGGATCCATCATACTTACTTGTTCTAGTATTAGTTGTAGTAACAAGCACAGAACTACTATTGTACATCTGATTAACACTTTTTGCTTCCATTTCAAAACTTGCCATTTTCCATTCGCCAACAACTCTTGCATCTCTGCTTCTAAAAGAAATCCCAGGATCATTTTCGCCTTTTTTGCATCCAAATAACATAGCCAAGGCTAATGATGCGATAATTAATTTTTTCATGTTTTTTATTTTTTTATAATTTCGTCAAATATAACGCTTAAAACGTAATATTTAACGATTGCTGAATTTTTGAGATTATTTTTTGATTGTGCCGTTGATATAATCCACAATTTCAGCCATTGAAGTACCTGGTTGAAAAAGTTTTGCAACGCCTTGTTTATTAAGATTCTCACTATCCTTATCAGGAATTATTCCTCCACCTATTAATAAAACATTCTCCATTTGTTTTTCTTTCATTAAGGCTATTACCTTTGGAAAAACAGTATTGTGCGCACCTGATAATATACTTATTCCTATTACATCAACATCCTCTTGAAGCGCTGCATTTACAACGTTCTCTGGGGTTTGTCTTAGCCCTGTGTAAATTACTTCCATTCCGGCATCTCTTAAAGCAGATGCTATAATTTTAGCACCTCGGTCATGGCCATCAAGTCCAATTTTTGCTACAAGTACTCTTATTGGGTTCATTTATTTTAGCTTTTTTAGTTTCAATGCGTATTTTTTTCTCAGCTTTTTCTCAACGAATTTTTTAAATTCATTGTCATTCAACTGGTATCCAAATTTTAACGATGGGGTATTTGAAAAATATTTTTGCAAACTTTTTTTATATCTACTAAAGGAAATAGGATACAGATAGATACAATCCTTTTTAGTCTTTAATGGATATAACTCCCATCTTAATTGGTTGTTTTCTTCCACTTGAACAGAAAGAATAAAATACTTTTCCATTTTAAACAACATAATGCTGTCTGATAACCCAATTTTAGTTGAAATCTTGTTATCAATTATTTCAATTTCAGTTTTAGAAACGCTGACATAACCGGTATCTCCATCCGTTTTATAACCTTCAATGTTATAATTCCCTAATAGCTCATCTGGAAATTCAGCGAGTTTATCAGCATTTGGCGTTCTGTCAAAATTTACCAATGAACATGCACTCATAAAAGTTGCAATAATTGCAAAAGAGGCAATGGTTATTCTATTTTTCATAGCTGGTCAGTAATATTTATTTTGTTGATAGACTCTTCTATTCTGGCAAGCGTTTCATGCTTCCCCAAGTAGGACATAATTTCAAACAAAGGAGGTCCACCGCCAACACCAGTAAGTGCAAGTCTTAAAACTTGAAAGTAATTGCTTGGTTTATCTTCTTTGCTGATAGCAAAGGTATTCAAACAAGTTTCAATATTTAAAGCACTCCAATCACTAATATCTTCAAAAACTTGTTTAATGCTTATAAGGTTGTCAATAGTATCTTTATTCCATTTTTTGGCTACAATTTTTTCATCAAATGTATTCGGTTTTTCAAATAAATAGGGTGCGTTGGTGATACATTCATCCATAAATACAGCCTTTTCTTTGGTTAAACCCATGGCCTTATCCAGATTTATTAAATCGTATGTTGGGTATTTTATTGCTACCTTTTCTTTTAGCATATCGCTGATAACTACATTGTCTAATTGAGAAATGTACTGCTGGTTAAACCAATGTGCTTTTTGCAGGTCAAACTTAGCCCCACTTTTACTTACCCTCGATAAATTAAAGGCTTCAACCAGTTCAGACAAGGTATATAACTCTCTGTTATCCGCAGCATGCCATCCCAAAAGTGCGAGCATGTTTAAAACTGCCTCAGGCAAATAGCCCGATTCTTTATATCCTGAAGAGGTTTCGTTGCTTACAGGGTCTGTCCATTGCAAAGGAAAAACGGGGAATCCTAAACGATCTCCATCCCGCTTACTCAACTTACCATTGCCGTCAGGTTTTAAAAGCAATGGTAAATGTGCAAATGCGGGCATACTATTTTCCCAACCTAAATACCGGTAAAGTAAAACATGCAATGGAGCAGATGGCAACCATTCCTCACCCCTTATAACATGGGTAATTTTCATCAAATAGTCATCTACTACATTGGCCAAATGATATGTTGGCATGCCGTCAGACTTTAACAAAACTTTATCGTCCATTTGGGTGGTGTTGACCACTACCCAACCTCTAATTTCATCTTTAAACCTTACTTCTTCATTTCTTGGAAGCTTTAATCTAACTACGTAATCATCTCCATTCACTAACCTCTTTTCAACTTCTTCTTTGGATAATGTCAAAGAGTTAATCATCCCTCCTCTAGAAATAGCATCATACTTAGGAAGCATCTTGCTGGCTTCTAGCCTTTTACGCATATGGTCTAAATCTTCACTACTATCAAAAGCATAATAGGCAAGGTCTTTATCAAGCAATGCCTGTGCATATTCCTTATACATTGGTTTACGTTCGCTTTGTCTATAGGGCGCATGCAATCCTCCAATATGTGGACCTTCATCAAAATCGATTCCTAACCATGCCAATGATTTAATGATATAATCCTCTGCTCCAGGTACATATCTAGCCTGATCAGTATCTTCAATTCTTAAAATAAATTCTCCTTTGTGTTGCCGCGCAAACAGATAGTTATACAAGGCGGTTCGGACACCACCAATATGTAGGGGACCCGTTGGGCTAGGAGCAAATCTTACACGTACCATTATTTCTTTGATTTGTATTTTTTAAGGCTTCAAAGGTAAGAATTAAAGGGTATTTATCTATACTACAAACAACTCCGCAATTATACTGTCACTAAACCACCAGCCTTCGGTTGTCAATAAGAAATTGGTTTGGTTAAGTTCTGCCATCCCATTTTCAACAAATTGATGTATTTTGTGCTGCGGGTCGCTTAATTGAGATTTAATAAGTCCTTTATCGATACCATTGGCAGTTCTTAAACCTACCATTATTTTTTCATTGCTAAGATCGGTATTATTTAATGTTTCTGTGGTAAAAAATATTTTGTGGTCACTTATTTTATCAATGTAGCTAAGGTTGTCAGAAATGTTCCATTGGCGTGTATTTTTTCCATCATAGGAGTGTGCACCTGGACCAATGCCCAAATATGACTTTCCTTTCCAGTAATTTTGGTTGTGCGTACTATACTTATTGCCCTTTGCAAAATTGGAAATCTCATAGTGTTCCCAACCATTTTTAACCATCGTATTGTGCAGGTAGTCATAATGCTTTTTTGCCATTAAGTCATCGGTTATTGCACTATTTCCCTTAGAAACTATTCTGGCAAAGGGAGTTTTATCTTCAATGGTTAAAGCATAACATGAAAGATGCTGTAAGCCACTGTCCATAGCTGTTTTTACATTGTGTTCCCACTGTTTTTGGCTCAAGTTTTTGTACCCGTAAATTAAATCAATACTGCTTACCTCAAAACCCAGCTTTACAGCAGTTTTAATACTTTCTTGAGCATCTGCAGCATTATGACTTCTGTTCATCCATTGCAGGTGCTCATCAAAAAAACTTTGAATGCCAATACTTAGCCTATTGATGCCCAATTCCTTTAGGTTTTCAAGGTAGGATAAACTCAAATCGTCAGGGTTTACTTCTATCGTAAACTCTAAGTTTCGATGCGTAATAAATGTAGCTTGCAGCTTATAAACAAGCTTTTTAAGCAAATCAATTGAAAGGACAGAAGGAGTGCCCCCTCCTACGTATATGGTTTCAATAGGTTCATTAATCGCTGTTTTTCTTAAGTCAATCTCTAAACACAATGCATCCACCATTTTATGCATGGATTTAAGGTTGGTGGAGAAATGAAAGTCACAGTAATAACAGGCTTTTCTGCAATAGGGTATGTGTAAATAAATGCCAGCCAATACATTTGCAAAGTTAAACCATAAAATATTCAATTATATTTGAAACATTATTAAACTGCAGGTTTTCTGAAACATTTTTTTAAATACGGGCTTTTCGCACTTTTTATTTTGACGGCAAGTCGACTTTCCTCTCAAATTGTTTATGAGGTATTTGAGGAGGGCAACATTGGGTTTAAAGATTCTACAAGCACCTATAAAAATATTGAAGTAAAAATTAACAATCAAATTAATGAATGGGTAAAACGGGGGTTTTTGCTGGCAGCCATAGATAGCATTGTTGCCAAAGATGCTTCGCATTATCAATTCTTTTTATATAAAGGAATTAGCTATGACGCGCTTTTTATTGACTCATTGATAACGGATGAGTGGGAAGATGTTGAGATGAACAGAAACTTGCGCAAACTCATTAAAAGCACGGTTTCTATAGAAAAATTTTCATCAAGCGTTGGCAAGTTGCTCCAGTATTACGCTGAAAATGGTTATCCATTTGTACAGCTAAAATTAATCAACCCCATGATTAATACCCATACGATAGAGGCTTCTTTAAGTATCAAAAAGGGCACGGCTGTAGTTTATGATACCTTAAGTATATTGAGTGAGACGAAACTATCGCGCCATTTTCTGGCAAATTACTTAAGTATCAAGGAAAATGACTTATACAACGAGCAGACAGTGCGGCAAATTGAATATAAGCTCAATGCATTGCCATTTTTAAAACTTGCGTATCGTCCTTTGGTCTCATTTAATCAGAATAAGGCATTGATTATACTGAAATTAGAAAAGCAAAAGGTGAATAAGATTGATGCAATTGCAGGTTTTGCGCCTCAAAGTACCAATAATGCTAATAAATTGCTTTTTACGGGACAAGCAGATATCGAATTATACAATGTAGCAGGTGGGGCTGAAAAATTTAATTTGTTTTGGCAAAGTTTTTTGAAAAATTCGCAATCACTTAATGCGGGTCTATCTTTACCTTATTTGCCCTATCTCTCCTTTGGTACAGATTTGGGTTTTGAATTGCTTAAATTTGACAGTAATTTTTTGACAACCAAAAGTAGTCTTGCCTTAACCTATCGCAACGCTTCGAATACTAAATTTTATAGTTATTATAAAAATGAGCAAACAAGCTTGTTAAGTTTGGATACAACGGGTATCAGGAGTAATTTCAGTTTTCCATCACCCAATGCTACAAAACTAAGGCAGTATGGTTTGGGAATAGAAAAGCAACAATGGTCAAATTCTTTCAATCCTTGGCAAGGGTTTTCAATAAATTTTGAAGGAGGCTTGGGTAGAAAAAGTATAGAAAAGGATAGCAGAATAGCATCAATTAGGTTTGTCGAAGGGACAAAAAACTATACTTTGTATGACTCTTTTAAACTTAATTTTACACAAGCTAATTTTATTTTTAAAGGAGCAACAGCCATGCCATTAAAGGGGTTAAAATTAGTATTATTTTCTAGCCTAGAGAGCAAGGTCATTGTTTCAGAAAAATTGTATTTGAACGAGTTGTATAGGGTAGGAGGCTTTAAAAGTTTAAGGGGGTTTGATGAACAGGCAATTTTTGCAAATAAGTATGTCCTTGGCAATATAGAATTAAGGTATAGGTACGATAACCTGTCCAATGTGTTTATTTTTGGAAATGCAATGTATTATGTAAATGAGTCAGAAAATTATGTTGGAGTCAGGCAAGATATCCCTTATGGATTTGGGCTAGGAGCTAATATTAATACGGGTAATACAATTTTGTCTGTTGCCTATGCCTACGGAATTCAAAAAAATATTCCACTTAATATTGCCAGAGGTAAGTTTCATTTTGGATTAGTTAGTTACTTTTGAAAACTGAAATGAAACGAATCATTGGTGTTGTATTTTTTTTATTGAATGTTTGTGGCAGTTCACAAATATTTGGGCAACCAAGTATTGTGGTCGACTCAAATGTTTCTAGCATTGATACATTCAGTAATACAATGCTAGAAAACACTTGCTATACCTACTCTAGCTACCTAGAGGATAGTGCTGAAAATTATTATATCTATGATTCCATAAAAAATAAATGGATTGTTTTTGATACCAGCTTGCCCATTTTGAAACGGTTTGTCAGCTTTTCATTGTATAAAAATATTGAATTTAAAAAAAGTAATCCTCGTCCATTGGTGCTCACCTTTTTTATTTTGCTATTGGCTGTTTTATATATGGTCAAGAAAACTTTTTTTGAAGGAGTTTATCATCAAGAGTTTCTTGCAGCATTTAGGCCCTTCTATTTTAAGAATTGGTTAGATGAAATGTTAGCATTGGTAAACCTTTTCAATGTTTTTAGCAAATTATTATCAACGTTGCTCATCGGTGTTCTTTTCTCCCTAGCACTGTTGCGCTTTGGTTGGATTTTTAACAATAATTTTGTTTTACAAACATTAACAATAATAGCAGGGTGCATAATTCTAGGTTTAATTAAATATATATTAGCCCTGTTTTTAGGTTATCTATTTGATAAAATGGAACTTACTAAAATTCATTTTACAATCCATCAAATAAATCAATCATTTGTTTGGGTACCTATTTTTATTCTTGTAATGTTGGGTTATTTTCTTTACGGAAGTTATCCTACCCAATGGTTTTTATTGGCTGGACTAGGATTGGTTATCTTAGAAAGATTGGTATCTATTTTTCAATTGGCTTATTGGGGCTGGGTTAAAATTGGTGAGAAAAAATTGTATTTATTGATGTATCTTTGCGCCTTTGAAATTTTTCCGTTATTGGTTATTTCAAGATATGTTGCACTAGCTTACGTATGACAAGAGAAAACAAGGTTAAAACAATATTAGTAACCCTTAATTTACCAGAGTCGGGAAAATCTGTTTTTGATGATTTAGAGCAAAATCATAAGATAAAAGTTGATTACAGGTCTTTTATTGAGGTTCAGCCTGAGCCTGTAAGAGAATTGCGAAACCAAAGATTAAATATACTTGATCATACTGCCGTTATACTTACTTCAAAAAATGCAGTGGACAATTTTTTTAGAATAGCTGAGGAAATGCGTGTCGACTTACCTGCAGCAATGAAATATTTTTGTACAAATGATAGTATTGGCAACTATATACAGAAATATATTCAAGTTAGAAAAAGAAAAGTCTTTACAGGAAAAGGACCTGAGTCGGATTTTTTAAGATTGATAAAGGCGCACAATAAGGAAAATTATCTGTTCCCTTGTTCTGATATAAGAAAACCAAGCATCCCTGACTTTTTGCTGACACATAAAATTAAGTTTACAGAGGCTGTTATGTATAGGACGGTTTCAGCAGATTTGAGTGATTTGAAGGAGGTTTTTTATGATATTATTGTTTTCTATAGTCCTGCTGATATTAAGTCGCTCTATGAAAATTTCCCTGATTTTATTCAAGGAAATACGCGCATCGCTGCTTTTGGTGGAACTACCAAAGGGGCAATCGAAGAAGCCGATTTAATATTGGATATCCATGCACCGAGTCCTGAGCATCCATCCATGCTTTCTGCAATTTTAGAATACCTAGGCAAGGTAAATAACTAAACTATTTCGCACAGTATTAAATGATATTTTTTGTTTTTCTCAAAAAGAAAAACATGTTTTTTGTCGTGCTCCTTCAGCGATAATTTTTTAACAATAGTTGCTGATTTTAGGTTGGTATTTCTTGCCGTTAAAGAAGTTGATAGAAAGTCATATTTGGTTAAAATCGCTTTAATTTCTTTAAATCCACATTCTGTATCTAATAAAATTTTAAAAACCTTTCCGTATTGCTCAATGTGCTTGTTGTCGCTGTAAAAGATATTTGTATTTGGAGTTATAGGAAGCGCTATTTGATTTAAAGTACCTTGTTTTGAAATACACGAGAATGGTTGAAATAGATAATGGGCCTTTGTTTCATTTGTAAGTAAGCTTATCGCTTCCATTGAATTAAAATAATGAACTTTATCGTGAGCATCAATGTCTACACTGATCACATCAATGCTTTCTGAAACGCTTGTTTGGCAATGAACCAAAAGCTCTTTTACTTCATTTTTTTGTGATAAAATATAAATTTTAGATACGGATGGAATATTTAGTTTTATCCATGTGATATCTATTGTTCCCGCTAATTTTATAAATATTTGATTTTTGTCGGCCAAAAGCGTTGGTAGCAATTCAATAATATTTGGACTGTACAATGTAACTTTTGATTTGGCATTCTCCTCCATACGCCTATCTGGGTCAATGTAAATGATAGTAAGCTTTGGTTGAACAATTTTTAGGTAATCATTACAGTCTTGGGTTAGTCGATCAATATTTTTTACCCCTAGCTGACAAAAATTATGACACACAATGGCGTTTAGGTCTTCATCGATATCCAGACTTACCACGGTAGATGCAATTTTAGAAAAGCAATAATCATCAACACCTAAACCTCCTGTGAGACTTAAAATGGGTTGGTTTTTGGCGCAAATAATTTGAGATTTTAATGCTGCAACTTTTTCTGAAGTAGCCTGTGCCAACGATTTTTCGGTGTAAAGGCAATGGTGTTGGTAGAAGGTAGGAAGCTTAGATGCTGCTTTTTTTCGGTATGGTATTTGATTTAAAATAAACGAAGCACTTTCATGGTAAAGCTTTGAGGCAACAAATGGCCTTTGTTTTTCGTCTAAAGAAAGTAAATGTGCAATTTTATCGTTAATGCTTTCGTTATAAATTAAATGATTACTTTTGCACCGTTTCATGGAAAATCGAGTGAAATATAAGAATATGAAGAGAATAAATCTAATTTTAATTGTGTTTGCATTGGTTGTTTTGGCTGCTTGTGGTGCTAGAAAAGACCGTTGTCCTTCTGTAGGTGCTGTTCAAAGCACAAGCACAGCGATTGCAGTATAACAAAAAACCTTTATGCAGTGGCATAATTTAACGGACATTGGTCAGTTAGCAATGATTGAGAGCGTTTCTGAAAACGAGACGGTTTTAATTTTTAAGCACAGCACGCGTTGCAGTATTAGCGCTATGGCAAAAGCTCGCTTAGAGCGTATTGAAACCTTAAAACAATCTATTTATTACCTAGATTTAATTAGTTATAGAGATATATCTAATTTTATTGCTGAAAAATATAAGGTGCAGCATGAGTCGCCTCAGCTTTTGGTTTTAAAAAACAAACAGGTTGTTGATGTTCTGAACCATAGCGATATTGCAGAACGTAACTTACCTTAAAAAAACTACTATTTCATGTATAAAGACATTATTAAATACGAACTAGCCAAAGGTATTACCCTAGAACATTTGCTAAAAATTGCCCAACAAATTGTAAACGACTGGATGAAAAAACTTCCCGGTTTTATAAAATGGGAAATTCATACAGATGCCAATGAGGCATTTACAGATATTGTTTATTGGGATTCAGAAGAAAGTGCCAAAAATGCAGAAAAGGAAATGCAAAACATTCCCAATGCGGGTGATTGGTTTGCCTGCTACAAAGAAGGCTCCATCAGCAGCCAAAAATTGCGGGTAGTTGGGGAGTTTTAGTTTACTCAATCACCAATTTTTTGGTTTCTAAAATGCCGTCTGAGTTTATGTGGAGCATATAAATTCCAACAGGAAGATTAAACGTACCTTTAAAACTAGATTGATTTAAAACATTTGCTTCATATACATTTTGGCCAGTAGCATTATAAAGTATCACAGTCCCTTTTTCAATGGTTTTTGTAAAGTTAAGGTTAATATCTCCACTGGTGGGATTAGGGTAGCATTGCTCTATGAAAGAAATAGGTTTAGCAATATTGGTGCTTGCTTTGTTAGGTAGACTGCCATTTTTTAGTGCCGTAATTTCTCCTGTATTTAAAACCCTATTGTAAATTATTAATTCATCTAAATCTCCAATAAAAGATTGGGCAGAAGTGGCATCAAACTTACCCAAAAAGCATACTGGGCCATTCACTGGATTGTGTGAAAAGCTAGAGTCGCCATTCCACACGCCATCTACATATATAGAAGTATAAAAAGTTGCAGGCGCACCATTACCCAACTTGCAGGTAACTACTACATGGTGCCATGCATCAATGGAGGATTGGTTTTTAGCAAATTGCACAAAACTCCCAGTTGGACTTCCTTCTGACCGAACATCAATTTTACCGTTGTTATTGATATTAAAATTCACCGTAAATTGTTGCTTAGCCTTCATGGGGTCAGAAATTGAATACAACCGTTGAATGGTATTTGGGTTTACTGCACTTCTCGGCTTTACCCAAAAGCTAATGGTGCCATTGGTGATAGCAAAATTGGAGGCTATTTCTGTGTAGGTATTGCCATTATAGCTCAGTGCCTGTCCTCCACCTGATCCATGACCCACCGTAAATGTTGCCGAATTATATATGGCACTTACATTATTTGTGGTGGCATAATCTTTAACATCATTGTCAAAAGGATAATAAGATTGCAGACCGCTGTCTAATTTTACTTGTGCATTGGCAAAGCTAAATAGTCCCACTAGAACTATAGTTGCCGTTGTTTTTACTATTTTTTTCATGATTTTTTTTATGTTGTTAATTGGTGTTTATTTTGATACTAAAAGCAGTCAGCAGCAAATGTCATATTGAGTGTTCCACGCAAATTTGCGGGGAATGTATCGAAATGGGCATTTGCGTGTAACGTGCTTTTTTTAACTATTTCCCGCTTTCCCATCTCCCTTCGATACAAATTACTTAGTTAGAAAACCTACTGCTTTTCAATTCTAATCTGCATAAATCTCTCATAAAAAGTAGTAGTTCTTCGATACATTCTGCTTAGGGCGGAATACTCAGAATGACTACTTTTAGTGCTTTTTACTTTATATCCCCTTTAAGCAAGTGGGTGATACTGGCATAAATAATCTCCCTTTATGCCACTGTGCTATGGTACTATAACTAGAACCATCATACGCCCATTTTACCGTTCCTTTCCAAACCATTATCACTCCATCTTTTGTGGTTACAAATGCTTGTCCTTCCATGTTTCGGTTAACAGGTACCCCAAAACTTGTTTCTATTTTGTAGTCTCTAGAAAGAATCCAAACTTTATGCACTTTACTAATATTGGGGTCGCTTAACAAAAGGGTTTCTATTTGCTTTTCTGTGGTAGCATCCGTTTTTCCTGCTGTTTGGCATCTACACAAAAGACTTAATATACTGTTGCTTTTAGCCGTAATTTTCATTTTGACAGTACCTGAAATAAACGTTGGCTGATTTACGTCTCTAAGATCATTCATATACGCAATTTCTACTTTCACTGTGTGCGTTGAACCAGGAGTTAATTTGTCTTTTACCTTGCTTAATAGCACTCTAAAAGCATCTTCTGCCATGCTATATGTTGGGCCATAATATTGCTCATTAGCAGAAACCATTGGAAAGTGACCGATGAATGTATTGGAAAAATAATTAGCTCCAGCAACACCACCGCTGTAACGATCGCCTCTTTCCACTCCATGCTCTGCGCGCAATTGTTCTGAACTTACGGAAACATCACCAATGCTGTATTTAATATTGATGGATTTAGCTCCGCTGTTTTCTGCTGTAAAAAATGCGCGGGCATACATGCTGTTATCTCCTAATTCAAATTCGGTAACAAAATCGCTTTCCTGATCTTTGGTAGCATCTGCTTTGTTCAATTGCCCACGTGTGTGTTTGGTGGTAAATAATATTTGTCCTTTATGCTTTTGATAAAAATCGCCTAAACTGGCCACTGCATTGGCTGCAGCTTGGTCTGCTTTGGTTTGTTTTTCGGCAGCCTTTCCTTTTTCTTCTGCTTCTTTTGCTTTTGCCTCTATGCTGTTGAGAGCAGTTTTGTACTTGTCGTTTGCTGCATTTACATCCATGTCTTTAGCAACTTTTTTATCGGTATGTGCACCCAACATTACTTTATAAAAACTTCCGTCTTTGTTAAATAACAGCAATTCGCCATTGCTTAACTTAAGTAAGCCTCTCTTTTCTTTACTGCTAAAAAATGCCTTTTCAACTCCATCTTCTTTAAAATCAGGCAAGGATGCCATTTTATAACTTTTTTTACATGCCGTACTAGAAATTTCCATGATGGCTTCGTTATCCATAATGGCAATTTCTGCTTTTTTGGTCATATCCATCAGTGCATTGGCACCGCTGCAGCCCACTGTAATGGTTGAGCTCAAATAATAGGATTCTTGCGCCATGCTGTTTAATCCTAATGAACATAAGAAAAGTGTTAATGCTACGTTTCTAGTTGATTTTAAAACACCTTTTGAAGAGTAATTTTTAGTTTTCATACTTGTATTTTTTAGGTTTTGTACTACAATACTAGCGATGGAAGTGCCTTTAAATTTGGGCTAACTTTTGAGTGGTACTAAATTTCTTTTAAAGCATGCCAATCATCTTCTAACTAAAATTAGCTTATTGAAATATTGACGTAATTTTGGCACAGTGAAATTTGCACAATTCTGTTTACTTCTTTTTTCGGCTTTTTCCAGCTTTGCTCAGAATATGCCTTCTGCCATGCAGTGGGATATTAGCAATAACTTAAAAAGCAATACCATCTATGATATCTATCAAGATAAAAAAGGTAAAATTTATATTGGGCATGAAAAAGGGATGAGCATTTACAATGGTGTTAAAGTGGCCAACCCAAAAGGAATTGCTGCAGCAAATTCTATCTCCAATTTTGTAGAATTAAGTCCCAATTTGATGATTTGCCGCAGTTTTCAAGGCAATTATTACGGTTTAAAAAAAGATACCCTCAGCGAAATAAACAGTGGATTTTCCATCAACGCAGGATATCCCTCATTTTTTAAAACAGATATAGGGATTTTTGGCGTGCAGCACAATACCGTTTTTAAAGTTACTAATGCAGGTCAATACCTCCCTTTGAACAACCTAATAAATCCTTTTGAACGAATAAACGCCTCCTTTATTTCAGGACATCATCTTTACATGTCAACTACAGAAGGGTTGAAAAAATATCTTTCTATAGTTGACTTATCATCACAAAAGGAGGTGTATCATAAGTCGGTTAAACCCGAAGAAACACAAATGGTATTTGGGCATCAACAGCGGGTTGGTGTTTTAACTAGGCAAACCCAAATGATAGAAATATTTGAAGATGGACAACGTATTGGTCAAACTTCTATTGCTCATAAAATTCCTGCCAATGTTAAAATCACGCACATCAATGAAAAAAAAAATGGGAATGTGCTTTTTGGAACCTTCTCTGGATTTTATGTGTTTGATAAAAATTTTAATTTAAAAAGTCATGAATTACAAGATTTTCAAGTTTCCTGCTTTATGGAAGACATGGAAGGAAACTTATGGGTGGGCACCTTGCGAGATGGAATTTTTATCATCCCCAACCTTCAAAATAGAACCCTTTTTTTAGCTTCTAAACTTAACAATAACATCAAGGTGGCAAACAGTGTTGTAACCCATAAACATTTGGTTTTAGGTACTTTTGACGGAAAACTGATTTTTCTAAAACCAGATGGACAACTCGATAAAACCATTAATTTGGGTAAAACAGCAGAGATTCAAGCAATGCACTTTAACCCAGCAAAAAACGAACTGATGGTGTATAGCGATAACTTTTATATTTTGGATGCCACTACTGGAAAAATTAAGCAGTCGGAATTTCAGCTATCTACCAAATGTATTGATGTGTTTGAAAACACCATTGCCACGGGTACTTCAGGCGGATTGTACATTACTCAAGGAAATACGAAAAATAAATTCCTCGATTCTTTTTGGATTCAGGAGCTGTATTTTATGAATAAGGATGAGTTGCTTTTGCAAACAGGCATTGGCTTGTTACACTTCTATATCGATGAAAATAGGTTTACTAAATTGCAATGTGAAGGATTGCCTAAAAATTTAACCGAACTGAACGATCGGTATTTCTTTAGAATGAACAGTTTGGTGTATGAGTATAAGGAAGGGAAAACTACCTTGTTTTATACCCATAAGTCAGGGGGTATTGAAAAACTAATGTCCGATGGTGAGCATTTGTGGTTGATAGATGAGGCACAAGGGATTTATAATTTAAGTGGAAATAACAAGGAAATATTTACTAAAACCAATGCCATTTTTCAGGATGAGGTATTGGCATTTTACCATTTAGCGGGAAATTATTTAAGTGTGGGCATCGATGATGTGCAAGTAATTAAATACCCCAAAAGCAGCAACTCGATTGCGCCCTACTTAACCATAAGTGCATTGGAAGGAACTTACCAATTGGAAGGAAAACAATATGTTTCTGGATTCAGCAAAAATGAATTGGGCATTGCTTATGCCTTTACACCTAATATCTCTGCCCGAGGAAATGCAGTGTTGTATTATAAACTAGTTGGCTACCATTCCCAATGGCAAACACTAAATAGCAAAGACGATTACAAACTAAATTTGACCAGAATCCCTTTTGGTAAATATACCTTAGAGGCTTATGCCAAAAATGAAAGTGGGGTAAAATCCAATGTGGTTTCACTGCTTTTGGTCATTAAACCTCCGTATTATTTGCAGTGGTGGTTTTTGCTTTTGGTGGCCTTTCTAGTGATTTGCGTTTTTGTTGCCTTGCTGTATTACAACAAAAAAGCACTTAAAAAGAAAAACGAAGAACAAAGAGAAAAGGAAAATTTAAAACTGGGTGCGATACAAGCAGAGTTGCGAGCAATTCGCGCACAAATGAATCCGCATTTTATTTTTAACAGTTTAAGCTCCATTCAAAAAAATATTTTGAATGATGAAAACATCCATGCCTACCGAAACCTCAGCACCTTTGCCAAACTCTTGCGCCAAGCTATTGAATACACCAAAGAAGAATACCTAACGCTGGACAAGGAATTGGATTTTTTAAATAACTACATTGCTTTGGAGCAATTGCGCTGCGATTATGCGTTTAACTATGAGCTAATTGTTGAACCCAATTTAGACCCCAAACAGATTGTTATTCCAAGTTTGATTTCGCAACCATTTGTAGAAAATGCCATATTGCATGGTTTGCTTCCTTCTGAAAAAGAAAAGAATTTAACCATTACTATTTCTGCTCCTTCACCACAAGCGGTGTTGCTGCAAATAGCCGACAATGGGGTGGGTTTAAAACACGCTCAAAACAACAAACGAATCAAAGAAAATCAACACACTTCTTTTGCCTTAAATGCCGTAAAAGAGCGCATAGCATTGATTAACAAAAACCATTTTCTGCATGCTAACTTGCAGATGGACAGCACTGAAAACGGAACCACCATACTTTTAACCTTTACCCAAACCAATGACAAATAGTATCAAAGCCATATTGATTGACGATGAAGAGCACGCCATTATCTTATTTAAAAAGGTATTGGAGCTTTTTCCCAATGCCATTGAAGTGGTAGGTGAGGCGAGCAACTTGCCCGATGGATTAAAATTAATTAATCAGCTAAAGCCCAATGTGGTTTTTCTAGACATCAATATGCCCAAATACAGCGGCTTGGAAATGAATGATTTTATGGAGAGCCACGAACGCGAATTTGAAATTATTTTTGTGACTGCCCATAATGAATATGCTATAGAGGCGTTTAAAACTGCCGCTTTTGATTACATCCTTAAACCGGTGGATGAAGAAAGTTTAAAAAATACCCTAAAACGCTTGGAAACCTACTTTGATAAATCACAGCTTGAAAACCCAAAAAAGACAAGCAACAACCCACAAAAAATCTCTATTAACACGCACCAAGGCACGCATTATTTGGATGTAGAGCAAATTTATTATGTGGAAGCAGCAGCCATGTATTGCATTATTCATACGGAAAAGGAGGAGTTGACCGTTTCCAAACCTTTGGCAGAAATTGAGCAATTGGTGAACCCCTATTTTTTTAGGGTGCACCGCAGTTACCTGGTAAACACCAAAAAAATTAAAATGCTCAACAGCAAAGATGGCTCAGATTTAGAATTACTCAATGGCAAAAAGGTAGTGCTTGCCCGCAATAAAATTGATGATTTCAAAAAGTTTATGGTGATGAATTATGGGTTGTGACTTTCTGTGTAATGTGCTTTAGCATTTACAAATTATAGGCTTATATTATTTTTCATAGAAGAAAAATTTTGAGAATTCAATAACTGTCCGTAAGTTTGTCCGTGTCCGTGAAAACGTCCGTAAATAAAATTAAATTATGGCAACAATCAATTTTTACCTAGATAAACCAGACAAAAAGGGTCTTTCCCCTATTCATTTAAGAATTAATTGTAATGGCAAACAGATTAAGAATGCAACTGGAGAAAAAGTAAGGGTAGATGATTTTGATAAAGACAAACAGCTTGTAAAAGATTCTTTGGATAATCATATTGGAATCAATCATTATCTAAACTTCTTAAAAGATAGGGCTGATGAATTGCTAAATCGTTCTTATAAAAAGGCATTTACAAATAAAGAAATTAAAGACAAGCTTAACAACTTCGTAAATATCTATAAAGAAGACCATAATGTAAATATTGTGAGAGAGCAAGTTGAATTATATGGAAAATCATTCACTTTTGTAGATTTATTTGCCGGTGCAGGAGGATTTAGTGAAGGTTTCTTGCAGGCTGAAGTAAATAATAAATTCTTTGACTTTCTAGTTGCAAATGACATTAACGAAAATTGTGAATTAACTCACATTGTCAGATATAATCATCAATTAGGTTTAGATGCTGCTTTTCTTTGTCAGGATATTACTGAGCCAGACTTTTTAGATAATTTATTAAAGAAAATTGATGGTAAGAAAGTAGATGTTGTTTGTGGTGGTCCGCCTTGTCAGAGTTTTAGTTTAGCAGGTAAACGAAAGAAGTTTGATAAAAAAGACGATTTGTTTTCTCATTATCTTCAAGTAATCAAAGTATTACAGCCTAAGTACTTCATAATGGAAAATGTGAAAGGAATTTTGACTAAAGAAGGAGGGAAGATAAAAGAACTAATTTTAGAAGAAATTAATTCAATAGTAGATATTAAAGAAATTCCAAAGCTTACAGGATTTGTGAAAAGCTTAAAAAACTTTAACCAAAAAGATGAATTTTTAATTGATTGTTTGATAAAAAGAATTGAAATTGAACAATTTAGTGAAAAGAAAGCAATAGAAACAAAAGAGGCCTTTATTAAAATAGTAGAATCAAAGTTTAGACAATTAACACCAAAGATTGTTGATTATAAAACGAGTAAAACTGACCAACGAATTGGAACTATAAGGCATGGATTTAATTTACTTCAAAGGAATAAAGAATGGGAAGTTTTAAAACGTAAAATTATACGTGAAAAGGATTTCTGTAATATTGACAACGATTATTTTGCAGAGTATTTTAATAATTTCTTAACTGAATTAGATTCAGTTGAAATCATCAAGAAAATAGAAGAAGCTTTTAAAAGATTAAATGTAGCCAAAGAACATGATAAAGCATGTAATGACATCCTTATAGCATTGAAAATTTACACATTCCGCTTTGATGAAACACTTCAGTTCAGTAAGAAGTTTTGTAACAAAAAACAGGAAACAGAATTGAATGAAATAATTGATGCCATACGACTTTATAAAATAGAAGCTCCATTTGTTGCCAATGCCTCAAATTATGGTGTTCCTCAAAATAGAGAAAGAGTATTGTTTATTGGTTGCAGAAAAGACCAAAAGTTTATCTCTGGAATTCCTGCAACAGTGAATGAAGAAGACAAAGTAACTGTTTTCGAAGCATTACATGATTTGGATTTTGTTGGAAACGATGAAGAAGCTCGATACTATGAACTGGTTGATATTTCAAAGCAATTTAACGGAACAGCAATAAAGATGATGAGTCTTTTGAATAAAAGAGCTATAGAGGGAAAGCCCGATAGTAAAAAAGGGAAAACATTTGCTGATTGGAGCAAAGAAGGACGATTGAATGGTAGGTTTATAAATGCTTCTAAACCCTTTTATGTCCAGAATGCAGAAGCATTAGAGATTGGGGAGAAATCTTATGATATTTTACATAATCATAAAACAAGTAAGCAAAACGATGATGTTGTGAAGCGTTTAGATATTATCAGAAAAGAAGGAGATTACAAAAGAGCTCAAAATAAATTGAATGCTTGTGGATTATCAACGAACAAAAGAAATTATAATGTACTTAAACCAGAGGGGCAAAGTCCAACTGTCATGACAATCGCAGATGATTATATACATTATAACGCTCCGAGGTCATTAACGGTGAGAGAAATGGCAAGATTGCAGTCATTTGACGATTCTTTTGTTTTTCAAGGGAAACGATCTACTGGAGGTAATAACAGAAAAACAGAAGTCCCTCAATATACTTTAGTTGGTAATGCTGTTCCTCCACTTTTAGCGAGAGCAGTTGCAACCGAAATTTTAAAAAATATTAAATAAATGAAATCATTCAAGATTATTGGATCCACAATGGATTACAGAACTAACACAAATGTGTTATATGCTCAAATTCTAATTAGTGAGTACTTTGAACTTATAGGAGATAACTATAACAAATTTCAACTTCAGAGAAAAAAGGAAACACATAAAGGCTATAAAAGGCTTAAGGATGACTTAGCCAATGGAGCACTAATACCAGGTATAACTCTTGCTGTAGAGCCAAGTATAGCTGATGAAGTTGTGAAAATTATTGAAAAGAATGATAATAAAGAGATTTCACAAAAATTAGAATCAATTAAGGACAATATATATATACTAGATGGACTACAAAGAACTCATAAAATAAAGGAACTTTTAGATTCTAAAGTGCAATTTAAAGATAATCAAAAATTACTTTTAGAAATTTGGGTAGAACCCAATATTTCTCATTTGGTTTATAGATTAATAGTACTTAATTCTGGACAAAAACCAATGTCAATGAGACATCAAATAGAATTACTGTTTACAACGATGAGAAAAACTTTAACCAATGAAATTCCTGATTTAGAAATTTTAGTTGAGAATGAAGAAGATAAACGTAGCAAAGCTTTAGAATTCCCTTTTGAAAGGTTAGTAACAGCATATAAAAGCTTTCTTACAAAATCACCTGAGGTTGATAAATCAAGTATTGTTTCTGAAAAATTACTTGAAGATAAAATCTTGGACGGTAGTGAAGAATATTTGACAGAAAGATTTATTTCTTTTAAAAATTATTTAACAATGTATTGTGAGTTAGATAAAGAGCTCTTTAGAATATATGATAAATCTGAGAATAAAGGGTTTAGAAATTGGTTTGCAGATGCGAATGTAATTAATTCTTTTTTTGCTGCTATTGGAAAACTTGATGAAAGTAGGTCAGATAGAGTAAAAGCTGCAATTAAAAAATTAATAGAAAGATTAAAAACTGCGGAGAATAAAGAAGATGTACTTAATTTATCACAATACAAAAATATCAGAGAAGAAGTTGCTGATCCAAATGTTTATAATGTTGGTTATGCAACAAGATTATTATTATTTGGTTCGTTCACTGAGTTTATGAGGGATGAAGGGGCGACAACGTTACTAGATTGCTGGATTGAACAATCAATAAATTTGAAAAAAGAAAAATAATGGAATTTGAATTTCTTCAACAATATTTAAATGAAACAGCCGATTCTTTTCTCACTGATAATCAACCTGTTTTGTATAGAAATAAAGTTGTAATTAAAGATTTAATAGCTCTACCTATAATTTGTTCATATTCATTTGATAGGAATTCATTAGTTGAAATCAAGTACCCACAAGGAAGGATTATTGGGGCAATAAAGTTTCTAAAGGACTTCCATATTGATGATTATAATGGCTTAAATGATGAAAATAAAATTTGTTTTTTTACAGACTATGATAAAGAGCAAATTGTAAACTCCTCATACACATTTAAATATGACTACTTACTATTAAAAAAGCAGAATTATGCTACTTATATTAAAGAGTATATGGAAACATCTTCAGTTTGGGGGAGTTATATTCATGTTGAGAATATACCAAGTATTAGTTTTAATGAAAAGCTCAGGGTCAATAAAATAAAAGTTGAAAATGAAATTAAATCCTTAACAGGAATATATGCGGATAACATATATTTATCAATAATAGAACCGAATCCATTCATAAGGTTTTTAAAGCTTTATCATATGATTGAATTACAATTTGATATGCATACCGCTATAAAAATAAATGAGCTTTTAATTTTAGGAAATAAAGAAAAGGATATAAGTGTTCGATTAAAGGATTACGCTAAAGAAGAAATAAGTAGATTAAATTCAATTATTAAAGATAGATGTTTAGATATTGACTCTTTAATCGAAAAAATTAATTTAATTAGTAGCCACAAAAGCAATGCACTGACCATTTTCTATGAATATGGTAAAGAAAATAGTAATCCAATTAAGAGAAAAGATTTCGAGAAACTAATCAATATTGAAGGAAAATTCAATGAGGCGAATATTAAAGCGAATGGGGGGGCTTATCCGTCATTGATACTTAAGCTCACAGGCTACTGGATTTACAGAGTAAGGTGTTGCATAGCTCACAATAAACTTGGAGAATATATAATGGGGGCTGAAGACGAAAAATTTTTGGTCAACTTTGCTGAGCCATTAATGAAAGAAGTAATAAGACAATGTTTTAATAAATGAGAGAATTAACTAAAACTGAACACAAAAGATTAGCAGAATTAACGGAAAAGTCAATTCAATTAACATTAATTGAACCAACTGATACGGGATTAAAAAAATCCATAATGGATGCGACTGGTTCAGTCCGAAGATACCTATTAAATCAGGGTATTCATGATTTTTCATTGCAAAAACAAGGCTCTGCATATAAAGTAATGATAGAAACAATTCTTTATGGAGCATTTGGAAAAGTTTCTAGTTATACGTCATTATATCGACCCAATACCAAGAATGGAGATCCAAGGATTTGGATATCTGGTTTAAAAAAAATCAGCGAAGCCAATGATTTAATTGTTATAATTTATTTTGAAGATAAATTACACATATTCAACCTGACCAGGATTGATGTATCCATTATTTTAGAGGCAGATAAGTCAGAACTATGTGATTTATTAAATAGTGTCTCAAAACAAGAAAACAGGTATTCAAAGGAATTGTTAAATATGCTTTATAAAATTGCACAAAGTGGTCCAATACCTTCTTTACTTGATGCAGACACTTCTGTTGGAAGAACACTCGAATCAGCTCTTGGAATTAATATAAATTCCTCTAAAAAACCTGATTATAAAGGAATTGAGTTGAAATCTTTTAGAAGCTCTAGAAATAATAGAAAAACATTGTTTGCTCAAGTACCTGATTGGGAATTAAGTAAATTTAAAAGTTCTGCTGAAATTCTTGATTCTTTTGGATATCAAAGAGGCGATGATTTCAAATTATATTGTACAGTTTCATCTACAACATTTAATTCTCGAGGATTATCATTAAAAATTAATTCAGATATCCAGCAATTAATTGAATATTCTAACAATAAACAGATTGGTGATTTTGTAATATGGACTTTTGAAAAGCTACATAATCGATTGATAGAAAAACATAAAGAAACGTTTTGGGTTGAAGCTGATTGTATAAACATTAATGACAGAGATTACTTTCAATATAAAGTTGTTGAACATACTAAAAAACCAATAGTTTCCCAATTTGATATTTTACTAGAGCAAGGAGTAATTACTTTAGACCATTTAATTAAAAGAAATTCAAAAGGTCAAGTCGTTGAAAAAGGACCTCTTTTTAAGATAAAACCGAAAGCTTTGGATTTGTTGTTCCCACCGAGTCAGTTATACATATTATGATAAAAGTGGTTTTTACTCTCTAACTATGGCAGGAGAATTAATGTGCTTTTACCTGCAATGTGTTCGGTATATTAGCTCCTTCTTTATTTTGGATATTATAGCTTTGGTGCTAACCACCCCCTACCCCAACACAAAAACAGCCTCACTGGCTTTGGCAACTTCATGGTACACGTTTTCATTAAACTGGCGCATGAGGGCATTTTTGTTTTTTGCCATTTCTTTGTTCAAAGCATAATTATACACCGATTTAATGATGACCTCATTCTGAATTTCAATGTCAAAATCATTAGAAAGGGCAGTGACAATGTTATCCAAGCGTTCTTTGTTGGCATCGGTACAACAGGTAAAGCTAATGGCAGAGTTTTGCATTACGTGCATTCTCGATTTTTCTCTGGCAAAAACTGAGAATATTTTTTGCAAATTATCCTCCGCTATAAAGCTAAAATCTTTGGATTTAAAGGTGAGCAAACACTGATTTTCTTTGACAATTACACAAGGCACTTTGATTAAATTACCACTTTCTAGCACTTGAGTTCCTGCCAAACTGGGGTCTAAAAAAGATTTTACATTCAAGGGAATGCCCTTTGCTTTTAGTGGCTGTATGGTTTTTGGGTGAATCACCGTTGCACCATAATACGCCAACTCTATCGCCTCATTGTAACTCATGGCATCTATTTTTTGCGCATCGTTAAACTTTTTGGGGTCAGCATTCATCACGCCTGCAACGTCTTTCCAAATGTTCAATTCTTTACTGTCTAGGCAATAGGCCAAAATAGCTGCAGTATAGTCACTGCCTTCTCTGCCCAACGTAGTGGTGGCGCCAGTGCTAGATTTACCTATAAACCCTTGCATCACAATTAAGCTTTTGGCAGCCAGTTGGCTTAATTTATTTTTGATGATTTTTTCTGTATTCTCCCAATCAATGCGGGCTTCGCGGTAATTGTCATCGGTAGCAATAAAGTTTCGGCTGTCTATCCAATGCGTTTTTATATTTCTGAAATTAAGGTAATGAGAAAGTATGCGGCTCGCAAGTATTTCACCATACGGAATAATTTGATCGTAGTAAAAATCATATTCCGCTTGGGTGGCTTCTTTCTCTAATAAGCACTCTAAATCCAAAAATATATTCTCAATATCACTATTAATAAAAGGGCTGTTGTTATCAAACAGGTCTGCTAAAATAGCAAAGTGGTTTTGTTTTAATTCCTTAAATAAATCCCATTTATTTGGGGTATCTTTAAAATACGCATTACAAATCGCTTCTAATAAATTGGTAGTTTTGCCAATAGCCGAAACTACAATAATGTTGTTTTGTTGATCTAAGGTACCAATTATATTGGCCACATTCTCCATACTTTTTGCATCTTTTACCGATGCACCACCAAACTTATTTATTTTCATGGGTTATATTTGCTGCAAATTTACAATAAAAATGGAGCAAAAAGGGTTAATCACATTTGATCAGTTTATCGCAAACGAACAAAACAAGTTTCCGCACGTTCAGGGTAATTTAAGCAAATTGTTTAGACACATACAATTGGCTAGCAAAATGGTGAACAATGATGTGCGTGGTGCAGGCTTGGCAGATATTTTGGGTTCGGCTGAAAATACCAATATTCAAGGTGAAGACCAACAAAAATTGGACGTGATTGCTAATAATACATTTATAAGAATGATAGAATCTAGTGGTGCCTGTGCTGCTATTTTAAGCGAAGAAGTGGATACGGTTTACTACTGTAAGGACAGCTTGAAAGGCAAGTATATTGTGGCAATGGATCCTTTAGATGGTTCTTCTAACATTGATGTAAATGCTTCTATAGGAACTATTTTCTCCATTTATAAAAGACTGGATTTGGATAGAGAGGTAAATGATGCAGATATTTTTCAGGTAGGCAGAAACATTGTGGCAGGAGGGTATATCATTTATGGCTCAAGTACCATGTTGGTTTTTAGCACAGGCACAGGTGTCAATGGATTTACTCTGGATAATAGCATACAAGAATATTGTTTATCTCACCGAGATATGAAAATGCCGAATAAAGAAAGCATTTATTCTGTAAACGAGGGCAATATGGGAACGTTTCCGCAATATGTAAAAAACTACATTGCCAAATGCAAGGGAGAAACGGGAGAAAAAGCCAAGAGTGCCCGTTATATTGGTTCTTTAATTGCAGATTTTCATAGAAACCTGATTAAGGGTGGAATTTTTATGTATCCATCAACGGCTGATGCTCCAAACGGAAAATTGCGGTTGTTGTATGAATGTATTCCTATGGCATACGTGGCAGAGCAAGCGGGTGGAAAAGCGCACACAGGAGAAATTGATGTGCTGGATATTGTACCCAAAGAATTGCACCAAAGAGTGCCTTTGTACATTGGCAATACCAGTATGGTGGATGACTTGTTGGGAAGCTAGAAAGCTGAAGAGTTGAGAAGCAAAAGGGCAAAATTTTACATTCTGGAGAACGTCACCCTGAGTTTATTTTGAGGAACGAAAAATAAGTATCGAAGGGTAGATGAGTTAATCTAATCCATATATTATTTGTAATAATATTTCACCCCATTTAGGGTGCCGCTATTATTGAATAAGGTATCACCTAGTTTTTGACTTGCATCTAAGGGTTCAATATAAAAATCCAATACTGGTATTAATTCATTTGGCGCGATGGAGTAGATGATGGTTTCGCCAGTGTCTTTTTGATTTAAATGCCATTTGTAGGTGTAGTATAAATATATATGTATACCAATTTTTTTGCAGTTTAAGGCCTTAGCAGTTTCAATGCCCCTTAGGGTATTCTCCTTAACCGTAATAAATTCTTTTGTGTCATTCCTGTTGATTAATGTGGTATAAAGTCGCGCAGCAGGAAACAAATTGCAAACAATAAACAGTGCTGCAATCAAAAGGCTTGCAAGTTTTATTTTTTTATCGTTTAGTTGTTCCAATGCTGAAAAGAGGATTGGTAGTATCAAAACAAAGCCAAGAAACAAATAATGACCCCAAAGCCTTTTTGTAAGCAACATAACAGGTAAAATTACCAACAAGCCAAAAATCATATACTTGCGATTGATGGGTTGTTTGACAAAGGCATAAAGGGTCCCTGCCAAAAGTATGGAACTAAATATTATATGTAGCCCAAGTGGAAGATCAAAAAACTTACTGAATAACATTTGTATCCAATCCATTAGGTTAATATTAGGGTCGTCATAAGGTTTATGTGTTGTGCTTACAATTTTAAGCAGTCCGTCTCTAAAATTAGGGTTTATCAATGCAAGCGGCAGTGCTGGAATGGTAATTATCAAAGCAACAAAAAAGTATATTCCTTTTTGTGCTACTGTGGAGATAGATTGCGCTTTGTTTAGGAGGCTTTTTATTTCTACAATGGCAAAAAATAACAATCCAAAAATAAGACTAATTTTAGACCCCAATGCAAATCCTAAAAACAAATAGGCCCAGTTTTTATGCTGATATTTAATAAACAAAGCCAGCAGTAATATTTGAAAAGGCTCAGGTTTTGGCATCCCCATAAAATAAATAGTAAAGGGGAAAACCAGCAAGGTGAGTAAAGCTATTGTTTGTACGCCCTTATTTTTAATAAAGTATTGAATCAGCAAATGAAAACCCAATAGCAGTGCAAAAGCATGTGTGCATCTAATCGCAAAAATCAAACCCTCCAAGCCAAAAAGCTTAAATGGTAAATATGCAAAAAGCGCATCTATCATATAGATGAATCTTCCATATATATAGCCGTTTCCAGCGATTATAGATAGCAAAAATTCTTTTAAACTACCTGAATTAATGATGGTATAAGTTTCCTTGATGCTATATAGTTCATCGAAAGCAGTAAGGATACTGTTTGCTCCTACATATCCATCTAGCCCAATTTGACTCATGAAGGCAATGAGAAAAGTAGCAATAACCAATACAAGTGGGTAGAAATATTTTGCTGCTTGTTTCAATTTTTTGCGGTTAACTGATTGATGTATTTGAAAGTCCTTTTAATGATTTTCCATTTGGTTTTAAGGCTGCTTCCGCTTCCTCCCTTTGCCTCGCCAGCAGTGCGCGGGATAAACTGAACAGGAAAAGTTGCTATTGTTCCCATTTTTTTGGCAGAATACATCCAATATAAATCCAAAGAAAAATCCCAAGGGGCATCTTTTTTCACATTTTCATAAAAGACACGACTAAACATTTTTGGTTGGGCATTTATTTCTTGCATCCAACTTCTCAATTGTATGCTTGCAATGGTTGCCATACCATAGGATAACGCTGTCTCGGCAAATTTTCTGTTTACCCTATACCCTTTAACCAAAAAATAGTCATTGTTTTGGCCCAATTTGGCTTGAAACAATTCAAAAGCTTTACCCACATCGAGCAAATCAGTCTGCAAATCTGCATGTGTCCATGATAAAATATCGCTGTTTGCTAGTTTTAACCCTGCTAATATCCCAAAACCATAACCCTTATTCTCCACAACATTACAAATGGATATGTTTTTTGTATTGTTTTCGGTTTTAAAAGTGTCCAGCAAGTGCAAAGAATTATCTTTTGAACCATTGTTTACAAGAATCACTTCTCCGCTAGGATAAGCATTCAACAAATCCAATACTTTCTTAAAAAGCTGGATTAAATTGGGCTCTTCATTATAACAAGGAATTACGACACTGAATATGGGTTTCATTTTATGAATTGCGGCTTAGTTTTAAATAGGTTTCATAATCATTGGGAGTACCCCAACAAATATATTGATCAATTTCGAAAAATTTAACCTTGTATCCTAAATCTAAAAGGTCTTGCACGCATTCATCCACATAAAATTCATTGTTAATTCTGCGATTTTCTGCAATCATCTTTTCCGCTGCTTGAATAAAATAAGTTCCTTTTTTGAACCAAAATGTCCCCACAATGGCGTGATCATGCATGGGTGTTGTGCTTATATGTTTTTTAACGCTAACGCCAGTTACCGCGTCCTTTTTGGTTTTTACCCATCCGTAGGCATCGGGGTTTTCAGCCACTGCTATATTATTTCTAAAGGTAAATATTATAGCATCTGCATCTTTTTTCAATGCTTGAAAGGCCGCAGTATCGTAAATTAAGCCATTGTCGCATGCAGCTATTATAAGTTCATCGTTGTTGTTGATTTTATCTTTTGCCAACAGACAGGTGCTGGCTTGGCCTTCTGTTAAATAATTTAAAGGAACAAAGGCTGCTTTTGGGAAATAGTGCTTAATTTCTTTATCAATGCCATAAATTTTTATATGGTTTTCTGTTAAAATAAAGGTGTGCTTTTCTGCCTCAGGCAACATTTGCACTGCTTTTATTACCATTGGTACACCATCTATGGGAAGCATGGGCTTGGGGGTTTGATAACCTGCCATGGTAAATCTTGAACCTGCACCTGCCATTGGTAAAAGGATATGAAGCATTGTGCAAATGTAGGATTTTAAATGTTTTATTCTATCAAGTCAAAAGGTTACTTTTGCACCACCCAAATATAAGGAATGAACAACAAAAATATTTTTATCACCGGAGGAGCAGGTTTTATTGCTAACACCATTATTGCAAAGCTAATAGACAACAATAAAATTACTGTTTATGACAATTTTCACAGAGACACCTTAACGGATTCTCCTTTTGGTGTTCATCCAAACATTACCATTATTAAAGGGGATGTTTTGGATGCCGCCCACTTGAAAGCATGTATGAAAGGGATGGATATCGTGATTCATGCCGCAGGTATTGCAGGTATTGACACAGTAATTAAAAAGCCAGTAACTACCATGGAAGTGAACATGATTGGTACAGCCAATGCATTGGCAGCTGCTCATGCAAATGGAATTACCGATAGATTTATTGATTTTTCCACATCCGAGGTTTTTGGTAGTATGGCTTTCAGAAGTACAGAAACAGACCAAACGGTTTCTGGAAGTGCTGGTGAAGCAAGATGGACTTATGCGGTGAGTAAATTAGCGGGAGAACATTTGGCACATGCTTATGTTTCTCAGTACAATATGCCGGTTGTTACAGTGCGTCCTTTCAATGTTTATGGACCTGGACAGACTGGTGAAGGTGCAATACAAATTTTTATCAAGCGTGCCATCAAAAACGAAACTATCAAAATTGATGGAGATGGAACGCAAATAAGGGCTTGGTGTTATGTGGATGATTTTGTGGATTGTTTGATGCGTTGTATTGAAAATCCAAATGCTATTGGGCAAAGTTTTAATATTGGCAATGCAAGGGCTGTTACCACCATTTTAGGTCTTGCACAAACGGTTTGCAGGGTGTTAAAATCCGATTCTAAAATTGAACACATGCCACCCTTAAGTGCAGATATTGCATTGAGGATACCTTCAGTTGATAAATCTGAGGAGTTATTAGGCTTTAAGGCGCAGGTTGATTTAGAAGAAGGTATAAAGCGTACTGCCAAATGGTTTATGGATAATAATTTACTTTAATAAAGGCAATGCTTTCATCAACTAGTTGTTTACTTAGACCCGTTGAAAAAGAGGATATTGAGCGCTCATTGGTTTGGCGTAATGATGATGCTATAAAGAAAAATTTGCTCAGTTATCGTTTACCCATTACAAAGCCAATGGAAGATGCTTGGATTGAAAAGGCAATGAATGGTGATAAAGATAGAATAGTATTTGCTATTGAAGATGTTGCAACCAAAAAACATGTTGGTTTTATTGAGTTAAACTCAATAGACTACTTTAACCGCAATGCGCAATATGCCATCGTTATTGGAGATGAAAATGCTAGGGGTAAGGGTATTGCCAGCAGTGCCACACAACTTATTTTAAATTACGGTTTTAATCAACTAAACCTGCATAAAATTTATCTTCAGGTTGCGGCATACAATACAAATGCCCTGCAACTTTACAAAAAACTTAATTTTAAGGAAGAAGGTACATTGATTCAACAACATTTTATGGATGGGCAATATCACAATATGATTTGCATGGCAATACTTGCTGAAAATTTTAACATAAGCTAATGTTAGTGGAAGTTTTAAAGCCCAACCAATTTGACAACTACAGTAATTTGATAGATAAGGTTGAAGCCACAATGCTTTATCACCAACTAAATTATATTCAATTTGTAGCAGAATTGTTATCAGCAGAAGTAGAAGTTTTCGGGATATTTCAAGATACTAATCTAGTAGCCGCTTGTCCTTGGATTGTAAAACAAGGCAAATATGGCAAGGTTTATAATTCATTGGCCTATTATGGAGCTAATGGGGGAATTATTGCCATTTCTAATAAATTTAAACAAGCGTTAGAAGCGCAAATGATGCCCGCAATAGCAAAAAGTGCATCAACATACGCATATACTTCTAATTTGTTGGAGGACAATACTTTGCAGTCGACTGACAAGGTTGTTCAAAATAGGTTGGCACAAGTAACGCACCTACCTTCAGAAAATACAGAAGAAGCATTGATGGAAATATTCCACTTTAAGACACGCAATATGGTAAGAAAAGGCTTAAAAGAAAATATTGCTTTTCAAAAAACCAGGGATTTTCAATTTCTTTATCAAACCCATGTCGAAAACATGGATGCTGTGGGTGTAACACCTAAAAATAAAACATTTTTTGAAATACTAGACAGGTATTTTGAATATGGTAAGGATTATGAAATTTTTGAAGCATTAATCGATGATGATCAGGCAGCAGCAGTATTGGTTTTTTATCATAAAAATACCGTTGAATATTACATGCCAGCAATCAATGTTACACATAGAAATAAACAGCCGCTTTCAGCTTTAATTTATCATGTAATGGGAAAATGTATTGAAAAGGGATTTAAGCTTTGGAATTGGGGAGGAACCCCACTCTCTAATGAAAATTTGTACCGTTTCAAAAATAGGTTTGGTGCCAATGATTATCCATATACCATTCAAATTGGGGTTTTTAATACAGACATTTTAAGCCATACTCCTCAAGAAATAGGCAACCAATATTCTGGAATGTTTGTAGTGCCATTTGATATGCTGAAAGGCTAAATTTTTTTAAGATTTTAATATTGCTTATATTTCACGTTTATTAGCAATTAGGCTGAAAAAATACTATGGAAATAAAGGAAGAATTAAAATTAGCCGTGCTAATTGATGCGGACAATGTGCCCTATGCTAACGTCAAAGAGATGTTTGAAGAGATAGCCAAATATGGTACACCCACTTTTAAAAGAATTTATGCGGATTGGACAAAACCAACAGTATCTGGCTGGAAAAAAGTATTGTTAGAAAATGCCATCACTCCTGTTCAACAATACAGTTATACCCAAGGAAAAAATGCCTCTGATAGTGCCTTAATAATCGATGCAATGGATATTTTGTATACTGGTAAAGTAGATGGTTTTTGTATTGTTAGCAGCGACAGTGACTTTACCAGACTTGCAACCAGGTTAAGAGAGGCTGGTATGAAAGTAATCGGTATAGGGGAGAAAAAAACATTGCCGCCATTTATTACAGCTTGCGATAAGTTTATTTATATAGAAATATTAAAGGCAGAAAGCGGTAACAATGAGGACAAAAAAACAACCAACAAACAGATTAAAGATAAAAGCAAGCCTAAAAAGGAACCATTGAGTAAAATAGACCCTGCTATTATTAACCTTTTGGCAGCCAGTGTTGGAGATATCGCAGATGAAGATGGTTGGGCGTTTTTAGGAGATTTGGGAAATTTAATGCTAAAAAAGCGACCGGATTTTGACCCAAGAAATTATGGATTTCCTAAAATGTTAGCCATGATAAAAAGCATAGGTAAATTTGAAATTGATGCCAAAGCAGCAGGCGTGAATAATGTAAAACACATTTACGTTAGAAATAAGTAAGCGGTCATTTACTGCATAAAAAAACAATAATTATTATATAAAAAGCAATGTTATTACATTTGCAGCAAAATATGTCATCAGCCATGCAAACCGACTCCTATTTAAGTAATGCCGACCCCAATTACATTGATCAATTATACCAAATTTATCAAGCTGATAAAACAGCCGTAGACTATGGTTGGCAAAAGTTTTTTGAGGGTTTTGATTTAGGTACGGGAAAATCATTGTCCAATGGCAGTGCAGCTGTAAGCGATGATATGCTTAAGGAGATCAATGTATTAAATTTGATTCAAGGATATCGCTTAAGGGGTCATCTTTTTACCCATACAAACCCCGTAAGAGAGCGCAGGACATACACACCTGATTTGGCTATAAAAAACTTCGGTTTGGAAGTAGGAGATTTAGAAAAAACGTTTAATGCGGGTCATGAAATTGGAATAGGTTCAGCCAAACTCAAGGATATAATTGATTATCTAGAAGAGACCTATTGTAAGCACATAGGCGTTGAGTATATGTATATTACCGATCCTGTAAAGGTAAAATGGTTAAAGGAGAGGCTAGAGGGCAATAAAAATCAACCCAATTTAAGCCCAGCAGAAAAAAAACAGGCACTCAATAAATTAAATCAAGCCACCGTATTTGAAAACTTTTTGCATACCAAATTTATTGGGCAAAAACGTTTTTCATTAGAAGGTTTGGAGTGCCTAATACCTTGTTTGGATACGGTTATAGAATATGGAGCTAGTAAGGGTGTGCAGCATTTCTTTTTGGGGATGGCACATAGAGGGCGTTTAAATGTTTTAGTCAATATTTTTAATAAGACCTACAAAGAGGTTTTTCAAGAGTTTGAAGGCAAAGTTTTTCAAGGAAATGATATTGAAGGAGATGTAAAATACCATTTGGGTTACCACAGAGAGATGAAAACGGATAATGGGAAAGCAATAAAGTTAACCCTTAGTCCTAATCCAAGCCACTTAGAGGCAGTTGATCCGGTTGTAAAAGGAGTTGCCAGAGCCAATGTGGACGATGATTATAATGGAGATGCCAAGAAAATTGCACCCATTTTAATTCATGGTGATGCCGCAGTTGCTGGTCAAGGTGTAATTTATGAAGTGTTGCAAATGAGTGGACTAGATGCCTACAATGTGGGTGGAAGTATTCATATAGTGACCAATAATCAAATAGGGTTTACCACAAATTATCAGGATGGCAGAACCAGTATTTATTGTACTGATGTTGCCAAGGTTACCAAATGTCCTGTTTTTCACGTCAATGCCGACAACGTTGAGGCTGTTATTCATGTAATAAAAATTGCCATGGATTATCGTCAAGAATTTAGTCAGGACATTTTTATAGATTTATTGGGTTATAGAAAATATGGACACAATGAAGGTGACGAGCCGCGTTTTACTCAGCCTTTGCTTTACAAGGCGATTAAAAGCCATAAAAATCCGAGGGAAATTTATAAGGAGGAATTATTGGCAAGAGGAGAGTTAGATGCTTCTATAGCACAAGAAATGGAGGACGATTTCAAAAAATTACTACAAGAGAAATTTGATGAGGCCAAATTAGAAGATGCACCTGACAAAAAGGAAAAAGAACCTGGAAAGTGGAACGCCTATGAAAAACCGTCAGAAAAAAATGTGCTAGTACCAGTTAAAACTGCGGTTACCACAGAAAAATTTAAAGCCTTAGCGAAGCGGGTAAATACTTTACCAGCAGATAATATGCCCATTGCCAAGGTTCAAAAGATATTTAATGATCGCTTAGAGATGATTAAAAGCGATAATTATGATTGGGCTATGGGAGAGCTGATGGCTTATGCAACGCTCATAGATGAAGGTTATAGTGTAAGAATGAGTGGGCAAGATTGTGAGCGTGGAACATTTAGTCATCGTCATGCAATTGTTAAAAAGGAAGATTCGGAGAAAGAATATATACCGCTAGCCAATGTGAAGGATGCTAAACAGTTTCAAATATATAATTCATTGTTGAGTGAGTATGCCGTGTTGGGGTTTGAATATGGTTACAGCACGTCCAATCCAGATGTAATGACAATTTGGGAAGCGCAGTTTGGCGATTTTGGTAATGGTGCGCAAATAATGATTGACCAATTCATTAGTAGCGCAGAGGCAAAATGGGGTAAGTATAGTGGTTTGGTAATGATGTTACCACATGGTTATGAAGGTCAAGGGCCAGAACACTCTTCTGCTAGACTTGAACGTTTTTTGCAATTATCTGCAAATTTTAACATGCAAGTGATGAATATTACAACACCAGCCAATTACTTTCATGCATTACGCAGACAGTTAAAGCGAAAAAATGTACGACTCCCCTTAATTTTGATGACCCCAAAAAGCTTGTTGAGACACCCTGATTGTGTAAGTGGGATTGCAAATTTTACAAAGGATAGTTTTCAAGAGATTATAGATGATAGTACCGTTAAAACAGCTGATGTTAAAAAAGTTTTGTTGTGTAGCGGAAAAATATATTATGATTTGCTTGCCAGAAGACAGGAGTTGAAAAGAAAGGATGTTGCCCTGATTCGTTTAGAACAAATTTATCCATTGGCAGAAAGGCAAATGGAGGCTATTATAAAAAAATACAAAACTGCAAAGTTTGTTTGGGTTCAGGAAGAACCAAAAAATATGGGTGCATTTTCATTTTTAACACGTTATGATTTGTTCCAACCTTTTACGTGTATTTCTAGAAGAAGCAGTGCTTCGCCTGCCACTGGATTCAAAAAAGTGCATGATGCAGAGCAAGAGGCTATTTTGACAGCCGCTTTTTCCTAAATTTTTAAAATGGGTTTGCTTAGCAATTTTTGGAGGTTCTATGAGAAATATCCAGTAATTGTAGCTTTCGCGGCAGTTTTTCCATTGCTGTATTTTCCATTATTTTATCGATTAGATTATCTGCCAATTTTAATGTGGGATGAAAGCAGACAGGCTATTAATACGTATGAAATGATAAAAAGTGGTAACCCCTTTGTTACTACTTTTAACGATGATAGGGATCATTATAATACCAAACCACCTCTACTTATTTGGTTACAAAGCTTGGGTTGGCTCATTTTTAAAAGTAAAGAACTAGCCTTGAGATTTCCTTCGGCTCTAGCAGGGTTGGCTACCTGTTTTACATTTATTTGGTTTTCTAATCGAGCTGTAAAAAGTGCTTGGGCAGGGGCTTTGTCTGCCATTTTATTGGTAAGTGTTGATGGATTTATTGACCTACATGTAACCAGAACTGGTGATTATGATGCATTATTAACTTTGTTTACGACACTATTTATAATGCATTTTTTCCTTTTTATTCGGGATGAAAAAGTGAAAAACTTAGGGTATTTTTATCTATTTTTAGGACTTGCTATTGGAGCAAAAGCAGCTGCTCCTTTGATGTTCTTACCAGGGTTATTGTTGAGTGTAATCTTTTTTAAGAAATTTAAATGGCTATTATTTCAGCAACAAACCTATAAGTACAGTCTTATTTTTTTGGGGTTACTAATAGTATTTTATGGTATACGTCTTAGCATGGACAATGGATATGCCCAGGCGGTTTGGTACAACGATTTTGGAGGCAGATTTATGACGAGCATTGACAATCATACGGAGGTTTTTGAGTATTATTGGCTAATAATTTGGGATAGCAAAGCAACTTTTCTTATAACATTAATGCCTCTTTGTCTTTTATCCTTGTTTTGGAGTAAGGAAGACAATTTTAAGCCAATTGCCTATTTGCTACTGAATGCATTTTTTTTTCTTTTACTGATTTCTATTGCAAAGACTAAAATATTTTGGTATGCCGCTCCACTATATCCCCTTATGGCTTTGGCAGTTGGGCTGAGTGTTTTTCAAGTGCTGAAAAAATTAGCAACGATAAAAAAACAGTTGGCTTATGCTGTAGGCATTATTTTTATGGGTTATATTGTTGCTTTTCCTTACGCTCAAGTTATTGATAAGGTCATTAAAAATCCTTATTTTGATTGGGAAAACCAAGAAACTATTTATGCACCAAGTCATTACTTAAGAAAAATTTATAACCAACAGATAGAAAGTACAAAATTTACTTTTCTGCATGACAACCACTATATTCCATTTTATGATATATATATCCGTTTAATTAATGACAACCATAAATTGGAGAAGATAAGCATACAAACAGAAGGCAATTATATATTGAATAAAGGCGATAATTTTTTACTAAATGAGTCCAAGGTTGAACTTGATTTGAGGAAAGAATATCAAATTGTAATATTGGATAGCATTGCAACGCTTAAATATGGAACTATCTTAGAAAAAAAATTGATAATGCCTGAATAAATGGTTATATTTTTGCCATCAAGAAATAATATATGAACATAACCCTGACTTATCTCGACTTAAAAGATTATTTAGAACTTACTGAAGTAATGCGCGAAAGCTATTCAAGTATGCCAGAAGCAGTATGGAAGGAGCAGCAAATAAAAAAACTAATTGAGCTTTTTCCAGACGGACAAGTGGTGATAAAAGTGGATGGAGAAATAGCTGGATGCGCTTTGTCTATCATCATTAAGTCGGATGATATTGATGAAGATCATACCTATAGGGAGGTAACAGGTGATTTTACGTTTAACACACACAGCGCCAAAGGTGATGTTTTGTATGGAATTGATGTTTTTGTAAGCCCTAAATTTAGAGGTATGCGTCTGGGCAGAAGATTGTATGATTATAGAAAGGAACTGTGTGAAAAACTAAATTTAGAACGCATTGTTTTTGGAGGAAGGTTGCCCAATTACAATGAGCATTCAAAAGACGTAACACCTAAGGAATACTTGCAAAAAGTGCGCTTGAGAGAAATTCATGATCCAGTGCTAACATTTCAATTATCAAATGATTTTCATGTAAGGAAAATACTCAAAAACTATCTAGAGGGAGATAAAAAATCACAGGATTATGCGGCTTTATTAGAATGGAACAATATTTATTATACCAAGCCTAAGAGAAAAGCTAAAACAGAAAAATCTGTGGTGCGTTTGGGGTTGGTGCAATGGCAAATGCGTAACTATAAAAAACTAGAAGGGATTATTGAACAGGCCGAGTTTTTTATTGACGCTGTTTCAGGATATAGGGCAGATTTTGTTCTTTTTCCTGAATTTTTTAATGCTCCCTTGATGGCAGATTTCAATCATTTATCGGAGGCGGATGCGATTAGAGAATTAGCAAAATATACCGAAGATATCAAAACCAAGTTTATGGAGTTTGCGGTTTCTTATAATATCAATATTATAAGTGGGAGTATGCCCTCTATGGAAGATGGGATTTTGTACAATGTTGGATTTTTATGCAGAAGGGATGGTACCGCTGAAAAGTATTATAAATTGCATGTAACGCCTGATGAAGCAAAGGTTTGGGGACTGAAAGGTGGTGATGTGGTAAAAACATTCAATACAGATTGTGGTAAAATAGGAGTATTAATTTGTTATGATAGCGAGTTTCCAGAATTAAGCAGAATACTAGCAGATGAAGGAATGAATATTTTGTTTGTTCCTTTTCTAACGGATACGCAAAATGGCTATTCTAGGGTTAGGTATTGTGCTCAAGCTAGGGCCATTGAAAATGAGTGCTATGTTGCTATAGCAGGGAGTGTGGGTAATTTGCCAAGAGTTCATAACATGGACATACAATTTGCACAATCCATGGTTTGTACACCTTGCGACTTTTCTTTTCCTACCAATGGAATAAAAGCAGAAGCTACGCCCAACACAGAAATGATTTTGGTAGCAGATGTCGATTTAGATTTGCTGAAAGAACTAAACCGCTATGGGAGCGTGCGCAACCTCAATGATAGACGAAAGGATTTATTTGAACTGCGCTTGAAAAAGGGAGGATAGCAATACGCTTATGACAAAATTGGCCAATTGAATTGTAAATTTATCAATATCCTTGATTTTGAAACACCTTATGGTGTGCTTGTTTTAGGTAGTTTCCAAAATAAATTGGTGTTGTGCGATTGGAAATACAGAAAGTCCAGAATTCAAATAGATCAACGAATTAAGCATTATTTTAATGCAGAATTTAAGGAACAGGAAGATGATGTATTGACAAAAACAAAGGCTCAACTGAATAGTTATTTCCTTGGAGAGTTGAAAGAGTTTGATGTGCCGTATCAGCTGGTTGGAAGTGTTTTTCAGCAGCAAGTTTGGGCAGCCTTGTCAGCAATCCCTTTTGGTAAAACTATTTCTTATTTGCAATTAAGCAAGAGCATTTCAAACGAAAAAGCAATCCGTGCAGTAGCTTCTGCCAATGGCGCAAATGCGCTTTCAATTATCGTTCCTTGTCATCGGGTTGTTGGCAGTAATGGAGAGCTTACAGGCTATGCTGGAGGTATAGAAGCTAAAAAGAAATTGCTGTCGCTGGAGGGCTCTTATTTGCAAAGGACAATGTTTAATTAATTGGTTTTTTGGTTGAGTGGTTAATTAGTTTTTTGACAAGTACCTTAACCCAATCATTCGTAAAACGAGGTACCTCGTTTAATAATTTCTAATTAATTGGGTTCAATTAACTTCCTCAGCGCTTGCATTTCATTAAACAAGCGATCTAGGCTAGGACCAATTTCTTTTACCGTAGTAATTTTACTGTGATACTCCCACAGTTCCAAAATATTTTCTGTTTCAATGTGCACTGGTGGATATGCCGCATTAAGTGATACCAATATCCATTGTTTTTTGTCAGTATTAAACTCAATTTGTTTTAAACGAATGCTGTCTGCTTCTACCACAATATAAACTTGCCCTGCTTTAACAGCGCTAATGTCTGCTACGGCTTTGGCAAAAACCCAATCTCCATCTTGCACCAAGGGAACCATACTGTCTCCTTTTACCTGAAAACTTCTGAATGTAGCATTTTTATAGGCTGGCAGTGGAAAGGTAAATACGGGCAATTGCTCGTAAAAAGTAGCGTCACCAATATTTTGCCCATATCCTGCGGCAGCTTTGGCATTCACCATCAAGATATTTTCCGTACCACTTTCATTCAAAGAAATCACTTTGGGCGATACTTCTGCTTTCGGTACAATTTTGCGTGTACTTTCACCAAAAAGCCACAATGGGTTAATTTGATACAATTTAAAAAGTTCTTTTACCACTGCTCCCGGAATGCGTGTTTTACCCCGTTCTATATCCGCAGTAGTAGTTAATCCCAGCATTTGGGCAAATGCAGTTTGGGTAAAACCGAGTTCTTCTCTAATTAGTTTAAAATTAAGAGCTTCAATGGGTGTAGCTTCCATAGGTTCAAAAGTACAATAAAAAATGGAATATTTCCAATTTATTGGAAATATTCCATTAAATTTGCATTCCCAATATACTTTTTTGGAACATCAAATTTTGAAAAGAACTATCTTACATATGGATTTAGACACCTTTTTTGTGTCGTGTGAGCGTTTGCTAGACAGTCGCTTAAAAGGAATGCCTATTTTGGTAGGAGGTACCGGAAACCGTGGGGTGGTTTCTGCTGCCAGTTATGAAGTGCGCCCTTTTGGGGTACACTCTGGCATGCCTATGAAAATGGCACGAATGCTTTGCCCAGAAGCAGTGGTTATTAAGGGAAATGCGGGTACCTACACCCAATTTTCTAAAATGGTAACAGAAATAATGCAAGCCAAAGTACCTGTTTTAGAAAAAGCCAGCGTGGATGAGTTTTATGCAGACCTATCTGGTATGGATCAGTTTTTTGGCTGTTATAAATTTGCATCAGAGTTGCGCAAAACCATTATCAAAGAAACGGGTTTGCCCATTTCTTTTGGGTTATCTATCAATAAAACAGTTTCAAAAGTGGCTACCAATGAGGCAAAACCCAATAACCAGATTAAAATAGATGTGGGTTTAGAAAAACCTTTTTTAGCGCCTTTATCTATCAAGAAAATACCCATGGTGGGAGAAAAAACCTTTCAGCAGTTTTGCAATTTGGGGATTAAAAAAGTGCTTACTTTACAGCAGATGCCTTTAGAAATGGTGCAGAATGTGTTTGGTAAAAATGGCACTGCTATTTGGCAAAAAGCCAATGGCATAGACCATAGCCCTATTGTAGAATACCATGAGCGCAAGTCTATCTCCAATGAACGCACATTTGGCAACGATACCACAGACATAGAAAAACTAAAAACCACCATTGCTGCCATGGCAGAGCACTTGGCTTTTCAGTTAAGAAAAGGCAATAAATTAACGGCATGCATAACGGTAAAAATACGCTACGCTGATTTTAACACCTACACCAAGCAGGTGAAAATACCTTACACCGCAGCAGACCATATATTGATGCCTGCAGTAGCAGATATTTTTAATATATTGTATGATAAAAGACTGTTGGTAAGGCTAGTGGGAGTGCGTTTTAGTGATTTGACCAGTGGCAATTATCAAATCAATTTATTTGAAGACACCCAAAAAACAGCCAATCTATATCAGGCAATGGATGTGCTGAGAAATAAGTATGGCAGTCGCAGTGTGGTGAGGGCTAATACCTTGGGTGCAAAAAGTATTGGTGGTGACTTTAATCCTTTTAACGGTGAGCCTCCTATTGTATTGGCGCATAGAACACAATAAGAAATTATGTTGCTTAATAACCACAGCTATTACAGTTTTAGATTTGGCACCTTCTCTGAAAAAGAATTGCTAACCCTTGCTCAGCAAAATGGGTATAGCCAAATAGCCTTAACGGATATTAACAACACTTCTGCTTGTCTTAACTTTATCCGATTGGCTAGGCAGTTTCACATCAAACCAATAGTGGGCATAGATTTTAGAAATGGGGCGCAGCAAAAATATGTGGGCATTGCATTAAACAACAACGGTTTTCAGCAGCTAAATAGCTTTTTATCCTTACACAGCCATCAAAAGAAGCCCTTTTTAGACCATGCTCCTAACTTGCCTGACACTGCTTTTATCTACCCTTTTGAGCAGGTGCTGGAGTTGGATAAAACCACTTTTAAACCGCATGAATACATTGGGATTAACCTGAGGGATTTAAAAAAAATACGTTTTTCTAAATTGTATGAACAGCAAGATAGGTTTGTGCTTTTGCAAACGGTGAGTTTTAGGCATAAAAGAGATTTTAATGTACACCGATTGTTGCGGGCGGTAGATAACAATACATTATTGAGCAAGTTAAGCACAGATGAACAAGCAGATGCAAGAGATGTGATGCCTACAAAGTTGCAGTTGGAAATAGCCTTGGCAGCATTTCCGTTCATTATGTACAATACAGAAAAACTGATGGATCAGTGCAGCATTGATTTTGGTTTTGAAGCAGCTAGGCAATCGCAAAATAAACAATCTTTTACAGGAGATGCGCTGGCAGATAGCGCACTGATTAACAAACTTTGTAAAGAGGGATTGGCTTACCGGTATGATAAGCTAACCCCACAAATTGAGCAACGCATAAAAAAGGAGTTAGATTTGATTGAGCAAATGAATTTTGTACCCTTTTTTTTAATCAATTGGGACATTGTTAAATATGCGCAGCACAAAGGATATTACCATGTGGGCAGAGGTAGCGGTGCCAATAGTATTGTGGCGTATTTATTGGGTATTACGGATGTTGACCCCATCAATTTGGATTTGTATTTTGAACGATTCATGAACCTTTATAGGGCCAATCCACCTGATTTTGATATTGATTTTTCTTGGAGGGATAGAGAAGATGTAACCCGTTATATTTTTGAACGCTTTGGAGCGCAAGGGCAAGTGGCACTTTTAGCCACCTATAACACTTTTCAGCACAGAGGTGCTGTCAGAGAACTTGGAAAAGTATTTGGCTTGCCCAAGCATGAAATGGATATGCTAAGCGATGGAAAGTACAACCCGCAAAACCTAGATGAGTATAGCAAATTGGTACACAATTACGCGCAACTTATTCAAGGGATGCCCAATCATCTGAGCATCCATGCAGGAGGTGTGTTGATTGCAGAAAAACCCATGCACTATTTTAGTGCTACAGATTTGCCGCCAAAAGGTTTCCCTACCACCCAGTTTGATATGCATATTGCAGAAGATGTGGGTTTGTATAAGTATGATATTTTAGGGCAAAGAGGTTTGGGTAAAATTAAGGATGCACTCACCATTGTGCAACAAAATCAACCGCAAGCGCAATTGATTGATATCCATAATGTAAAACCAATTTTAGCCGATAAAAAAATTAATGAAATGGTGAGCCAGGCAGACTGTGTGGGTTGTTTTTATGTAGAATCTCCTGCTATGCGGATGTTGCTAAAAAAGTTATCGGTAGATACTTATTTAGGCTTGGTGGCAGCAAGTTCTATTATTAGGCCAGGGGTGGCAAAAAGCGGCATGATGCGTGAGTATATTTTGCGCCACAAAGACCCCGAACGCAGAAAACAAGCGCACCCCGTAATGTGGGAGTTGATGCAAGATACGTATGGTGTAATGGTATATCAAGAGGATGTGATTAAAGTGGCGCATCATTTTGCTGGGCTAACATTGGGCGAGGCAGATGTGTTGCGCAGGGGCATGAGTGGTAAATTTCGTTCTAGAGAAGAGTTTATGGCGGTAAAAGAGCAGTTTATTGGCAACTGTCGTCAAAAAGGTTATACCGATGAATTGATTATGGAGGTGTGGAACCAAACGGAAAGTTTTGCGGGCTATGCCTTTGCCAAAGGGCATTCTGCTTCTTATGCCGTAGAGAGCTATCAAAGCCTGTATCTAAAATGTTATTACCCGCTAGAATATATGGTGGCAGTACTCAACAATGGCGGTGGTTTTTATAGTGTAGAAACCTATATCCATGAGGCAAGAATGAAGGGCGGAATTATCCATGCACCCTGCATTAATAAAAGTAATAATGAAACTATTATACAAGGCAAAAACATTTATTTGGGCTTTGCTTTTTTAAATGGTTTAGAGCAAAAAACCATGGCTCATATTGTAGAGAATCGCAGGTTAAATGGTCCATATATAGGACTGGATGATTTTGTAAATCGTGTTCCTATCAGTGCAGAGCAATTGGATATTTTGGTCAGAATTAATGCGTTTAGATTTACAGGAATTAATAAAAGAGAACTGCTGTGGACTGCATATTACAAACTCAATCATCAACCCAAAAATACATTTCAGAAACCCCTTTTTGCACACAATTCCAAAACATTTGAAATCCCTGCATTGCCCACCGTGCCTTTGGAAGAGGCTTTTGATCAAATAGAACTGTTGGGTTTTTCGCTTATTAATCCGTTTGAGTTGCTTAAAATGCCTTTGCCTGCGCATTTTTTGGCAGCAGATATGACTGCAAACCTAGGCAATACCATCACATTGTATGGCTATCTAGTAACTGCCAAAAATACAAGAACTGGAGACGGCAAAAGAATGCATTTTGGTACTTTTTTAGACATCAAAGGTCATTGGATAGACACGGTTCATTTTCCACCTGTAGCGGCTCAATATCCATTTAGGGGCAAGGGTATTTATGAGCTTACAGGAAAAGTGGTGGATGAGTTTGGCTTTTTGACAATAGAAATAAGTGCTATGCAAAGATTGCCCTATATGGAAGATGTGCGTTACGATGTACTGGGGTGAGTCCCGAGGTACCTCGGGTTGGTTGGGTGGATGGTTTTGTGGCTATGAGGTTTTTTAGTTTTGTGGCTTTTTAGTTCACCGATGTCAGTAACTTCATACGAGGTTATTCCAACATAACATGCATTTTTTGGACTGTTTTACTATTTCAAAAAATTGTATTAAATTTGTGAGGCAGGAATAAAAAAAGACACTTTGATATTATGGATATAAATCTTCAAAATAAAAAAATTGAATTGATACAATGGCTGTCAACTCTAAATGACAAATCTATGATTGATAAATTAATAGATTTAAGAGAAAAAGAACAAGTAGATTGGTGGCTTAAAATTTCTTACGATGAAAGAGAATCTATTGAAAAAGGTATAGTTGATGCTGATAATGGCAATTTGAATCCTCATACTAAGGCAAAAGGGCTTTATGAAAAATGGCTTTAAAAATTGTTTGGACTAGCCACACTCTTGTTGAATTGGAAAGCACGATTAACTATTTAGAAAAAAATTGGACAGAAAACGAAATAAGAATCTTTGCTAAAAAACTTGACCACACCATTGAGTTAATTTCTAAATCACCTAAAATATTTCCTATCTCCAATGAAAAGTCAGGAATTAGAAGAGCTTTTATCCTCAAATACAACAACCTTTATTATAGAATAAATCATAATAGCATTGAAATCATTTCATTATTTTCTAACCGTCAAAGTCCTAAAAAGATTAAAATATAGAATTTTTCATTGAAAATTATGATTTTTTCCAAAACGCCTAGAGTAGTAAGTTTCTTGGTTGTGTCTTGTAGTTGGGTAGTTTTTTGGTTGAACAATTAAAAGTAGTCAGTAGCGATATGCATCGCTAGAGGAGTAATTTTTTTTTTGAAAAAATCAATAATAAATGACGTTTAGTTCACCCCTAAAAGTAGTAGTTCTTCGATACATTCCGCTTAGGGCGGAATACTCAGAATGACTACTTTTTTGAAAGATTTATGCAGCCCAAAGTCCATGAAACCTTCATTTCAAAACCTTCATAGCTAAATTTCCTTGATTGGTTTCTATTAATAGCTAATAAATATTCCTAAAAGTAAAATTATAAGAAGGTGGTTGTAATACTTTTTCATAATGGAGTAATTGTTACGTATAAGACACAATTGCGGTCGAAATGTTGCACGGGTTGTATAAAACAAATGTTGAAACCAAAAAAATAGTTTTTATATCCCTAGTCAGAAAAATATTGCATTGGGCTTTAAGTATATTATTTAACCAATAAAAACGTTATTTTTGTATGATGTTGCGTAAGCCCTTGTTAACCCTGCTATTTTTTCAACTATTTGCCATGATTGGTTATGGGCAAACATTTAGTGAAAAATTGGCATTGCAATATGCCCAAGAGGGTGACTGTGAGAAGGCAATCAGTCTTTTTGCGGAGCAAATTAAGAACAGTACCGCTAAAAACAGCATATATATACCCTATCTAAAATGTTTGGAGGAAAAAAAGGATTTTAAAACTGCTAGAGAAGTATGTGCATATTTTTACGAGCATTATAAATTGATTGAATATCAAGTTGATGAGGGCTATTATTATGATAAGGAGGGTGAGCCTAAAAAAGCAAAGAAGTTGTTTGAAAAATTGATTGCTACGGATTATAAAATTGGTACCAAGGCATTGGCTTTGAGCATGGCTTTTAGAAGCCGTTCTTACTACGACTACGCTTTAGAGGTTTTAGAAAAAAATAAAGCCTTGAATGACAATGACCCTAATTTGCACGTAATGGAAATTATTAGTTTGTATTACCTGTTGGGTAAAAAGGATAAGGCATTGGATATGTTGCTGGATTTGGCCACTTGGGAGGAGCAATCGTATCAAATGGTACTTTCTCAATTGCCAGCATTTATGAAATCGCAAGACGATTACAACTTGTTAAAAACAGCTTTACTAAAGAAAATAAGGGATGATAGCAGATATGCCTTGATTTATGAAGAAATGCTTTCCTGGGTTTTTATACAGCAAAGAGATTGGAATAGTGCCTTTCTGCATTACAAATCTATTAGTAAAAAGAAAGATGATCAGGGTTTGATGTTAATGAACTTGGCTCAACTTTGCGCTGCTAATCAAGCTTATGATGTTACGGCAAGGTGTTATGATTATGTAATGAGTTTGGGCAAAGAACGCAGGTATTTTCACCAAGCCCAAAGTGGTTGGTTAGATGCCCGTTATATGGCTATTTTAAATACACCGTTCCCAGATACCTTGGCATTGTATCAATTAGAAAAAGACTTTTTGACTTTTATTGCAGAGCACAAAAACAATCCATTTGCTGCAAAAGCTATGCGCCAGTTAGCAGAAATTTATATTAAGCAATTGCACAATGCCGACAAAGCCATTGCCTTACTGCAAGAGGTGGTAAAATTGAGAAATACTACCCAAAGTTTTATTGCCGAGTGTAAGCTGGATTTAGGAGATGCATATTTATTTATGGGAGACGTTTGGGAAAGTGAATTGTTATATGCTCAAGTAGAGAAGGATTTTAAAGAAGAACCTTTGGGACAAGAAGCCAAGTTTAGGAAGGCCAGATTGGCTTATTTTAGAGGGGAGTTTGAATGGGCAGAAACACAGTTGGAAGTGCTAAAAGGAGCCACTTCTCAATTAATTGCCAACAATGCCATAGAACTTTCATTAACCATTCAAGATAATTTAGGGTTAGATTCCAATTATGTTGCAATGGAGGCCTATGCTACAGCACAATTATTGTTGTTTCAAAATAAGAATGAAGAGGCATTAAAAACAGCAGAAAAAATTAACCTGCTTTTCCCCAAGCACAGCTTGGTAGATGAAGTAGTTTACCTTAAGGCTAATGTTTATGCAAGGCAGTTTCAATGGGAGAAAGCCATTGGTTTTTACAAGGAAATCATTGCCAATTATAGCAATGATATTTTATATGACAATGCGCTTTATGAATTGGCAAGCATTTATGAAAATCAGTTTAAAGATACTACCAATGCGATGAAATATTATGAGCAGCTCATCTTGAAACAGCCTGGGAGCCTTTTTACTGTTACCGCTTCCAAAAAATACAGGGCTTTGAGAGGAGATATTATCAAGGAGCAAGAAAACTACTATTTTGAGCAATAACAGATTGGGCAAAAAAACCTAAATTTGCACACCGCATGATTAAGCTGATTAGAAACGCTAAGGACTTTTTATTGTTTTTGCCCATTACCCTTATTTTTAAGCCTTTTGGCAAATTATTTTCCTTTTTGTATCATTATAATTTGCTAATTACATGGGTACGGAAGAACAAAAAACAGGTACATTATTCTGATTTTTATAGCCCTGGCAGAACGCATGCTAAAAGAGATGCCTATTACCAACATTTGAACCAAAATTTGCAATTGCAAAACAGTAAAATTGCGTATTTAGAATTTGGGGTGGCAGGTGGAGCCTCATTTAATTGGTGGCTTGGTAACAATACCAACCCTGAGTCGTTTTTTTATGGTTTTGATACTTTTGAAGGCTTGCCAGAAAGTTGGAACGGATTGTATGCCAAAGGTGATATGGCTTATCAAATACCGACTGTGAATGATACACGAGCAGCTTTTTTTAAAGGACTTTTTCAAGATACTTTAGTGTATTTTTTAGAAGAACACAAGCATCAAGTAAAAGCTGCTGATAAAAGAATAGTGCATTTGGATGCAGATTTATATTCAGCCACAGCTTTCGCTTTGGCATGTCTTTATCCTTTTCTTAAAAAGGGAGATATTATACTTTTTGATGAGTTTAATGTGGCGACCTCAGAATTTAAGGCATACCATGAGTTTGTCAATAATTTTTACGTGGAATTAAAGCCCTTAGCAGCAGCAAACAATTTTCACCATGTTGCTTTTGAGGTGGTGTAAGGTGGATTTAATAAGGTATTTGTAACTATACCCCCCGCAAGTAAATGCGCTAAATGAAGTACTTTACTCTACATTTCCTTTAATCTGTAAAACGATAACACCTAAATTGGTTTTTACATTTATTGATTTGGTAAAGATACCCAAATTTGTTGGATGAAAGGATAAGTCTATTTTGCTAGTTTCATTAAAATTAATGGGCTGCTTTTGCCAATTTGTTATAAGGTTGCCAATAAAAGGAGTAACTTTTTCAATAACTATGTGATTAAGGTTTTTGTTGGTAAAGGCAAAAGCATGGTTGACGGTTGTTCCTTTCGCAATTGTTCCAAAATCGTGAACTAGTGTATCAAACTTGATTTTAGTGACGGTATCTTTAGTATGAACCCTCCCCTGAAAAAAAACAACCTGACTACCACCATTGTATAAAACATAAACGTGTTTTTCTAATAAATAACCCGTATCAGTTCCCCAACCAGCAGAGTTATAAAGTACTTTTACTTTGCCATTTTCATTGGGGTTCAACGTATCTGAGCTGTATATGGGTGTTGTACAGCTACACCCAGGATAAACCTGATGAATAAAGACTTTATCATCAGCAATAACTTTGAATTTAAAATCTAATGCTACTTTTTCACCATCAATAATGGGGTCAAAAAATAAGGTGTCATGCTCAAATTTTAGTTTAGGCGGTATTTGGCAATTAACTGCTATACTACAAAACCAAAGAACTGCAAAACCAATTACGGCTTTCATTATTTAGTTGTAACGGTTCCTCTAATAATCAAATCAGATTCTCCAAAGTTGGTTACTACTACTAATTTTTTTGTGAACGAGCCTGCAGTTGCTGCATTGTATCCCACCCAAATGGTATCTTTGTGTCCTTTTGAAATGGGCTCGGCATTGTATTTGGGTGTCGTACAACCACACTGACGGTTCACCGAATTAATTATCAATGGCTCCTCGCCAATATTAGTGATAATAAACATGGTATTGACAGGGTAGCCTTGTGGAATATTTCCAAAGTCATGCACTTTTTTATCAAAAGTAAAGTGTTCTTCTGGGTTGTTTATTTTAAATGCGCAGAGCGTCATAAACAACATTGTCATTATAAATATTTTTTTCATAACACTGGTTTTTTATATAAAAAAGGCTTGATATTTTTGATTTACCAAGCCTTTTTTAAAGTTTAACTAATATATCAGCACTAAAAATTAGCTGCCAATTTTAATTGGAGTTGGTTCTGGCTCAGCTGGAGTTGGTTCTACAACGCCAGAAATAGTCAATACAACACTTCCTAAGTTGGTTTCTACCGTAATTGTTTTAGAAAAGTGTCCAGCAGATGCTGCATTATATGTAGCTGTAATTGTTCCAGTTCCTCCTGAAGCAATAGGTTCTTTAGTCCAGTTTGGAGCAGTACAACCACATGATGGACGTGCATTGTTTACTGTTACAGGTGTTGGGTTTGCATTTACAAATTTAAATGTTACAGTGGCAGGAATTCCTTGAGGAATTTTACCAAAGTCATGTGAAGTAGTTTCAAACTTGATGTTTCCAATACTGTCAGATGACGCAATCTTAACAGTTACCTTGTTGTTAGTTTGTTCAACCTTTGCAGGTGTTGTGTTCTGTTTTACAGGTTTCTTTTTTGCTTGTGCTGTTACTCCCAAGGCCAAACCTGCAATTAATACGGATAGAAATATTTTTTTCATAGTTGTGAATATTTTATTATATATAACTTTTACTTTCCAAAACCGTGCCATAATTGCTTAAAAAGAGTAAAAAAAAGCGGTTTGGTGTTTGCGGGCTCTGTTGTTTAAAGGTAGCTGTTGTGTGTTTATTATGCATTTAATCTTTAAAATAGTTTTTTTATACAGGCTTTAAAATTAGTTTTGTGTCTTAGGTTACGGCTAATGGTAAAACCCAAAAAACATCTTGGACAACATTTTCTTAATGACGAGGAAATAGCTAAAAATGTTGCCTCCATTATTGAAGAAAAAAATATTGACTTTACCATTGAGGTAGGGTGTGGTAAGGGTGTGTTGACCAAATATCTATTTAATATTGCAGATAAAAACGTGTTGGCTTTAGATTTGGATATGGAAAGTATAGCCTACATGCACAAGCATTATCCAAAAAGAATGGAGCAGGTGGTATTTGGTGATATATTAACCTATGACTTTCCTCAAAACTTGGGTAATATTGCATTAATTGGTAATTTCCCATACAATATATCGTCCCAAATTGTGTTTAAAATGTTAGAGACTGATGCGCCCATTACCTTATTTGCAGGAATGTTTCAAAAAGAAGTTGCTGAGCGGCTGTGTGCAAAGGAGGGATCAAAAGTATATGGTATTTTGTCTGTTTTATTAAACACCTTTTATGAAACGCACTATCACTTTACGGTTGATGAAAATGCTTTTTTCCCTCCGCCAATGGTTAAGTCAGGAGTTATTTCAGCAGTAAAAAGGACTAATTTTGAGCTGGGAATGCCATACAAGTTCTATAAAAATGTAATTAAAATTGCCTTTGGTCAGCGCAGAAAAATGTTGCGCAATACATTGGCAAGTATGGGTATTGATAAAATCGAGAATAAATCGTATTTCACAATGCGCCCCGAACAGCTTAGTTTTGCAGACTTTATAGATTTAAGCGAACAATTGTATAAAAATACACAATAATGCTCAAGGATGGAATAGATAAAAAAGCACTCAGTGCTTTACAGGATGCTTGCGAAGCGAAGGATGCTGTGATGGTAACTTCCATTTTAGAAGATTTACATCCAGAGGATATAGCTGACATTTTTTACGATATTAGTTTAGAAAATGCTCAATATATCATTGATGCAATTCCTTTAGATCGTTCTGTGAATGTAGTTCGTGCTTTGGATGAGGATATTTTAGCCCGTTTTTTTAAGGGGTATGATTCTAAGGACATAGCAGAAAAGTTTATTATACACTTAGATTCTGATGACGCGGTAGACATGATTAGTGTTTTGCCAACGCAAAGGGCTAATGAAGTGTTGTCTTTTTTAGAGGACAAGGAATTTGCAGGTCAAATTATATCCTTGTTGCATTATCCTGATAATTCTGCAGGGGGTTTAATGGCGAAAGAGTTAATTAAGGTTTACCTACATCAGAGTGTAAATGAGTGTATTGATACCATTAGAGAGCAGGCGGAAAATGTTTCAAAAGTATATACAGTTTATGCGGTTGACGAGTTTGATAAATTGTTGGGGACTGTTTCCTTGAAAGAAATTATTCTTAATAAAGGGAATACTAAAGTAGGTCAGCTGATTAAAAATAACAACAGCTTGATTAGTGTAAATGTATATGACGATGCGGAAGAGGTTGCTTCTACGATGTATAAATATGATTTAGATGCAATTCCAGTTGTAGATGCATTAGACAGATTGCAAGGTAGAATTACGATTGATGACATTGTGGATTTTAGCAAAGAAGAGGCAGACAGAGACTATCAATTAGCATCAGGTATATCAGAAAACGTGGAGTCTACAGATAAGGTTTGGGTGCTTTCTAGAGCACGCATGCCTTGGTTGGTAGTGGGTTTGGTAGGTGGTATTTTAACCTCAGGTATTTTGTCCAATTATGAGCCAGCCCTTTCTGCTTTTCCAAAACTGGCTTTCTTTATGCCTTTGGTTGCTGCAATGGGCGGAAATGCGGGCGTACAGTCTTCGGCAATTATTGTCCAGGGTATAGCCAACAATACCATTTCAGAAGGGGCTATTTTTCCAAAATTGGGTAAAGAATTTCTTGTTGCATTGATAAACGGTTTGCTATGTTCCGCATTGTTACTCATTTGGAATATTACAACGGGCATAGATTACAATTTGGGTTTAACGGTAAGTATTGCCTTGATTAGTGTAATTATTTTTGCAAGTATTTTGGGTACCATTACTCCGCTTATTCTCAATAGATTTAAAATAGATCCTGCCCTTGCTACAGGGCCTTTCATTACCACCACCAATGATATTTTGGGTTTGAGTGTTTACTTTTTCATAGGTAATTTATTAATGGCATAAAAATTAGCGTTTAAGATGTTTAATATCAAAGATATACTACACAAGAAAATAATGGTTTTGGATGGTGCTATGGGCACCATGATTCAACGTCATAAATTAACTGAAGAAGGTTTTAGAGGGCACTTGCAGGGTTTTACCCATTCTCAGCAGGGTAATAATGATTTGTTATCTATTACACAGCCAACAATTATTAAAGAAATTCACAATCAATATTTAGATGCTGGGGCAGATATTATAGAAACGAATACTTTTAGTTCAAATATTATCAGCATGGCTGATTATGGATTAGAGTCTAAGGTTTATGAAATGAATTTTCAATCTGCTAAGATTGCAAAAGAATGTGCCGTGGCAAAAACCAAAGCAAACCCCGATAAACCAAGATTTGTTGCTGGGGCACTAGGACCTACTAATAAGACAACTTCTCTTAGTCCAGATGTTAATAATCCTGGGTATAGAGAGGTAAGCTTTAATGACATGGTCGACTTATATACCCAACAAACCAAAGCATTAATTGATGGAGGCGTTGATTTATTGTTGGTGGAAACAGTGTTTGATACCCTCAATTGCAAAGCGGCACTATTTGCCATCAATACGCTGAAAGAAGAACTGAATTTGGATATTCCGTTGATGGTAAGCGGAACGATTACAGATGCTAGCGGAAGAACACTGAGTGGTCAGACAACCGAGGCATTCTATATTTCTATTGCACATGCCAATTTACTAAGTGTAGGACTTAATTGTGCATTGGGGGCTTCTCAAATGCGTCCATTTTTGGCATCATTAGCAAACATTGCTGAATGTTTTATAACCTGTTATCCAAATGCCGGTTTACCAAATGAGTTTGGAGAATATGATGAATCGCCTGCTGCAATGGCGCTTGCCTTAGAAGATTTTTGCAAAAATGGTTTTGTGAATGTTGTTGGGGGATGCTGTGGTACAACTCCAGAGCATATTGCGGCTATTGCGGCTGTTGCTGAAAAATACGAGCCTAGGTTGTTGCCAATAATGCAGACCTAATGAAAATAAACCATGTAATTTAAACGCTGCTTTTAGAAAAGTACGAGTACGTTTGCTTTTGCCACAGTAGATTTTTAGAACAGCGAATCGAAACGAATTACTTAAATTTTACCAAAGTGCTCAAGTACTTTATGTTATTTGGGTCGGTACAATCAAATTGAAACAAACCGTTGTCTGCCGTTACAATCATTCTGTTGCCATTCATAATAACGTCAAAGGCATGGGTATCTGGATAAGCATTTCTCAAAGTGATTTTCTTAATTCCTTCCTCCCAATCAAAGACCATCATTCCATTGGTACCATTACAAACTACCAATAATTTTCCGTTAATACCTAAACCATAAGGAGATTGTTGGTTTTCTGCACCAACTATTGCAGGGCTGCTCGTTTTTATATCAGCAAATCTTGGTGGTTTAGGTAATCCGTTGGTGTATTTTACCTTAAAACCAAACCTTGGCAGTAACCAGTTTGTGGTCAGAGTTTACCTGAATGCTTTTGTAACCACTTGCAGACCAATCCTTATGGTGCAAAATGTAATCTATTCTAAAAGCAGGAAATGGACCCGTATAGGTTGTCTCAATACCAAATGCACTTTGCGTATAGGCATCTTTTAAATTATCTGCAAGTTGCCCATAGGTATATGATACTGGAGGGTCATTAAAATCTCCACACAACAATACGGGTTCTTTGGAGTCTTTTAAGGCGTCTTTTAGTACTGCAGCTTGTTTTGCACGCTCAGTTGCAGCGATTTTAATGCGTTTTAACAGTGCTTTCGCATCTTCTTTTTTAACTTCACCTTCTTCTCCTTGAATTATTTTGTAATCCTTTCTACTAAATCGGATGGATTGCAAATGCACATTGAAAACTTTAATTGATTTTTCGTTTACCAATAATTGAACCCAGGTTCCCATATTGCCAGTGTATTTGTCAAACTCTACATAGCCAGTATCTTGTATAGGATATTTAGAGAAGGTAGCCATTCCAAACCTGCCCTTTTTCCTTCCGTCATTTAAAACTTTAAAATAGGCATACTCAAAACCTAATTTTTGTTTGAAGTATTTTAAATCAAAGCCATCAAGTTCCAGAAATTCTTGTAAGCAAAGCACGTCTGCATCTATTTCTTTTAAAGAGGAAATAAGTTCATCAGCACGATTTTGTTCTTGAAAATAGCCAAAGAGTTGGGTGTTTAAAGTAGCCACATTAATGCCAAAAGTTTGCGTAATTACTACTTTCTTAAAAGTGCCAAAACTGTGTTTAAGGTTGCTCAAATTAATTAGCAATACACCAACAGAAAGGAGAATCCACTTGTTTAAACCCAGTAGCCAATAAATAATAAATAAGATATTGAGGATAACCCAAAACAAAAAGCCCAGCCCGATAAATGTTAATGGCCAAAACGTATTGGGACTTATACTTGGCACTACTATGCAAAGCAAGAGCGGAAAAGCTGCAAGTATATTGAGGATGACGGCTATATTTTTAAAGAATTTTTTCAATATTAATCATCTTTAGCACGGAAAAGTAAATCTTTTTCTGATTTTGAAAGGTTGTCATAACCACTTACATTAATTTTATCCAATATCTCATCAATCTCTTTTTGTGAGGGCGATGAATGAGCGTAAATTTTATGCAAAACATCTTGTTTTTTAGTTATGCTTAACACGCTCTTTTTTCTTTTATTAATGGGCATTTTTGGTAAGTTAATTTGGCCATTCCAATGTAAAAGCAAAAATGCACCTGTAAGCCCACCTGCTAAATGGGCTATGCGCCCACCGGTGTTGCTCAAACTCATTAACCCCATAAAGTCCATAAATGCATACGCTATGGTTATCCACCATAACTTTACTTTGATTAAACCGTAAAGGTAAAACTCAATATTCGGTCGGACAACGGTTAGACCAAATAAAATGCCCATTACAGAGGCAGAGGCACCAACCAAAAAGGTGGAGGTATTTGCCGTACGAATGCCATTTTCTAAAGGATTGAGTGCAATACCAGGTATGTTATAAATAATCACAAAAACAATGGCTGCTACAAAGCCAGAGATAAGGTAGGCTTTATACGTTTTTTGATTGCCAAAAAGGTTCTCAAATTCTCTACCTATAAAATACAAAACAATCATATTAAAGAGCAGATGCATAAACCCTGCATGACTGAACATATAGGTTATTAAGGTATAAGGCCTATACATCAGTAATTTTAAATTGGCTGGCAGTGTAAAGGCAAATTCATTGCCACTTGCTTTGGCAAATAACCACGCAAAAACAGAAAAAGCAACATTGAAAACAATCAGCCTAGTAATGGCACTATTGTTCATGCTCCAGTAATACTGTATGTTTTTAGTGGGTCTCATTTTCTATATAACCTAGTAAAAGTCTTTTTTGTTGTATCGATTCCAAAATATGACCATCAAAAAACCAATTACTGCTCCACCAACATGGGCAAAATGGGCAATGCCAGTGCCAATATTTGGGTTAAATCCAAAAAATAAATCCAGTGCTATAATGGCTGGAACAAAATACTTTGCAGCAACAGGATAAGGGATGAAAATAAATACCAATTTATTATTAGGGAACAAATAAGCATATGCTGCCAACAGTCCATATACTGCACCACTGGCTCCAACAACTCTGCCAAAAATTAAGCTTGCGGTAAAATGACCTGCTTTTTTCCCAGTTTCAGGGTTCATTTGGTTTAAAAGTGCTTCCATATCCGTAATATCCAAATTTAAAAATGCCATTGCATTAGGGAGATTAGGCAATGTTGCCCTAGCAATGTCTAGTTGCTCTTGCAATTGATAAAACTGATAGTATTGGCTTAAATAATGAAAGCCCAAAGCTCCAAAACCGGCAGCAAAATACAGTAGCAAAAACCTTTTGCCACCAATGTAACTTTCTAAAACATTGCCAAACATAAACAAGCCAAACATATTGAATAAAATATGTGCAAAATTGGCATGCATAAACATGTGCGTGAGAATTTGGTATGGTTCAAAATTAGGGGTATTTGGATAATAAGCAGCAAAGTTTGCATCAAAATCAAAATGCAATTTTGGTCCAACAATTAAAGCTGCTAAAAACATGATAACGTTGATAAACAGCAGGTTTTTGGTTACGGGGAGCAGTTCTATATTTCCTATTCTCATAAATTAATTGGCATCAAATTTTTCAATCCATTGGTCTGCACTATAGGTAAAATATATGCGTTCACCTTTTGGGTCTGTGGTGTTAAATGGGCAAGCAAAAAGGTCTTGCACCAACTGTTTTTGCTCTTCTTCGGGTAAATTTTTATTGCTAGATATGGCTGTTTTACTTGCCAAAGCAAGCGCAAGTTTGGCGATATGTCCTAAACTGATATCGTTTTTATTGAGTTTATATTGCTCCAACAGTCCTTCTAGTAAATCTTTTTCATTGGCTTTTATAAGCGTGGGTGGTAAGCCATTTACAATAACTTTGTTGCTGCCAAAAGCGTGCATTTCTACACCTAATTTTACAATATCAGGTTGAAGACTGTTAAACAATTCAAAATCTGCTGCTGAAAGCACAATGGTTCTTGGGAAAAGCAATGCTTGACTACTCACAGGTTGATTATTGAGGGCATTTAAAAACTTTTCGTACAATATTCTTAAATGGGCTCTGTGCTGATGGATTACTTGCATTTGTCCCAAAACTTTGGCAACAATGATACCTTGATTGAGTGAAAAACAATGCTCAATTTCAACATTTTTTATTTGTTTTTCTACCAAAGGTAATTGCACATTATTTTGGTTCTCCTCCTTCTCCATTTCATAATACCTTTCCCAGTTGGGGTGTATTTTTGGAGAATATTTTTGTTGGTCGCTAAAAGGGTTGAAAGACTTGTCAACTTTAGGTGTTGGTTGTGTTAAAAAAGTGCTTTCCTTTTGACTTAAAAATGTCGAAATTGCAGTGTCCTCTGGTTCAATAGCCGCTAAAAGTCCAGACAACGCTTTACGCACAACGGATTTAACAAAAATATAAACAGCTCTTTCATCATCAAACTTTACTTCTGTTTTGGTAGGATGCACATTGATGTCAACGTGTTTTGGGTCTAAAGAAATATTGAGCACAAAGGATGCAAAGCGATCTTTCTCTATTAAATCTTGATAAGCAGTAAAAACGGCATGGTTTAAATAGCTGTCTTTGATAAAGCGGTTATTTACAAAAAAGAATTGTTCGCCACGAGATTTTTTTGCTTGCGAGGGTTCACATATCCAACCATTAAGACTGATAAAGTCGGTTTCTTCATTTACACTAAGCAGCCTTGTATTAGACTTATAACCCATTAGCTCAAAAAATCGTTGCTTTAGGCTCCCAGGCAATAACCTAAATAGTTCATTGCCATTATTGGTAAAAGTAAAGTCTATGTGAGGATATGCCAGTGCAACCCGAATAAATTCATCTGCACAATGTCTATTTTCAACGGAAACAGATTTCAAGAAATTTCTGCGCGCTGGGAGATTGTAAAACAAATTGCTAACAGCAATGCTGGTTCCAGTATTGGTTTGAGTTGGTTCTTGTTTGTTTACTTTACAGTCTTCAATCATAATATGTGTGCCCATATTATCTTCCTCGCGCTTTGTTTTCATGTCTACCCGTGCCACTGCTGCAATACTTGCTAGGGCCTCTCCTCTAAATCCAAAAGAACGGATATTGAACAGGTCCTCAACTTTTTTAATTTTTGAAGTGGCATGTCGCTCCCAGCATAGTCGCGCATCTGTAACACTCATACCCATGCCATTGTCTTTTACTTGAATAAGGGATGAGCCGCCATCTTTTATAACCAGAGTAATTTGCGTGGCTTCTGCATCTACAGCATTTTCCAATAGCTCTTTAACCACACTTGCAGGCCTTTGAACAACTTCACCGGCTGCTATTTTATTGGCCAATGAATCTGGGAGTAATGAAATTCTATCTACCATTTACAAGCCAACTGGCCAAATTATCTAATGTCTCTGAGGTAAAAATATAGTAAGCTATTATGAGCAACATGCACATGATAATGGCAAACCGAACGATTTGTTTTTGAAGTTCTCTTTTGTTTTTGGCTTGTTGACTTTTTCTAAAGTCGAATTTTTTTGCGTCACTATTGCTACTGCGTTCCTTTACCTTGTCCCTAAATTCTTTCAGTTCAGGGTCATAGCTGACTGGGCGAAATTTGAACTCCCTGGGCTTATTTTTAAGTTTATTAAGAATCCCAAAAATCATCCTTCAAAGGTATCATTTTGCGTTTAAAACGCACATATTATTTCATTATTTTGACGGAAATTTGTTATTGCTAAACTCTTCGGGTCGCGCTTAGGCGCAGACCCGGAGAGAGAGAATTTCGATAGGTATTTTTTCATTTAGCTATAAATAAGCACAAGTCAAAGTCCGATACTTCTTACTTACGCTAGCGAAGGTTAACATTGAATCCAACGGATTCACATGTTTATAGAAAAACATTTGGTTTGATATACGACCCCCAATGGGGTCGCATGAAATTGCAATTAACATAAGCTATAAACATGAAATCCCTTTGGGATTAAAGCAGAACCTCATTTCTCCGCAGAGTTAGCATGACGTTTTACAATGTTACGTTCTATCCACCTCTCCGTAGAGTTAGCGTAACGTTGTACAACGTTACGTTCTAACTAAGTACTTAGTTAGGAGCATTTACAGAAAGGATAACGTAGTACTACGTTATTAGACTGCATAAAAACTATCCTGTCCTTTATTTTTGACGGAAATTTGTCATTATTTCAATAGGTATTTTGTCATTTGCCCTTAAAAGGGATAAATTGCGAAACAATTGAAAAAGAAAACACTTTATGAATAAAAAAATTACCCTCCTATTAACATTCTTAACACTTTTAATATGGAATCAAAGCTCCGCACAATGCCTTGTTCAAGATGTAAGTATTGACAACCGCATCCAAAAATCTACTTTAATTGTGGATGGGGAGGTTGAAGCTGCAATAGGGTTTTGGAAAGATGGGAACATTTATACCAGAAACAAAATAATGGTTTATCAAGTTTTTAAAGGCACATTGCCCAGTAATGAATTAGAGGTTATAACCCTTGGCGGTATTGTAGGTGATGCAATTTTAAAGGTAGAACCCAGTTTGGCGTTGAAAAAAGGCGAGGCAGGTATGTTTATGTTGGCATCTTGGTCAGAAGATAAACAATATTTTTTACCAGTGTATGATGTAATGGGCTTTATTGGCTACGATAAAACAAGTTTGAATGCGCAAGATTTATTCCATCAATATGGTGATATTAAATCAAACTTTTTACCCTTGATGAATGTGAAATTGAGGATTGAAAATAAAGATACAAAAACTACCATTATCAATACCCCCTTTTACAATACCCCAACTTTTGGAACAAGGGCAACACCGATAATTTCTAGTATTACACCGCAAAAAATTAGTGCGGGCACCGATAGTACCATTACCATTGCTGGCAGCAATTTTGGAGCAAGCAAGGGTTTTAGTGGTAAAGTAGAGTTTAAAGACGGCAATGATGGTGGTGCAAGTTGGGAGGAAACTTCAGAATATGTTAGTTGGAGTAATACTGCTATTACGGTTAAAGTACCGACTTTGGCAGGTACTGGAAATATTAGGGTTACTAACAATACAAGTGAGGTGTTGGTTTCCTCTCAAACATTGAACATTCCCTATGCGCATATCAATGCTGGAAGTCCACAAACTTATACGCAGCATGTAGAGGACAATGGCAACAACAACGATATTATTTGGACATTTAACCGAAGATTTTTTGACTCTACCGATGCCAAAGATGCATTTATTAGATGTCTGGAAAGCTGGCGTTGTGCCACATTTGTACCTTGGAATGTAGAGGTGAATAAAACAACGGTAGATAAGGCAACTTCAGACAATATCAATATTATCACTTGGGATTTTAATGATGCTTTACCAACCAATGTTTTGGGTAGAACATACAGTCGTTTCTTTAGTTGTGCTAAAGTTGGCGGAGGCTCAAATATATTTGTAGATGAGTTGGATATCATTTTCAACAACACCTTTAGCTGGCATTATGCCTTGTCCATTGCACCTGGTGGAAAGTATGATTTTGTGAGTGTTGCAACGCATGAGTTGGGTCATGCACATCAATTGAGTCATGTAATAGATGCGACTAAAATGATGCATTATTCTATTGGCAGTGGTCAAACCAAAAGAACGATAACTGCGGAGGATATCAATGGAGGCAATGCTGTTAATGCTAGAAGTGTAAAATCAGTATGCTTTAAAAACCCAATTGTATTGGTCAATAGTAACACCTGTAACATTATTAATACACAACCTGGATTTAATGTGAGCAACGTAACGCCTTGTTTGTTAGAAAATATAATTTTTACAGACAACACAAGTGGCGGAGTGTTAACGTGGTCATGGAATTTTGGGGCAGGCGCCTCTCCAGCAACGGCAGTAGGTATTGGTCCGCACACTGTAAAATACACTACCGGTGGAAACAAGGATGTAACCTTAACCACAACTACATTGGGGGGGCCTAAGTTTATTACCAAAACTAATTTTATCAATGTAAATGTTGATCCTAAAATCAATGCAGTTGTTAACCGTTCAAACTTTGGGAACAATATTTTTAGATTTTACAGTGTAAATGGAACTACCTATACCAATGATTGGTTGTATAACAGTGATGTTGATACAATAAAAAATGCAGACACCATTTATATTACCTTTCCGCAACCGGGCAATTACACTTTAAAATTGCATGCATACAATAATTGTGATGATACCACGGTGGTAATCAATATGACGGATTGGACCAATACCAATGAATTGTATCAAGCATTGATTCATGTTTATCCAAACCCTGCGCAGGATATTTTGCATATAGAAAACTTGGACAATAGCAATATTGAACAATGGCTGATTAGGGATTTGTCAGGGAAGTTGATAAAATCAGAGACTTATAACAATTCGGGAATGCTGGATATTGGATTCTTGCAATCTGGGATGTATCTATTAGACCTAAAAATTGACGGACGCTACATTACAACAAAATTAATTAAACAATAAAAAAAGAATAAACCGATTAAGCATGAACCAAAAATTTAAAAAAATATTTACACTAAGCGCGCTTTTTTGCTGCACGTTGGCCTTGTTTGCTGATTTGCCAAAAGACACCATTAAAAACAGAAAAGACGGACAATACTATTTTCAAGAAATTGCCAATATGCAAGCACTAGAGGTGCAAGACCAATGCAGAACAGGTACATGCTGGAGCTTTTCTTCACTGTCGTTTTTTGAAAGTGAATTGATCCGCATTGGCAAACCCAAAGTTAATTTATCAGAAATGTTTATTGTGCGCGGTGCTTATATTGAAAAAGCAAAAAATTATGTGCGCATGGATGGTCTTTTTAACTTTGGTCCGGGTGGAGCATTTCATGATATTCCATATATAATAGACCGTTACGGTATCGTACCAGAAACTTTTTATAATGGTTTGCAGTATGGAACAGATAAGCACAATCACAGTGAGTTGAATGCCATTTTGAAAGGGATGGTAGATGCGGTGATAACCAAACCGCAAGGTGGCACTTTAACCCCAAATTGGACAGCCGCTGTAGGGACAACGGTGGATGCATACTTGGGCGCTTCTCCAGAGAAATTTAAGTTTGAAGGCAAAGAATATACGCCTACTTCATTTAGAGATTTTTTGGGTTTAAACATGAAAGATTATGTGAGTTTAACCAGTTTTACCCACCATCCTTTTTACAGTACCTTTGTTTTAGAGGTTCAAGATAATTGGGCAATGCAAAGCAGTTATAACTTGCCCTTAGAAGACCTTTGGACAGTAATGACCAGCTCCTTGAAAAACGGATATACCTTTGCTTGGGCAAGTGATGTGAGCGAGAAAGGCTTTTCATTTAAAAACGGACTTGGTATTGTACCAGAACATGATTCTATGCTAATCCAAAAAGGAAAGGATGACAAGCATTTTAACAATGCAGGAGCAGACCGCACAGGCTCTGCATTTGATTCTCCTCACCCAGAAAAGAAAATAACCCAGAAATTAAGGCAAGAAGCTTTTGACAACAAAAGCACCACGGATGATCATGGAATGCATGCCATGGGATTGGCGCAAGACCAAAATGGCAATACCTATATCAAGATAAAAAATAGTTGGGGAACGGTGAATGATTTGCAAGGCTTTATGTTTATTTCTGAAGCGTACATGAAATATAAAACGATGAATATCTTGATTCATAAAGATGCCCTGCCAAAGGACATCAAAAAGAAATTGGGACTGTAAGAGAAGTCAGCCCCGATGTACATCGGGAGACTGCTTTTAGGGGTGCGCTACACAGTGAAGCATTTTCAATGTGCCGCCAAGTCTTTTTATGTTGCCTCACTATCACTTCGATACGCTCGCTATGCTCGAACTCATTGTGACGTTCGTTTGCTATTAAGGGTTAACGTTTGCTATTTACCGTCAATCTGAGTGCGGAACGCAGTGAAGCGTATCGAAGATGGCGGTAAATGTTAATTGCTCAACCTACACAGTTTACTAAAGAAACTAAAGTATTTCCGCCCAGCGTTGCGCAGCCAGAAAACTAAGTACATAAAATATTTATGGGGCGCTATTCCCCAAAACCAACCTAGAACCTACTAAAACCAACCTTTGAGAGGGTAAATGCAACTGAATAGGGAGTAAACAGAACATAAGTACTAGTAAACCCAACAGAACAAGGATAAAAACTAACACGAGCTGGAGTAAATTGAACCAAAGAGGGACTAAATGAAACATGAGCGCAAGTAAACTTAACCAAAAAGGTATTAAAACGCGTTGGGAAATAACTTTGGTTATTGGGGAGCTAATTTTTGTTCTTTTGCAGCTAACTTTTGTTCTTTCAGAAATAACTTTAGTTCTTTTGGAGATAACTTAGGTTACTTCGGAGCTAACTTTGGTTAGTTCGGAGCGAATTTTTGTTCTTTTGGGACTAATTTTAGTTAGTTTGAAAATAACTTTTATTCTGTTTGCTGCGGTGTTTAGCACCTGCGCAGTGTTTTTAGCTTGCAGCCAAGCAAACCAAGTACATAATAGGCAGTCAGGCTTCTCGTGTTCCGTCATTGCTAAGGCAGTGCGGCAATCACACGGATAGAATGCTGATTGCTTTTAGAGGGGGGTAATAAACACCTTTAAATATCGCAATTGTGATAAATAAAATGAATACTGTTTGGTAATATTTATTTTTGGGTGCAACTTGCGTATATATACGTGTTATGTGAAACAGTAAGACGGGCATTCCAATTAATTGAAGATTATTATGAGTGAAGAAAATGTATCTAGGTTCTGGGATGAATTAATTGGTCAACAATTAAGTTCAGTTGAATTTGTCCAGGACTACCTTCAAATAAGATTTGATGGTCCAACAATAAATGTTACAAATCCACTGACAGTGAATGCTAATGAAACAGAAATAACTTCTTGGAATGCTGGATTTCGTGACTTGCTTTGTGGTCAAATAACAAAAATAGTTCAAAGCGTTACTTTTGAACCTGGAAAAGCCTTAACGATTCGATTTATTGACAACTCTCAAATTGTTATATCAGTTCGACCTGATGATTATTCATCTCCAGAGGCAATTTATGCGCACGGATTTAGTAATAATAATTGGCTCGTAGAATAAATAATGGAGAGCATGAGCGACAGAACTGCTGCACATAACAGCACATTTGCAATAGGCGGGGTTTCGTACTCCGCAGACAGTTTCGTGGTAGCCGAAAGTTTTGTGCTCCGAATAAAGTTCAGTGGTAAAAATCCCGCCCATCGCAAATCTGCGAAACGTTACAAGCAACCTTAAAAGTCGACACAATTGAAATTAAAATCTGAAATATTAAAAGACAAAAACGGCAAAACGATTTCGATTGAAGAATTTGTGTATAACGACCTTGGTGAAATTATTAGACAAGATTACAAAGACGAAAATGGCAAACGGAACTTCTATAAGACATTTGAATATGATGAAAATGCAAATTGTATTCGGACTGTTGAATACTCGGACACAGATGAACTACAAGTCAGTTTTGAATACAGTTACGACAATGATAACAACCAAATAAAAGCAATTGAAAGAACCGCTGAAGGTAATATTTGGGATTGGACAGAAATCGTAAATGAACCCAATAAAAATCTAAAAATTTGGCTTGCAAAGGACGAAAACGGAAATATTATTCACAAGACAATTGAAAACTTGCTTGACGGCTCTGAACAGAGGTTTAACAGCGACAACAAACTCTATGAAATTCATTTAAAAAAATTTGACCAAGCAAACCGACTCGTAGAGAAATTGATAAAAGACGAAAATAGGAAAGAGAAAGAAAAACACATTTATGAATACCAAGGACAAAGGGAGATTTGGAAATTCATTCTAAACGGTTCGACAATCAAGACAGAAGAAAGAGTTTATGACAATAATAAAAATCTAACTCACTACATTAGAAAAGATAGCAACGAAAAATGCTTGGAATGGTATGGGTTTGAATATGACGAATTTGGTAACAAAACCAAATATTTCTGGGGACAAGAAGAAGGAAAACAAATGGGATACAAAACATTTGAACTGACCTATGACAACAACGACTGAAAGATGGGCAGTACATCTGCAGTAGACAAGGCTTTTACCCTGTGTTGTTTTCACTGCGCAGCCAAGCAAACTATGTACATAAAAAGTAGTAGGGCTTCGTGAGATTGCTGCGCTTTGCTCGCAAAGCCCAATCGCTTTATAAGCACTCCCAAAATAGTGGAGGCAATGCACAAGTTTCAGCCCTTATCAGCCTAAATTCTGTAAAAGGAGCAACTAATTGCTAAAAACTAACGGCTAAAAACTAAATCCTCAGTATATTTGCACCCTATAAAAATCAAATGAAAATTGCTGTTGTAGGTGCTACGGGTTTGGTAGGCACAAAAATGTTACAAGTGTTGGCAGAACGCCACTTTAAAATTACAGAACTGTTGCCAGTGGCTTCAGAAAAATCGGTAGGTAAAATGATCATGTATTGCGGACAAGAATTTCCTGTTGTTGCCATGCAAGACGCTGTAAATGCAAAATGTGATATTGCTTTGTTCAGTGCAGGTGGTGATGTTTCTAAAGAATGGGCTCCTAAATTTGCTGCGGTGGGTACCAAGGTAATTGATAACTCTAGTGCATGGCGCATGGTTGATGGCATACCCTTGGTGGTGCCAGAAATTAATGCAGATACCATTACTACTACTACCAATATTATTGCCAATCCCAATTGCAGTACCATACAAATGTTGTTGGTTTTTGCACCCTTGCATAAACTGTACACCATTAAGCGAGCGGTAGTTTCTACCTATCAATCCATTACTGGAACAGGAGTGGCAGCAGTAAAACAAATGCAAGATGAACGGGCAGGCATAACGGATGGCCCAAAGGCTTATCCGCACCCTATAGACATGAATATTTTACCGCATATAGATGTGTTTATGGACAATGGCTATACCAAAGAGGAAATGAAAATGACCCTGGAAACCAAAAAGATTTTAGATCCCAATATTGCCGTAACGGCTACTGCTGTGCGTGTGCCGGCAATGGGTGGGCACTCAGAGAGTGTTAACATTGAATTTGAAAAGGACTTTGATTTAGCTACGGTAAAAAGCACCTTGCAAAAAACCAGTGGAATAATTGTGGAGGATGAAGTAAACAATAACCTTTATCCAATGCCCATTACTGCGCATGAAAAGGATGAGGTTTTTGTGGGAAGAATTCGCAGGGATGAAAGCCAATCCAATACCTTAAATCTATGGATAGTGGCGGATAATTTGCGCAAGGGAGCTGCTACCAATGCGGTACAAATTGCAGAATACTTGGTTTCATCAGGAATCGTAAAATCACATTTAGAACAAAATTAAAGAAAGCCATGTTGCACAAAATCAATATCAAGAACATTATCAAAGAAACTTCAGATGCCGTAAGTGTTGAGCTGGATATTCCGAAAGCTTTAAAAGAAACATTTCAATACAAGCCGGGTCAATACCTTACTTTAGAAACGGAGGTAAATGGCGAAACGGTAAGAAGGGCTTATAGCTTGTGTTCATCTCCATACACAGACAATGTGCCTGCCATTGCCGTTAAAAAAGTTGAAAAGGGCAAAATGTCTACCTACTTAAATGATACTGCCAAAGTGGGAGAAAGTTTGATGGTTTTGGCGCCCAATGGAAAATTTGTAGTAAATATCAATGCCAATAGCAACAATCATTATGTTTTGTTTGGCGGTGGCAGTGGTATTACGCCATTGATGTCTATCATGAAATCGGTATTGACACAGGAGCCTGGAAGCAGGATAACGTTGATTTATGCTAATAAATCTAAAGACAATGTTATTTTTAGCAAAACCATTGATGAGATGGCAAAAACCTATGATAGCCGATTGAAAGTGCTTTACTCTTATGACAATGCGCCCTTGATGTGGTTTGGTTTAAAAGGTCTGTTAAGTGTTGAAAAAATAGGTCAAATACTTAATTCAAAATTAGGTGGTGGTTATTTGGATTGTAAATTTTATATCTGTGGACCAACAGGCATGATGGATGTTGTAAAACTTGGTTTAAAAACCAATGGAGTACCCACAGAGAATATTCATACCGAATACTTCACGGCACCTTCTAGCAGCAATAAAGAAACCGTGGTTGAAACAGCAGAGAGTTTTAAGGGATATGGAAATGTAACAGTGCATTTGTATGGTAAGACTCATAGTTTAGAAATTGATGATAAAACCACCATTTTGCAAGCAGCAAATCAAGAGGGTTTACAGCCCCCGTACAGTTGCACTATTGGTGTTTGTACCACATGCAGAGCCAAGGTGATTAAAGGTACTGTGCACATGCTAGAAAGAGAGGGTTTGAGCGATGCAGAGGTAGAAGAAGGGTATGTTTTAACTTGTCAATCTCAAATACGCAGCAATGAGGTTGAGTTGAAATACGAATAGTAGTTTTTTACTCCAAATTTTTATTTTGCCATAAAAATGTCATCTTAGGGGGCATGGTTTGCCGTGTTCAGCTTATAAAGCCTAGGATATTGAAGTTGTTGAATTACGTTGAACAATTTGAGCCCATATTTAATTTTGGGGGTAGTGTAGTTTTTTCGTGTGTATATGGTTAAGTTTGTGATAACATTAATCGATTTAGATTAACGTTTCATCAATAATAAACCATCAATATACATGCATATGAAAAAAATTTACACATTTAATTATTCCATCAAAATGCTACTGGTTGCCTTATTTTGGCTAACATCAGTTGTTGCAATGGCACAATGTACCATTACGGGTTCTACAAATGTTTGCGTCAATCAAACTAAAATTTATTCAACAGCGGATACAGGTACAACTTATCTGTGGAACGCCACAGGCGGAGGTACGGTTACAGGCTCAGGAACATCGGTTAATGTAACTTGGTCAACTGTTGGAAGTGGACAGGTTACCTTGGCCATTAAAGATGTCTTTGGTAATGTAATCAGTACTTGTACAAAAAATATCACCATCCATGCCTTGCCCAATCCAGTAATTACCCCATCCTTTATTGCGGGTTGTGCTTTTGATACCTCTAAACAGGCTGGTACTGCTGATAAAAGAGGAGAAAACTGCTATGTAGCATGTGATTCTACAACCATTCTTTACACAACACCATTCAATACGGGTAGTACCTATACTTGGATGGTAACAGGCTTGGCAAATTGGACAAGTTCCACAAACACTGCCACTGTTTATTGGACGGGTATTGGTGCAGGGTCTGTTAAAGTAAAGGAAGTAGATATTTGGGGATGCGAGAAAGAAGTAGAAGTTTGTATCCAAATTGTTGGAAAACCCAAAGCTAAGTTTATCACGTATCCAGGTTTAACGGGTTTGTCAGTCAACGCTTGTAAAGATCAGATTATACAGTTTGTCAATCAATCTGTAGCTGGTTTGGGCAGCCCAATTGTTAGTTATACATGGGTTTTTGGAGATGGTGTTACCACTATTTTACCGGGAACATCCAACGGGAATACTTCTCACCCTTACAGCGTTGCAGGTCCTTATACGGCTATGTTAATTGTAGAAAATGAATGCCATTGTAAGGATACTGCTTTTGTAAATATCAATGTAAATGCATTGCCTGGACCAAAAATAGAATGTGTCAGTACGGTGTGCCCTGGCACAACAGTTACCTATACCACCAATGCAACGGGTTGTACATCCTATGCATGGAGTGTTACCAATGGAACACCCATTGGCTCAAGCACGAGTCCTACTTTTACGGTTCAATGGGGTAGTACAGGGCCTGGCATAATCACTTTGGCAGTAAATTGTGGGTCATTCTGTAATTCACCTACCACAGTTTTTGTTCCTATAATTTCACCAACAGCAACAATTACGGGGCCTACACGTGTTTGTGAAAATGAATGTTATACCTATAAGTTGGACTGTAATATTCCAGTAGACAGTATCAAATGGAGTTTTCCAAGTGGTGTAACGGTAATGAGCGATTCTATTAATGTACATCAAGTGAAAGTTTGTTTTTATAGTCCTACCATTAGTGGCAACATTACTGCAAACTATTTTCATTACACCCCAGGGGCAGTACCACCATTAAATTGTGGGGGAACAGCCACCAAGTCAATCAGTTTAAAACCAAAAATGTTTGCGTATGGGACGACAGAAATTTGTGAAAATCAAACTTACAGCTATGGCATTTCAACAGCTTTAACGGGTAATGTGTATTGGACAATAACCAATGCCTCGAATGTTGTTTTGGCATCCAATACAGTTCCTGCAAATGCAAACTTTACAGGAACATGGACAGCAGGACCGGGCTTGTTTACAGTAAAAGTGCACGATACAACTTTGTTCTGTGATGGTCCTAAGATAATGCTTTTAAGGGTGCATCCATTGCCGCCAATACCAGACAGTATTCAAGGGCCTAAAAATATTTGTCCGGGTTATGCTTATGTTTATACAGCGACACCAACTAGCGGAAATTTAGCGATTGGTTGGAAAGTGTTGAATGGAACTCCAAGTAGTGGGGTTGGCAATAGTATCAGTGTAACATGGAATGCATCTGGACCTTATCAAGTAGCGGCATTTCAAATTAATCCGATAACTGGTTGTAAGTCTGATACCATTCAGTATTTGGTGAACAGTTTATTACCACTTGCGGCATCTCCAATAACTGGCAATGCAAGTCCATGTGCCAATAGCAATCAAAGTTATGCTACCTCTGCCATAGGTAATTATTTTGAATGGAGTATTTCTCCAAGCATTGCAGGAAGTGTAAACACGGGTCAATATACTAACAACGTAAGTATACAATGGAACAATTATACAGGTCCTGCCATCATCACACTAACAACATTTGCATGTGGAACTTCAAGAACCGATAATTACAATGTAACATTAACGGGCGTGCCTACTCCAGTCATTACTGCGCCACCAACAGCTTGCCAAGGGACAGCAGTGACGGTAAGTAGTTCTGGTGCCGCAAGCTACTCTTGGAATTTTGGAGATGGATCAGCAACAGGTACAGGCGCAACTAACAGCCATGCCTTTTTGGTACCGGGCAATTTAGTAATTACCTTAAATACCACCTATGGAGGATCTTGCCCAGGAACAGGGGTTGCTACAAAAACTATTTTTGTAAACCCTAAGCCTACTGTTAATATTTCTACTCCTCAATTGACTCAATATTGTGTGGGTCCTGTTAGCAACACATTTTATACTTCTGCTCCTGTTGTTGCTGGTATTACTTACCAATGGTTCAATGGGGTAACTTTTACGGGTGTAACAACAGCTACCTATGCTGTTACCGCGGTTGGAACCTATTATGTTGTAGCAACCAACCCAGTAACAGGGTGTACCGATACCAGTAATAAAATTACACTTGCAATAGTAAATTGTACACCATGCGCTCCTGACCTGCCGTTTACATTAGACTTTAACCGTTTTAGGTTGGGTTGTAGTAAGGATAGTTTTGTTGCCAATGGTTCGGCAGGAGTTATCAACTTTGGGTGGAATTTTGACGATCCATTTAATGCCTCAACCGCAAGTGGAACACCTGCTACACATACCTATACTGAACCGGGGTATTACAAAGTTGAATTATGCGCTGATGTGCCAAGTTCGACCTCCTCCAGTGGTTATTGCAGGGAATGTCTTTACAAGGTAGATACCATTAAGTATATCCCTGATTTTATTGACTCAGCATATTGTATCAATAATGCTGATTCTGTTAAGACGAAATTGGTCAATCAAACTAAAATATTAACGGGCATTGGTACTCCAACATGGAGTTGGAGCGTTTCTCCTGGAGGATATACAAGCACGCTGAAAGATCCAATTTTTACCCTTGCCCCAAATACCTATACCATTACTTTAACCGTAGGCGGAGTTTGCTCTTTTGTTAAAACATTAACCATCAATGCACTGCCTAATGCAGCCTTTACGGTTGTTGATTCTGTTTGTGTAGGTCGTCCGGTATTGTTTAATAATACCAGTACAGGGGTATTTAACTCCACCAGTTGGACCTTTGGTGATGGAGCAAGTTCTTTGATTTTCAGCCCTATAAGAAGTTATACTACGGCTGGTTTATACAATGTAGTGTTGACGATTAGCAATGCCTTTGGTTGCTCGGATACGGCACAAAGAAATGTAAGGGTTTTAAGCAATTCATTGACAACGGTTATTACCCCTGGTGGGCCAACAAGATTCTGTGAAGGAGATTCTGTGCTGTTAGCACAAACTCCAACAGGTGGTTATCCGGGATACACTTATCTTTGGTCTAATGTTTTGCAAACCAAAAACATATGGGCAAACCAAACGGGAACTTATTTTTCCACTGTCACCGATGCTAAAGGTTGTGTGGCATTTTCAAATAATGTAAATGTTACGGTGAAAAGCAAGCCCAGACCTAAAATTATTGCTGATAAGTATATGTGTCTTAATACTGTTTATCCATTCATTTCTACTTATCCGAATGTACCTGGAGCCAATTATGATTGGTACGTGGATGGTTCATATTATGGTTCAGGAAGTTCTACCTTTTATGGTGCCTTTGTAGTTGGTCCTCATCAAGTTATTGTAAATATAACAAGTGCAGATACATGCATGGGGTCTGACACCTTTAACTTCTCTGTTCATGTTAAACCAAATGTCGCAATTTCTAGTTCTGGTGCTTTATGCGCAGGTTCACCCAACGTTTTAACAGCCACCAGTACAACAGTTCCATTCCCTAGTATGCTGTGGAGTACTGGTCAAACATCAACCAGTATTACCGCCTATGCTTCACAAACGTATGGTGTAACTGCTACAGATACATTTGGCTGTAAAGCAACTGCCTTTAAAGTTGTTAATCCCTTGCCAGACTTATGTGGTTTAATGGTAGGCTGTTATGATATTTGTGATACGGTTTCCAGTTTGGTTTGGGATGCTCCAAAAGGATATGCGCAATACCAATGGTATTTTAACAATGTTGCCATTCCATGGGCGGTTAGTGATACTTTCCATGTTCCCTTGTATCAGTCTGGCACCTATACTGTAAAAATAACCACAAGTTATGGTTGCAGTATTACCTCAGACCCTATTAATATTAAGTTTATCAGCTGTGGAAGTTGTAAGTTTAACATTACCCATAGCATTAAATGTGATAGAATATCGGTAGGTGGAAACCAAATGTATGCATTAACGTTTAATATCAATAATTCTCTAGGTGCAGGTGCGGGCATTAGCATTTCATCAGGAGATGGTGTTGTTTCAAGTGTTTCTCCGGGAGTCTTGGCAGCAGGTGCCAATACTGTAACGGCTATTTTTGAAGATATACCCCCTGTTACAGGTACAGCTTGCTTCAATATTGCCATATATACCAGTAGTAAAAAGTGTGATACTACTTATTGCGTAAGGTTACCAGAATGCCCAGTAGAGGATTGCAAGTTAATCACGAAAGTGGAAAAATTTGAATGTGCTGGTTTCGATGGAAGCGGAAACCCACAATATTATGTATGCTTAAATATAACTTGGGGTGGCAGCAATGGTTCTGTACTTACTTTAAATGCTGCTTCTTCTTCATTTACTCCTAATCCTGTTACCATTAACAATGGAACGCAAACAATTTGTTACACCTATACAGATTTGCCACCAATAACTGGTTTGGTAACAATTTATGCAACCGCTTTTGATCCTACAACTGGAAAATCTTGTAGAGATTCTGTAAGACAGCAATACAAGCCTTGTCCAAAGGATAGTTGCATATTAGAAATGTATGGATATTGTGCTACTTGCAAAAAACAAACTGCTGCAGGACAATGGACATACGGAATTGATGTGACGGTATTTAATCCGTTTGCAGGCCCTGCCAATGTAACTATTTTACCTATTGGTGCAGGTAGCTTTGGAACTATTTCTCCAAATCCAATACCAACTGGTATGCAAATGTTCAGTACGTTGTTCACACCCAATCCCTCAGCAGGAAACATCATTTGCTTTAAGGTAGTGCTTACAGAAGTTGCCACAGGCAGAGTGTGTTACAAAACTATTTGTCTTTCATTGCCACCTTGTGATGGCATGAATTTAAGTGTTGCTGAGTTTACGGATGCCAGTATTACAATGTATCCAAACCCTGCTAAAACCAATGTAACCATTGCTTATACGTTTGATGATGCATTTGGAAAACTGCAGTTTGATGTTGTGGATGCTAGCGGTAAAAAAGTAGCGAGTTATGAAAACCCAATTGACGCCAATGCTATTCAAATTAACACGAGTAATTGGAACAGTGGAGTTTATTTCATCAACGTAATTAGAGACAACAGACCTGTTGGAACCTTGAAATTGGTGGTGTTGAAATAGGTATAATTGAACGAAATCTTAAAAAAGGGTGGCAGCAATGCTATCCTTTTTTTTATTTAGAATGATTTTAAGTAGTGCTTTTTAAGTAACCTTATCATAACTTTGCAGCCCTTGCAAATCACACTGGCATCAAATATTATCAAGCAAAAAGAGGCAAAAGTAAATAGACTTTTTGACTCTCCGTTCCTATTGAAATTTATAGAAATGGGCATTGTAGAGGGTGCCAGTATAACGTTACTAAACAAAACACTGAGAGGCAATAGCTACATTTTTGAAATAGAAGGTTGCTTAATAGCTTTAAGGAAAGAGGAGGCTGCATTAATTGAAGTAGTGACCGATTAATTGACTACATGAGCGGAAAGATTTATTTAGTAGGAAATCCAAATTGTGGTAAATCAACCATTTTTAACCAACTGACGGGGCTGCATCAAAAGGTAAGCAATTTGGCGGGTACTACGGTTGAAACTAAAATTGGCCAACTCCTTTTAGACAATAATAAATACAGTTTATATGATATACCCGGAACCTACAGTATTTTTCCTAAATCAGAGGAGGAAGAAATAGCCAACCAAGAAATCATTAAAAATGTTGCAGCCATAGACTTGCTTATTTATGTGGCAGATGCCAAGCAGCTGTACCGCAACATGCTGTATTTTAGTCAATTGGCTAGGCTTGATGTGCCCATTGTATTGCTTGTCAATATGTGGGATACGGTGGAACATAACACTTTATCTTATAGCCCAGAACTGCTCCAAGAGCAATTAAAAATACCTGTAATTACCTATAGCGCAAAAAATGAGGATAGAACCAGTTTAATAAACCAACTAGCAGCCATTGTTAAAGCAAAAAAAACTAGCTCGTTTTTTAATGAAGAGAGCGAAAATACTATCGACATACACCAGGCGGAGAATACTGCCAAAGCCAATTATACACTTAAAAGTTATCAGAAAGTTAGTTTGTTGTTCAATCAAGTAGCAAAAAAAAATATTGCCAATCCGTTCACTGCCAAACTAGACAGGATTATTATGCACCCAGTTTGGGGCTTTGTTATTTTTGGGTTTATTATGTTTTTGCTTTTCCAAATGCTGTTTACCATTGCTGCACCACCAATGGAGTGGATAGAGCTTTGGTTTCAAAAAATAAGTGAGCAGTTAACCAATATTTTACCACAAGGATTTTGGTTGAGCAATCTATTGGTGCATGGCATCGTACCGGGTATTGGCGGTGTTTTAGTGTTTGTGCCGCAAATTGCATTACTCTATTTATTTCTTACAATTTTAGAAGATACAGGCTACATGAGCAGGATAAGTTATTTGTTGGATTCCGTGATGCGCCAATTTGGATTGAGTGGAAAATCTGTGATCCCCTTAGTGGGAGGATTTGCATGTGCTATTCCCGCAATGATGTCAGCCCGAACCATTAATAACAAAAAGGACAGATTAATAACCTTGATGGTTACTCCGCTTATTAGTTGCTCTGCCAGGTTACCAGTTTATACCATTCTTATTGCTTTATTGGCGGTTAAAAATACAGGAGTTGTCAACCAAAAGGGGCTCATCTTTTTTGGACTTTATATTTTTGGGCTGGTGGCAGCAATGCTGATTGCATTTGTTTTAAAGAAAATACTGCCAAAAGACAATACTGGTTTTTTTATTTTAGAAATGCCGCAATACCGCAGGCCAGTTCTGAGGAATGTGTTAACCAATGCATGGAACAAGACGCTTGATTTTATCAAAGGTGCAGGCGGTGTAATTTTAGTGGTGGCCATCATTCTTTGGTTTTTAGCATCTTTTGGACCCCCAAGTAAAATGGAACGGGTGAATAAAAGTTATGAAGTGAAACTCAGCAACCCTAGTTTGTCTGATACAGAGACGGAACAACTCAATAAAAGCAAGAATGCTGCATTGATGGCAGAAAGTTATGCAGGGCATTTGGGAAAAGCCATAGAGCCAGTTATCAAGCCTTTGGGTTATGATTGGAAAATAGGGATTGCTATTATTACCTCCTTTGCTGCTAGAGAGGTGTTTGTGGGTACTTTATCAACCATTTATGCGGTTGAGAAAAAGGGGAATGAAGGAATAGTAGAACGGCTGCACAATGCCAAAGATGAAAAAGGGAATGTGGTTTACACCACCGCTACTATAGTATCTTTACTGGTGTTTTATATGTTTGCTTTGCAGTGTTTCAGCACTATTGCTGTAATGAGAAAAGAAACTGGGGGATGGAAATGGCCTGTTATCCAGTTTCTGTACCTTGGGTTTCTAGCGTATGGAGGTGCTTGGTTGGTGTATCAGGTGTTTTAGGGCTGTTTAGAATGGTTTTGCTTAATGAGAAAAATTCCGAATTTATCATATCTATCTCTCAACAATTATTACATAAATAATGCCCGTTTTTACTGACAAACACCTTAATTTTGCAATTAAACGATGCCCAACTTCAAAATTGTTTCTGATTTTAAACCTACCGGTGACCAACCCACTGCCATAAAGCAGTTGGTGCAAGGATTGGAAGGAGGAGTAGACGCACAAACTTTGTTGGGGGTAACAGGCTCTGGTAAAACCTTTACCATGGCCAATGTGATTGAAACAGTGCAGCGTCCTACACTTATTCTGAGTCATAATAAAACCTTGGTGGCACAGTTGTATGGCGAGTTTAAACAGTTTTTTCCAGAAAATGCGGTAGAGTATTTTGTTTCATATTATGATTATTATCAACCCGAAGCCTTTATCCCTTCAAGCAACACGTATATTGAGAAGGACTTAAACATCAACGAGGAAATTGAAAAAATGCGGCTGCGTACAATCAGTAGTTTGCTTTCTGGTAGAAGGGATATAATTGTTGTTAGCTCGGTATCATGCATTTATGGTGCAGGAAACCCGAGTGATTTTGAAAGAAGCATCATAGATATCAAGGTGGGGATGAAAATTGGTAGAAACCAACTGCTGTATTCCTTAGTGGATGCTTTGTACAGTAGAACCACCGCTGAATTTAAGCGCGGAAACTTTAGGGTTAAAGGAGACACGGTTGATATCTATTTGGCCTACAATGATTTTGCTTATAGGGTTGAGTTTTTTGGTTCAGAAATAGAAGAAATCTCATCTTTTGACCCGGAAACTGGAACAATAATAGAGCAACAAGAACAGGTAATGATTTATCCTGCGAACTTGTATGTTTCTCCTAAGGATAGGTTAAAGGATGTTATTCTTAAAATACAAGATGACATGGTGGCGCAGGTTGCCTATTTTAAATCAGAGGAAAAACACCTAGAAGCCAAGCGTTTGGAAGATAGAGTTACCTTTGATTTGGAGATGATTAGAGAATTGGGTTATTGCTCTGGAATTGAAAATTATAGCCGGTATATTGATCAAAGAAATCCAGGCGAACGTCCTTTCTGCTTGTTGGATTATTTTCCAAAAGATTATTTAATGTTTGTTGATGAGAGCCATGTCAGTATGCCACAAATAAAAGCCATGTATGGCGGTGACCGATCTAGAAAAACCAATTTGGTGGATTATGGATTTAGACTACCAGCCGCTTTGGATAATAGACCCTTAAAATTTGAAGAGTTTGAGCGTATTGTTAACCAAGTGGTTTATGTAAGTGCCACGCCTGCTGATTATGAAATTGAGCAATCTGAAGGTGTTTTGGTAGAGCAATTGATAAGGCCCACAGGCCTTTTAGATCCTGTTATAGAAATAAAGCCCTGTACCAAGCAAGTGGAGGATTTAATGGAGGAAATTGACGAAAGGATATTGATGGGTGATCGAGTTTTGGTAACCACTTTGACCAAAAGAATGTCTGAGGAGTTGGCAAAATATTTGGCAAATGCAGGCATTAAATGTCGCTACATTCACAGTGAGGTTAAAACCATTGAAAGGGTAGAGATATTGAGAGACTTGAGGTTGGGTGTATTTGATGTGCTGATTGGGGTGAATTTGTTAAGGGAGGGATTAGACTTGCCAGAAGTTTCTTTAGTAGCTATTTTAGATGCAGACAAGGAAGGTTTCTTGCGTTCAGAGAGGGCACTGACCCAAACAATAGGTAGGGCAGCTAGAAATGTGAGAGGCAAGGTAGTAATGTATGCTGATAAAATAACTGAAAGTATGCGCAAAACAATTGAAGAAACAGACCGTAGAAGAGAAAAGCAAATAACCTATAATTTAGCGCATGGTATCACGCCTAAAACCATTTTAAAATCGCACCATGATATCATGGAACAGACTTCTGTTGCAAACTCAGGTTATAAGCTCAAAAGCAATAATTATGAAATGAAGGATAATGATTATGGCATTGCTGCAGAGCCCGCGGCCTTGTATGGGGATAAAAAAGAATTACAAAAGCTACTTGAAAAAACAGAAAAGCTTATGCTAAAAGCTGCCAAGGAAATGGAATTTATGGATGCTGCCAGATACAGGGACGAGATAGAATATTTAAAGGAAAAAATTAAATCTTTGTAAGAACAATGCTTAAAAAGACCTGTGTTTTTTTGTTGCTTTTTTTGGGAATGTTTCAAACACATTTGTGGGGGCAGCAAAATCTATCACAGCAAATTACATTGCGCAAAACATACCGAAACCCGATTGAGTTGTTAGATACCTTATCGCATACCACACAGTTAGAATTTAGTTACCTTCAGGAGAAGTTTGATGGAAAGAAGATTAAGGTAAGAAAAGGGGTTTGGGCGTTACAGCAACTGTTGGATAAAATTGCTGAAAGGACAAACTGCCGCTACAAAGTAATTGGCAATACGGTTGTTTTTAAAGGTTTAGAAAGTCAGGAAATCAAAGAAAAGAGAACAATTTCAGGTTTTATTATTGAGGATTCAACTGGAGAATCGGTGGCTGATGCATTTATTTATTTAGAAAATTCAAATCAGGTTTATCGCGCTAATCATGTGGGTTATTTTTCTTTTATTGCACCACCGCGAGATAGTTTTAGTATAATTTGCTTGTCAGGTTTTAAAAGTGCAATCACAAAATCTATTACTGCCACTAAAGATACCTTTTTGATTATTGTTTTACCAAAACCCAAATCTATCAAATTGCTAACCTTAGGTCCAGGAGAAAACAAGTCTATTTTTTCGGAAAATGACGTGGGCTTATTAAAAATACCCAGCAATAAACTAAAATCTTTGCCTCCTTTTTTAGGCGAGTATGACCCTATAAAACCATTGACATATATGCCTGGCATATCTAAAGGAACAGAGGGAAACAACGGTTTGTATATTAGAGGAGGCAGTCCTGATCAAAATTTGGTAACCTTGGATGGCGCATTGTTATTTAATCCCAGTCATTTGTTGGGTTTGTACTCACCATTCAATGCAGATGCTGTGCGCAATATATCTTTGCAAAAATCGGGTTTTGAAGCAGATAAAGGTGGTCGCTTATCTTCCTTGCTAGCCGTTGATTTGAAAGAGGGTAACCAATACAGGCATAATTTAAGTTTCACAATTAGTCCAATTGCGACCAGTGTAAGTGCCAATGGACCCATAGCATCGCCAAAAACCACCTATTTAATTTCTCTGAGAAGAAGTTACTTTGATTTGGTAATCACTCCTTTCATTGCTGATAACACAAGTACAGGGTTCTATTTTTATGATGCTGTTTTTGGAATTACACATAGGATAAACAGAAAAAATAAAATTTCATTAACCCTATTCTCCTCTCAAGATAAAGGCTTTAATAAAAGTAAGTTTACGCTTAAAGATATTAAAGGAAAGGACTACACAGAGACAAGTGAACAAAGTTTGGGTTGGAATAATCAATTGATTAATTTGAAATTTGATTCCCGTTTAAAGAAGAATGTATTTTTGGAATCAAATGTTTACTTTTCCTATTTTGGGTATAACAATGGGATCAATTATAGAAGAAAAATTGACAGTTTTTCCTTTTCTGTGGAGGATTATAGCAGTGAGTATAAATACAGCTCTGATGTTTTTAATATTTCTTCAAACCATGGGATAACACACTGGATAGGTCAAAAGCTAAAACTAAAATATGGTTTAGGCTATACCTACCACAGTTTTATGCCAGGAAGCAGTCAATACACTGTTTTGCGAAACAGCATTGTTAACAGTCCTATCAATTTAAATGACCCCAAAGTTTTTGCCAATGAAACGTATGTATACACTGATGTACGTTATGAAATAAATTCACATTTGTATTTTAATGCTGGGCTGCGTTATAGCAGTTATCATACTACCACGGTAGATTATTACAATCCTCAACCAAGAATTAGTCTTAATTGTAAAACTAAAAACCAATGGTTTTTTAAGCCTTCATATTCAAGAACAACGCAGTATCTTCATTTCGCAAGTAACAATACCATCGGTTTGCCGGTAGATTTGTGGTTGCCAGTTACCAAGAACTTAAAACCAGAACAGGCCAATCAGTATGGTATTCAAATTCAAAAAATAAATAAAGTCCTTAATTTTAATGTAGAATTATACTACAAAAAAATGAAGGAATTGATTGATTATGCGGATGGAACAGAATATGTTGGCTTATCAAAAAAGTGGGAGGATAAATTTGTTCAAGGTGAAGGTGAGGCCTATGGTGCAGAATTTTTGATTGAAAAGAAGCTTGGTAAAACGACAGGTTGGTTAGGTTACACCATTAGTAAAAATGACAGGCGTTTTGATAGTATCAACAGTGGAAGAAGCTATCCATTTAAATTTGACCGAAGACATGATATCAGTGTTGTCATCAATCACACCATAAGCAAGAAAGTTGACTTTTTTGTAACATGGGTTTACGCAACAGGAAATGCCATTACTTTGCCCATTGCGAGATATCCAAGTGCCTCAAAGGATCCTTATCAGGATGTCTACATTTATGGACCGCGTAACAGCAACAGGGTATCAGATTATCATAAACTTGACTTTGTGGTTAATTTTTACAAACAAAAGAAAAAATATATGCGTACACTGAGTGTTTCACTGAACAATGCGTATAACCGACAAAATCCCTTTTATATTACTCCTGGAACCGATAAGGATGGCAACAGGGCTTTTATTCAGGTTTCCTTGTTGCCAATTTTACCATCAATAAGTTATCGCATTGAGTTCAATTAAAAACATAGCAATAGGTCTGTTGTGCACCTTGTGTTTCACGCAATGTCAAAAAGTGATAGAGATAGAAATTCCTGATCACAAAAAAAGAAATGTGGTCAATGTTATCATTACTGCTGATAGTGCTTTGGGGGGATATTTATATGAAACTGTTTCTGTCTTGAGCAATGATAGTTTCAAGCCAATTGAGAATGCCTCTATGCAGGTCTTTGATGCAAATAACAATCAAATTGCCTACCAGTTATTAAGTCCAAATGGAGCTTATTTCTCAAGTGCTTTGGCAGTAGAAAATACGTGTTATAATTTTAAGTTTAGCTCTTCTTATGGAAATAGTCAGGGTATTGCTTGTATTCCCGCTAGGCCACGTGTTTTAAACGTTGATACATCAGTATCCAGTCAATTGGGAGATACTGTTTTGAGATTAAAAATAAGAATAAAGGATAGCGTTGGTTATAACAACTATTATCGATTTACTTGTATCGCCAATGAGGCAATCAGTATAAGGCCTAGGGCAGGAGGATTTGATACTGTTTGGAAATGGGTGAACAAAACAATTACCAACAACAATATTGGGTTGTTTGTGAATGAATACAATTATGCATCCAATGCCTTTTTACTTAAGGATGATTTATTAGACGGGCAAATTTTTGAGGTGGACTTTAGCATAGGTATTAAAGCACAGAGAGCTAAACAAGTCATTTTCAGGGTGGATGCAATAGAAGAAAGCATTTTTAAATATTACCGCACACTAACAGCACAACAATTCTTTAGTACGGACCCAAATGCGCATTATATCAATGTATTTTCTAACGTTTCAAATGGGTATGGGATAGTGGGTGGACAAAATAGATTTCAGTTTGTGTATGCAACATACTGATATATAGGAATGTATGGTTTATGTACAAAAATCAAAGTCTTTTTTATTAACATTTGTAAATAATACAAAGTTTTGTATTTTTGCACTCCTATTTTGCCCGATCGTCTAATGGCAGGACAACTGTTTTTGGTGCAGTTTGTGGTGGTTCGAATCCATCTCGGGCAACAAAGTAAGGAAAACAATTAAAAAGGCGTGTTCAACATGCCTTTTTTTAACGACAGAAGCAAAAAAAATGGCAATTTTAAATAAGGTACAAATCTTTTCGGGAACAGGCTCTTTAGGCCTAGCAGAAAAAATTGCCGCAGATTATGGTCAAAACTTAGGTGAGGTTACTATTTCTAAATTTGCGGATGGAGAAATGCAACCTAATTTTCATGAGTCTGTTAGAGGGTGTGATGTTTTTATTATCCAAAGCACCTATGCACCATCGGATAATTTAATGGAATTATTGTTAATGATTGATGCTGCAAGACGTGCAAGCGCTAGTTACATTACTGCCGTTATTCCTTATTTTGGCTATGCCAGACAAGACAGAAAAGATAAACCGAGAGTTTCTATAGGCTCTAAATTAATTGCCGATATACTTACAACAGCAGGTGCTGATAGGGTTATGACAATGGATTTGCATGCTCCTCAAATCCAAGGTTTCTTTAGCATACCAGTTGATCACTTAGATTCTTCTGTAATATTTGTTCCTTACATTGAGAGTTTAAAACTTGAAAATTTGACGATTGCTGCACCAGATATTGGCGCGTCATATAGAAACAGAGAGTACGCAAAAGCATTGAATGCAGACATGGTAATCTGTGATAAAGAAAGGAAAAGAGCCAACGAAATTGCGAGCATGACGGTAATTGGAGACGTAACGGGTAAAAATATTGTGTTGGTAGATGATTTGGTAGATACTGCCAATACCTTATGCAAAGCAGCCTCGCTATTGAAAGAAAAAGGAGCTATTAGTGTTAGAGCAGTTTGTACGCATCCTGTATTGTCTGGCAAGGCTTTTGAAAACATAACCAATTCTGAATTGGAAGAGTTGATTGTATTAGACACCATTCCAGTAGATAAAAGAGTTGAAAAGTTAAAAGTATTGAGCACTGCTGCTTTATTTAGCAAGGCTATAAGAAATGTACACGAGTTTGGTTCTATTAGTACATTGTTTAAGTCTCAAGTGCACATGCAATCAACATTAAAGTTAAATAGTTAAAAAAAGTAAAAAAATGAAAACCATATTACTAAAAGGAGAAACAAGAACAGGCTTAGGAAAAGCTGCCACCAAGCAAGTTAGAGCAACAGGTCTAGTTCCATGCACTCTTTACGGAAAAAAAGATACTGAGAATGTAAATTTCTCTGTGTATCATGCAGATTTTAAAAATCTAGTTTATACCCCAAATACTTACAAAGTAAGATTGGATGTTAATGATAGCAGCTATGATGCTATTTTGCAGGACATGCAGTTTCATCCAGTATCAGAGGCAATTTTGCATGCAGATTTTTTAAGAATTGATGATAAAACGCCAGTTGTTATGAATATTCCTGTGAAAGTTGTGGGTGACTCACCAGGTGTTAGAGAAGGTGGTAAATTGATTAAGAAAATTACGCAAATGAAAGTGAAGGGCTTGATTCAAGATATCCCGGACTTTGTAGAGGTAAGCATCGATGGTGTGAAAATTGGTCAATCTGTAAAAGTAGAAGTTGTAAATATCCCTAACGTTGAAATTTTGGATGCAGCAGCCAATGCAATACTTTCTGTTAAAACTAGTAGAGCAGTTGCTAAGGGTTCTGAAGAGCCAGAGGCAATGGATGATGAAAATGCAGAAGGTGCAGAAGGAGAAGCTACTGAAGAAAAATCGGAAGAATAAATATATTCAATTTTATATTGAGCCCGAACAAAAATTATTTGTTCGGGCTTTTTTTATTTGAATGAGGGCTCTGTTAAAATTGTTTTACATCCTGGCTGCTACTATTTTTTAGGCTCATGAGGCTTGTTACCCCAGCATGTTATCGCCTTAGAGTAAAGTCCTTACATAAAAAATACGTATTACTGCGTATTGAACAAATATTGGATTGGGTATTAATTCGCATAAACTAAATATCAATACAATGAAACAACTAAAATTAAAAGTAGCAATTGTGGCTTTGGTCATGCTGGGAGCATGTCAAACCTCTATCCGATTGACAGAAACAACATCAATCGGGAAAAATGAAGTGGTCAATTCTGTTTGTGAGAATTCAGATTTGAAATTGAATTACGACATGTGGGCGGAAAATGGGGTAATGTATTTTTCTGTTTATAACAAATCTGATAGTCCAGTTTATATTGACTGGAAAAGATCTGTTTTTATTTATAACGACTGGAAAAATGATTATTGGGTAGAGAAAAGTACCACTGAAAATTATTTGGTACCCGTGGGAACAGGTAAAAATGTAACGTATGAGAGAAAAGCATCTACCGTAGTAGCAGAAAGGTATACCTTTATCCCACCACATACCTATGTTTCCGTGCCGATGACTTATAAAATTGCCAGTTCTAACATAGAAACCAATACAGTAACTTCTCCTGATGGTAAAACAACAGTTACCTTTACAGACAACCTAAAAATGGACAAAACTGCGCAAAGGGTAAAAATTCCAAGTACTACTGGTGCGGGTACGGTAAATGCTTTTGAAAAAAGTTTTGATAAAAGCAGTACACCAAGCCGATTCAGAAATTTTTTAACGTACTCTTATGATGAAAAATTTGCAAGAGAAAAAACCATTGAAAACGAATGGTATGTGAGCAAGTTTACCCAAATGAAGTCTAAAAACTTTTTTGGTAAAAAGACCAAAGTAAAGGTAAAAATAAAAACCAAAGGTAAAAATGCCAGTCAAAAAGTAAAGGTTTATGATTCTCCATACAGAAAAGGAACAAGTTATTATAAAACGATGGATTTTTAATTTTATTTAAAACCAAAAAGAATACAAAGGACTATTATGCAGATATTGCATGGTAGTCCTTTTTTTTATGAGCTGATTTAAGAAGTTTAATTTTCCTTATGGATGTAATTTTAAGTAGAGGCACAATGCTACAAAGTGCTTTGTACAGCCATAAAAACACAACAATATCCTTATATTTGCCCAATGCTAGTAAAAACCTATGGGGCTGCCGTTTATGGTGTGGATGCTTATACCATTACAGTAGAAACCAATACGGGAGCAGGTAAACCCGGTTTTAACTTAGTGGGACTTCCCGATAAGGCAGTTTTGGAGAGTTGGCTGCGCATGGAAACCGCTTTTAAAAACTTAGGGTTTGATTATGCCCACAAAAAAATTGTGGTTAACATGGCGCCTGCCGATATGAAAAAGGAAGGCTCTGCTTATGATTTAACCATGGCAGTGGGTGTTTTGGCAGCATCTGGAGAGATAGAAAAGGTAGACGTGCTTTCCAAGTATTTAATCATGGGAGAGCTGAGTTTGGATGGTGGTTTAATGCCCATAAAAGGTGCTTTACCCATTGCCATTCAAGCACAAAAGGAGGGTTTTGAAGGATTTATTATTCCTATGCAGAATGCCAAAGAAGCCGCCATTGTAAAAGACCTAAAAGTATTTGGAGCAAAAAACCTAGAAGAGGTCATATCCTTTCTGAATGGAGAAGATACCCTAGAACAAGTAATCTCTGACCCTAGGGGAGATTTTGCAAAAAGCCAAGATAGATTTTCCAGTGATTTTAGTGATGTGCAAGGTCAAGAAAATATTAAACGCGCAATGGAAATAGCTGCCGCTGGTGGACATAACATTATATTAATTGGCCCACCAGGAGCAGGAAAAACCATGCTTGCAAAAAGATTGCCCAGTATTTTGCCACCCATGAGTTTATACGAAGCATTAGAAACCACCAAAATTCATTCTGTTGCGGGTAAGTTAGGAGATAACAGCAGTTTGGTTTCTACACGTCCATTTCGTTCTCCACACCACACCATTAGTGATATTGCTTTGGTAGGAGGAGGCAACATACCGCAACCCGGAGAAATATCTTTGGCAAACAATGGCGTGTTATTTTTAGATGAGTTACCCGAGTTTAAAAGAACCGTTTTAGAGGTAATGCGCCAACCGCTAGAAGAAAGAAAAGTAACTATTTCTAGAGCTAATTTTACGGTAGAATACCCAAGCAGTTTTATGTTAGTGGCTAGTATGAATCCCTGCCCTTGTGGATATTATAACCACCCAGAAAAGGAATGTGTTTGCGCACCCGGAACAGTGCAACGCTATCTGTCTAAAATCAGTGGTCCTTTGTTAGATAGAATAGATATACATATAGAAGTTACCCCAGTTAGTTTTGATGAGTTGGCAAACAGGTCTAAAACAGCTGAAACCAGCAGTGATGTGAGAGCACGAGTTATTAAAGCCAGAGAAATACAAGAAGTACGCTTTGATGGGCAAGAGGGTGTGCACAGCAATGCGCAAATGCCGAGTAACCAAGTAAAGGAGGTTTGTCCTATTTCTACGGCAGGGCAAGCCCTATTAAAAGCGGCTATGAACAGACTGAACCTTTCTGCTAGGGCGTATGATAGAATATTGAAAGTTTCTCGCACCATTGCAGATTTGGCTGCCTCTAAAGACATTGAAGTAGAGCATTTGGCAGAAGCCATTCAATACCGCAGTTTGGATAGAGAGGATTGGGCGGGATAAGTACCAATGTTTAGTTTTTAATGTTTAATTTTTAGTTTTGCTGACGCCAGATAATTTTTTCCTTTGGTTGGTGTTCTGTCACCAACCAGCCAAAACTGAAAGTATCCTTTTTTTTTGCCTTTCTGCACCGTCCATTGCGAGGAACCGAAGCAATCTCTTTTTTTAACTGGCATTCATAATATCGTTCCGAAGACCTTTAATGTGTAAAACTTCGGCTGCGCTCAGGATAAAAGTGATTAGTGGTTAGTGTCCCGTCCCGATGTATCCCGATGGTCATCGGGACGGGATACATCGGGAAGTGTGGCTTGCGCCAAATAGTTTTTTGCAGTATCCTTTCTATTTGCCTCCATGTGCATTGTCTTTGCCCAACTATGTACATCGTTGGAAGCGCGGCAATTTAAGGGAAGGCAAAATCTCAATTAAATTACCTAAAACATTCCTGAAAAAAGGACATCGTTTACTAGCACTTTCAAATTTTAATATATTTTTGTCGGATGAGGTTTATTAAAATAGCTAATATGCTGGTAATTTTTTGTATGAGTGCAAATGCCTATGCTCAAGATTATATAGACTTGGCAAAGCTGCATTACGAGTATGCAACTCCCAGTCAGTTTGACTCTACAACAGATAAAACTGCTATTGCTGAATTCAGTTTTTCTTTTACTTTACCCTTGGTGCTTTCTAAAAAAACAACTTTCATTACGGGTGGAGGAATTGACAAATTTACCTTGAATATGGTGCCAAAAGGTCCTCAAGCTACCTTGTCTTCCTATTTATTCAAAGCAGGGCTAAACATAAAACACAATGCAAAGGTTTCAGGAACCTATTTAATACTTCCTAAACTTGCCTCTGATTTTGAGGGCAGCACCAATGCCAATGATTTCCAATTTGGAGCATTGGGTTTATTGAAATTTGAAAAGTCAAAAACCTTTAAATACAAGTTAGGGTTGTACTACAATCCAGACCGCTTTGGGACATTTTTTGTACCTCTACTGGGGCTCTACTCCAAAACCAAAAAATGGGAGGTTGACTTGACCTTGCCTGTTTCCGCAAACGCAAATTATCAGTTAACCAAGGCTTGGTCTTTGGGTGGAGACTTTAGGGCTGTGGTAAAATCGTTCAACTTAATTAGATCTTATTTCCCCAATGGAGGTCAATATGTTCATCAAGCCACCAATGAGGTTTCTGCCTACCTTTCTCATGAGTTTAAAAGCGGCATTATTATCAAGGGGCAAGTGGGATACAGTATTGGTAGAAGTTACCGCATTTATGATAATCAAGATAAAATAGACTTTGGTATCAGTGCTTTTAAGTTTGGAGATGACCGCAAGCAATTGAACACTGATTTTGCCGATGGAATGGTTATAAGAGCAGAACTTATCTATCGCTTCTACTTGAAGGAGGAATAAAACTTGGACGAAAGTTTTTTCAGGAATAGACAAACTAAATAAACTCAAGCTAACGCCAGAGTTTATTTAATCGTTGGCATTAATATGGAATCCAGCGGATTCAGATGTTTATAGAAAAATTTCTGGTTTGATATACGACCCCAACAGGGTCGCATGAAATTGCAATTAATATAAGCTATTAACATGAAATCCCTTTGGGATTTAAGTAGAACCTCCCTCCGCTGACGCAATTTTGCAACATGTGCCACCAAAAACACTAACCTCTAAAAGACCCCAACCTTTCTTAAAACCCCAATTACCCATTTAATTAGCTAAGTTTGCTGTGTTCCATTGAATGAAGTGTAAATGAATGTAGAATCACAAGACCTAAAACAAAATGCCATAAAGGATTGGGTACATCTATATTCTGATGGATTATATTCCTGGGCGCTTACTAAAGTATCATCTGTAGAGATGGCAGAAGATTTGGTGCAGGAAACTTTTATGGCGGCTTTTGCTACTTTTGATAAATTTGAAAACAAAAGCAAACCAAAAACCTGGTTATTTTCTATACTCAACCATAAAATTATTGACCATTACAGAAAGAAAAACAATGCGCACCAAAGTTTAGATCAGTTAACCGAGCTAAAGGCAACGCAGTACACCGACTCATTATTTGATAAAAATGGGAATTGGAATTCAATGGAAATAAATTCGCTTTGGGCTAGTGAGCCTCATTTGCTAGATGACCCTATTTTTAACAATGCATTGAAACTATGCATGGCTAATCTTCCAGAAAAATGGAGCAATGCTATCCATGCTAAATACCTATTAGAAAAAAAACCAGATGAAATTTGTCATGAATTGGAATTGTCTACGACTAATTATTGGCAGATACTCCACAGAGCAAAATTGTTGCTTAAGAAATGTATAGAAAACCGTTGGAACCCATGAATAAAATAATGTTGTCATGCAAAAAATCAACTGAGTTGATAGAACAAAGTCAAGAGAAAAAGCTAAGCTTTAAGAATAGGGTGCAACTTAGTTTGCACTTGATGGCTTGTAATACCTGCAAGGCTTATGCGCAACAGAGTAAAACCATCAATATGGCAATCATCCAATTTTTGCAAAAGGATAAAACGGATGATAAAAATACCATCAAGAATGATGATTTGAAAGAAAAGATCATTTCAAAACTGTAAGTTTTCAATTTAACAATTATTTCATAATATAAGTACAACCCCTTATTCTAAGGGATGTTTGTTGCGTTAGTTTAACAAAACTAAAATTCTTTTTCTTATTCTGTCAGGATATAGGGTTGGGTGCGTCTAATCATTCAAACAAACAAAAAATAAGTAAAGTTATGACAAGAAAGAAAATAATAAAAATTGCACTAATCCTTATTGGAGTTTCTGCGATTATTGGCGGTGGTGTGGTTTATTATATGTTCAATATGCCCCATAGAGATGTGCAAGCCACCAAAACAGATTATTCTTTAAAAGCATCAGCCATTGTTAACGAATATTTTGCTGATGCCAATAAAGCAAATGAAAAATACTTGGATAGCGAAGGCGAGTCAAAGGTTTTAGAAGTGCAGGGTGTGGTATATGATATTACAGATGATTTTAACAACAACAAAGTAGTGAGATTAAAATCTGACGAAGAAAAAGCAGGGGTTAGTTGCACGTTTACCGCAGAGGGTAATGCATCTGTAGCCAACCTGAAAAAAGGAGATGTCCTTACTGTTAAAGGGGTAATCCGTTCAGGTGCCGCTTTTGATAGTGATTTAGACATGTATGAAGATGTGATTATGGAAAAATGTAGCTTGGTATCAAAATAGAAAATAATAGTATAACAAATTAAAAAAATAAATAAAATGACAAAAAGAACCGTAACATCCGTATTTTTAGGAGCAGCAATGATGGCATTATTTGCCTTTGCTCCCGCAATTAACAAATTATTGAGTAGTAAAACACACGTTAAACTTTTCAGCACAACACCAGCTGAAAACATTGAAGCAAACAATTACAAATCAGTCAGTGTCATTGACACCAAAACAGGAGATGTAGTATTCTCCGTACCCATGCAAAGTTTTGAGTTTGAAAAAGCATTGATGCAAAAGCATTACAACTCCCCTAAATTTTTAGACACCAAGAAATATCCAAAAGCAAAATTAGTGGCCAAAATAACTAATCTTAGTGAGGTTAATTTTGAAAAGGATGGAACCTATAGTGCAAAAGTTAAAGGAACACTGGAGTTGCATGGAAAAACCAATTCAGTTGATGAGAAAGCAACTATTACTGTAAAGGGCTCTGCAATAAAGGTAAACAGCACCTTTAATATTACCCTTGCTGATTATAATATTGCTTTTGAAGATGGCAAACCTTCTACTAATATTGCTAAAACAGTTGCAATAACTGTTGAGGCAGACTATGCTGCAAAGGATTAGATGTAAATTATTTAACCTGCATTATGAATTAAAAAACATGATGCGGGTTAAAGTAATTTCTCTTCTAAAACGGATACCCAATCGCAATATTTAGCACGGTGTATCTTTTTCTCCATTCTTTAAAATTCTTAGCCTCTACCGAGTTAATCCATCGTTCATTTTCTGGTGCATAAGGCGTATATAACGGAATACCTAAATCACCTCGCAATACAAAAAAGCCTAAGTCTAAGCGCAGACCAAAACCTGTGTTAACGGCCAATTGAGAGTAAAATTCGTCTAGTTTAAAAACACCTTCGGGTCTGTCGGGGTCATTTCTTATCAGCCAAATATTTCCTGCATCTACAAACAATGACCCTTTAAAAATAGAAACAAGAGGAAACCGATATTCTGCATTGAGCAACAAGCTCATATCGCCACTTTGCTGTATGGGGTTAATGCTGTTGGTAGTTGATTCATAGGTATAGCGGCCGGGTCCTATGGAGCGAAACCCAAAACCCCGTAAAGTATTAGGGCCACCTGCAAAGAATTTTTTGGTAAAAGGTAAAGTTTGACTGTTACCATAAGCAAATCCCACACCTGTTTTGATGCGTGCCACAAAGGTTCGTTTGGTAGATATATCCTTGTGAAAACTTATTTCAATTTCATCCTTTATAAATTGGGCAAAAGGAGTTCCAAACATGGTAAATCCACTTTTCCTATTAGAATTGGTTAATCTATTGAGGGCATAGGCTGAATTGCCAGCGATTTCAAAGTAGTTTTGATAAAAAAAGTAAGACTTTTGATCGGGTGATTTCTTAGTAGTAAAGCTAAATTTGTATTGTGAACCTAAAATAATTTGGTCTCTAAAACTTACAGCTAACAAAGGGTTTTGGTCCAAGGTTTTTTGAAAAGTATCTGTGGTACTCAATATATCTATAATGTTAAAGGATATGGGTTTTATCTCATGACGGAATCTGGATCCGCTAGTCCAATCATAGCCGTAGGATAAATCTATACTATTGAGGGTATAATATTGCAACCATTCTTGATGATTAAATTTTAAAGCGGTGTAGGACATGGGTGCTCTTTCACTCAATAGTCTACCTGTTTTCAAAAAGAAAAAAAGACGGGGTACTTCGTATTTAATTTCGCCACCATAGTTAAAAATGCTAAACCGTGTGGCGCCATTTATTTTTTGTAATTCTGTGCCAAAGTTGGCGGAGGTGGTAAATCTATCTGCTTTTTTATCAATGTTTTTATTCAAATAGGTAGCATTGACATTTCCACCCAAAAAACTTCTATTGCTTGTATTTGTTTCTACACCCACTGAAAAATTTTGAGTAAGTGAAGGGTTTAAAATAATATCTACATCCAGTCTATCATGTGTAACCTTTGTATAATTAATATTTACGAAATTAAAAATTTCCATGTTAATAAACCTTCCATAGGTATAGTTAAAATTGTCAATAGAAAATCTATGTGTTGGGGTTATCAGCGTATTGGCGTATATGGTTTTGTTAGATATAAATGCAAACTGATGATGCATATTTAACCCTCTGTAGTTTTCTGAGTTAAATTTGTTAGAATCTAATATGATAGAATTTTGGTTGGTAACATATATATTTACATTCCGAATATAGTATCTGCGATGAATAGAATCATTTTCAGGTGGTTTTACTTTAAAATAAACATCAAAATTGGGACTTTTACGTGCCGTATCTATCAGATAGAACAAATCCTTTTGGTCGAAGTCATAATACCCGCTATTTCTAATGTAAGTTGCCAATTCTTCTCTGTCGGTCGCAAAATCTAGCAGGTTATAGCGCTTTCCTGATTTTATTCTTAGATATTTGTAATTGACCAATAGTTCATCAATCTCTGACCCAGTGGTGGGGAAAATTATGCTGTCTGTATTAGAAGCTGGTCCGTTATCAATGGTATAAATTACTTTTCCTTTCTTCTTTTTTTCATTGATTATTACTTCAGACTCAGAGGTGCATTGAAAAAAACCATTGTCCTGCATGGTTTTGGCGTTAATTTTATTCATTAACCCAAGGTTTACATCGGTTATTAAAACCGGTTTTCGCCCAAACTTATACTTTAGATTGTATTTTAATCCTTTGGTTTTACCAGCCTTCGGATTAATTTTTACATACATCCACTCTCTGGTGTAGGCAATTCCCAAGAATCTTTCAGCTGGTTTGGGGTAAATTTTTGCCTCTAAAGTCTGCTTTAGCTCTTTTTCATTATTAATATGTTCTGGGTTTTTAAACTGTATATCCACGCTTTTATACAAAACTTCACCTTCTTTTAAAAATTTTCTAGTGGAGCAACTGCTAAAAAAAGCACTCATCAGTATCACCACCACTAATCTTAAATAAATATGCGCTCTCATGCCGTATTATTTATGCTTTTTGCCAAATGTTGTTTTAAAACCTAAGCCTATCCCAGTTTTCCAAAAATTACTCTCATTTAAAGCATCATATTCAGTTCTTTGAAAAACTTTAAATCGATATTTTCCATCTTCTGTAATTTTATAAACCAAAACAAAATCTCCCGATACATTGCTTAAATTTTGGTTGCTGTTGTCGCTATTGTTATCCAAATCTACATTACTGCCTACGGAAAGCGTAACCCTATCATTAAATAAAGTTTGACTAACCCCTAAACTAAGTTCTGTAATCGTGTTTTGTCCATTCTCTTCTGTAATACCAGTATTGTAGCTATCTGCTCCAAAATTAATTGCAAAACCGTTAGCGTTGCCTACTAAATTATTGAGTTGACTGTTAATAAGATTTCCTAAACTGCGCACCGCAGTTGCTGTTCCAGCATTAGAAATATTTCCTTTACTTTGGTCTCCAGTAAAGCTGTTGAACAGCATTAAACTAAACACTTGTTTATTCAAATCAGATTCATTTTGCTTAATTCTTTGTAAAGCTGAGGCAATACCTGATTGGGAAGTTTCTGAGTATGCTGGTACTTTGATGTCAAAGGACATAGCTGGAGCGCTTAAGCTGCCCTCTACGATCAAAATAACATCTACTTCGGCTTGTTTTTTAAACTGTCTTCTATCCTCTTCACTCAATGTGCTTATATCCTGATTTAGCAAAGGTAAAACACTGGCTTTGGTGGTGTACTTAGCCCTTACATCCATGCGGGCATTGTACGGAGAACCATTAAAAACAATTTTACTACCTTGTATAATTTCAAAATTTCTTTTGAGCAATTGTTGGTAAGAAAAGCGGTAGCTTCCATCATTGATGATATAGGTTCCATTGATGGATAAATTTCCGCTCGGTGGCATATCTACTCTTAGTTTTGCATCCCCTCTTACGGTCAATCTATCCTGTGTAATAGGGTCAATAACCACATTAAATGTTGCCTCCTTATGGGTTTCTATGTTCAGCGTAAGGTCAACCAGTGATTCAATTTTATACCTTGCATTGGCTAAACTGTCAAGTTGTTTCATGTTATACTTATCTGCACCATCAATAAAAATAATGTAATTCTCTTGATTGAGAACCGCCTCTTGAGAGATTAACTGTATGGTTAAATCTGTTTTATCAGATGTTTTTAAATCAGCAACTATTTTGGGTAAATCCAGGTCGCCTGTAATTTTTGCATTCACATCAGCAACTAAAATTCCATAGTACAGTGCTTCATTGGATTTTTGAGTGTTTAAAAACTTAAAATTCTTTGCTTTAAAATCGAGGTTAAATGCAAAATTTTTGAAATATTCATGGTTAACCTCTCCCTTTAAACTAGCCGTATTTTTTTCACCGTCCACCATCTTTAAATCTGTGGATATGACATTTTGCTTCAAAGAAATTGTACTGCCATTAAAATCAATGATTTCACCAAAAGCAACCACTTTTGCAGCTAAATTGTTGAAATTTAAATTTCCATTTACTACCGGTTTATTTAAAGATCCTTGTACAGCTAAATTGCCACTTAAATAGCCTGTAGTATTTGTTATGTATTCTTTAAAGAAAGGCTCTAAGGGCTTAATATAAAGAGCAGCAACATCTATATTCCCATTGATTTCTTCATTTTGTAATCCGTAATTAACCTGTGCTTTAATTTCATTTTCATTCCCTGTTAGGGCAATTTTGGTTTTTACAGAGCCGCCTTGTTTGGTAAAGTCAAACATAAAGTTACCTAAAGAATTGTTATTGATTTTGGTTTCTGCAATTTTCATATCTCCTTCTAAAGCACCATCGGTCAAATTCATTGTTACCAAGCCCGTCATTCCACCTTCCACTTCTGTACTATCCAATTGTACAATTGAAGTTAGGTTACCCAAATTAAAATTTTCGAGTTCTAAAGTATTTTTATTGTCGGATGAAACAAATGCTAGGCGCTCATTTTCATTAGCCAAAGTTAAAGATGGGTAGGTTACCTTTTGTTTACTAAAAATCATGGGTGATGATTGGGTAACAACCCATTTCTTGGCATTTAGCCAAAATGGATCTTGCAAGGTTGCCTTCAATCCTTCATCGGACTTGCTTAATAATACCTCAGTACTGAGTGCATTTTGATTTGAGTCATTTTTTAATGTAAGGCTAATAACACCTTCATTTTCCTTAAATCTGGTTGAGAAATTTAATTGCGGAATGTAGGTGGTGGGGTTAAAGGCAATACTGTCTATGCTACCCAATATGGATAGTTGATTGCCTTTGTTATTGGCAGTAATGTACAAGCTATCAACCAGAATGTCATTGTAAATTATTTTTGGAATATAAAATTCAAAATTTAGCAATTTGTCAGGTGCATCCAGTTTAAAATCTAGTTGGGCATAATCCAGTTTTTGTAACGGAATATCAAAAAAGTCCGTCAATTTTGTCGGCTTAGTAATTGTTATGGATACATTTAATTTTTCATTTTTTATGATAGGTGCCACAGACTTTGTGTAATCTCCTGTTTCTTTAGTACCAATGGATTCTGAAAAGGGAAAGTAATTATCGGCAAAAGCCAAAACAATCTTATTCATATCCACCAACTTAAAATTACCGTCTATTTGTACCTGTGCAATAGGCGATTGTAAACTTAAGGTGTGATTTTCAGCTTCAGTTTGTGCAGTAAAAATAAAAGAATCAGGTCTGTAATATTCATTGCCATTATAAAGTTCAATTTTGTGAATTATTGAAGTCCCTTGAATTTCATCTATACTTCCGCCTGTAAGGTCTGTATTCATCTCAAAACTAACCAAAATCATCTTTTTAGAAAGATTGAGTGCATATAAATTAACCTTGTCTACTTTAGCATTAAAATCAAATTTTGGAATGCTGTCATTTAGACTAACCATTCCATCAAAATCTACCGATAGATTATTATCCTTAATGTTAAAGGTTCCCTTAAATTCCTGGTTTTTTAAACTTCCGTGCAGTGCGCCATTGGTATAATTGTAGCCATTAAAAACTAAACTGTTTAACTCCATATCTAAACGGGTATCAATTTCTTTTAAAGTAAGCCCTTGCCCATCCAGTTTGATAGATGTTGTTATTTTACCAAGACTATCATTATCAAGCAAATTACCTAAATCAAATGAGCTTAAACTAATCGCCCCTTTATAAACAGCATTGGTAAAAGAGTCATTAAAATCAATATCAAGGTCAGTATTAATCACTCCGGGATTGGAGGTTAGCTTCCCTTTTAAATTGTAATGCATTTTGGTGCCAGAAAGCGTTCCTGAATAATTAATGTTACCTAAATTATCTACCAAAGCTGGCAAACTATCCAATATGGCATGCAAGTCTTTATTAGAAGTGGTAATCGTGTTGATGTTTAGTTGGTATGCTAATTTTTCTATGTCTAATACATTTTTTACAGTTCCTGATAGGTTAGTTTTAAAATCTCCATCTGTTTTAATCATCAAGTTATTAAATGAAAGTTCTTTTAAACTTCCAGAAAAATTTGAACTTAATTGAACATTGCCAAAACGCGAGATAGAAGATTTGAGTGATGATAAATCAACAAAATTTTTAATTTCAGAAATGGTGCTTTTAACGTCTAACTGCAATTTTGAAACGGACAATTTATCAATGCTTGTTACGTTTTGAGCCAAACCTTTTAATTTTATTCGATTGGCACCTAAAGTTGCCTCTAAATTGGCAATGTTTACGGCTGCTATGTTCCCTTTTAGTGAGGTTTCTAAAGTAATTGTATCCTCCAAATGCGTTTTTAATGCAGCTTGCTTTTTTAAGTCAGGAATAAAATATAGCAGCTCTGCAATAGCTACTTCTAGCTTAGTTTTTGTAACGACTATGTCGAGTTGGTTATCCAAATTTACTAAATTAATAAAATCTACATAGCTAATGGTCATATCCGTTTTTAGCCTAGATTTATTAGTGACCAAATTCAAATTATTTATAGTGATTTGTTTTGTGTTGAAGGCAATTTTTCCATTCAATTCATTGACAAATATTTCATTGTCCAAGTTTAATTTCACCTTCTTAATATTTGCTTTTGCTTCTTGCTGGTCTAAGCTAATATCTTTTATCGTTATTTCGTTTATGGATACCTTTAAATTGTCTGCATTGAAAGAAGGCATTTTAGTAAACCCAACAATGCTGTAATTCAGGTTTGAATTGGAAATAGAGAGTTTATTTGCTTTTAGTTTAATTGGCAAGGAATCCAATGGAAACTTATTTTGAGAAGTATCTTTGTTAGCATCTGACCGTGGCATTTCTATTGTAGAATTTAATCCATCAACCAACAATTTATCAATTTCAAAAATTTGTTCTTTTAAATTGATTTTGTCCATTGTTAAAGTCAATTTGCTTAAAACAGTTTTAAAATTTCCTGATATTAGTCGAGACTCATTCCTGATATTTGTCAATTCAATTTTGCCAACAGCAAGAGAAAAACTTTTAGTGGCAGCAGTGTCTGTTCTATTGCTTGAATCTTTTGAGGCAAAAGCATCTATAATAAATTGGAAATTGAAAACGCTATCCTTGTTTTGGTTTATATTGGCTACTACACCATCCAGGGCTAAATAATCTACGGCTATTTTATTTCGAAGTAAGTTGAATAAACCTATGTCTACCGATAGTTCATTGGCATACAGCAAAGTATCACCTGATTGGTCTTCTACATAAACTCCCTTTATGCTAACATAATCAATGAAATTTACTTTAACCGCTTTTACAGAAACAGTTGTGCCAATAGTTTTTTCAAGATAGGTGGCCGCTTTTTGGGCTATTCTTGTCTGTATTGCTGGAATTCTTAATACAAGAACAGTAATTATGATTAAGCCTAAAATGGATAGTATTGTATATACAAAGTATTTTAGGGCTTTACGCAGCAATTTCATTTATAAAATAAAAAGTACTCAAATTTCGTACCTTATATTTAGTATTCCTAATACTATATGCAATCAGTTATTAATCAGTATGTTAATTTTAATCGTACTGTTGCACTCATGCCGTAAAAGCAATGTGTAGAAAAAAATGCACTTTTTAACACGGCTACTTTGTATATTAAAGGGTAAAAAACGGCTCTATTTTTTGAAAATTGGTGTTAAATCATGTAAAAAATTAGCGCATATAAAGTGTTTCCTTATGAAAGTGAAAAATAATCTTATTTTTGATGCAAACAAGATGAAAACACGCTTTAAACTTAGACCTTGGTGTATAGATGATTTAGAAAACCTTTTTATGCATGCCAATAATGCTAAAATTGCTGAGATGATGATGGATAGATTTCCTCATCCATATACTTTGGAGGCAGGAAAAGCTTTCATTGAATTTGCTACTAAAGACAATCCAATTCATATTTTTGCTATTGAAATAGATGGGGTAGCGGTGGGTGGTATTGGTATTCATCCTCAAGAAGACGTACATAAGAAAAATGCTGAGCTAGGTTATTGGCTTTCAGAAAAGTATTGGGGCTTAGGGATAATGAGCAGTGCAATTTTACAAATGATTCCTTTTGCATTTGAAACATTCCCTATTAATCGCTTATTTGCCAAAACTTTTGGAAATAATACAGCCTCACAGCACATTTTAGAGAAATGTGGATTTAAAAAAGAAGCCCATTTTCACGAGGTAATTTATAAAAACGGGCTTCTTCAGGATGAATTGATTTATGCTGTAAGACGTTAAAAACATGCTGTTAGAGATCTTTGTCGCTTTAAGAGTTGGGTTTTTTTAAGGTCGTCTTTTCCCAATAGTCATTCCTAAAGTTGCGGTAATAAACCAATCATTATTAAAAACGAGGTGTCTCGTTTGAGTTACCTCGTTTCATAATTGAAATGCCTACTTATTCTTCATAAAAGCATATAAAGCATATGCATTCTCTGTTTTCTTATTATAAGTACTGCCATTTATTCCTTCAACAGGTTTTTTCTTGTTGTATCCAGCACCACATGCAGTTTTATTTGTTTCTATTTGCAAGTAGCCAGTACTGATATATTCACCCTTCTCATTTTTTAAATCTATCTCATGTTTTTTACTATCCAAGGTGTAAAACAACACTTTGCTATCGGTATCTGTAGGTTCATAATCTAAAGCATATATTTTACCCTTGTATTCATCATCAATGTACAACTGATAAGGTGTTTGCTCATTAAATGATATACCCTTATCATTCAGATAAAAGCCCACCTTTGTTTTAGTATGGTCAATTGTTTTTTGGCATGATGCTAAAGTAATTAACAATGCAACGGCACTTAATAATATTATATTTTTCATGTATTTCTAACGCAAAAGTATAGTAATTATTTCTTTGAGTTTTGAATGTTACTATTATTTCATCGAAAAGATTTTGGCTTGTACAATTGGTTGTGTTTTGCCAATTTTTACTGATTAAATGTCCATGAATAAATTACGAAATTCTTTTATACGCAGCCTTTAGCTCATTGTCTTTATCAATGGGTGGCTCATGACGTTTTTTAGTAAATTTATTTCGGTAAAAAATATAGATCGTTGTAAAGCCAACAATACCAATAAACAACACCCCTATTTGTGCAGATATGGGTAAGTTTCTGAATAATAAAATAGTAACCAATGAAACAGCCAATTGCACCAATGCATAAGTAATACTTACATGCAAGTGTTTCATTTTGGCAATGTGCACTAATTTTTTAAACAAAAAATCTCTGTGCGGAACAAAGATGTTTTCTCTTAAAATAATTTTATAAAAAACAGTAACCCCTGCATCGATTCCAAAAACAATAAAGAGCAGCAAATATGCAAAGTTTTTTGTATCTAAAAGCAGCAAAACCATTAAATAAAGGATAATAAACCCTATAGAAATAGCACCTACATCACCTGCAAAAGATTTTGCTGTTGCTCTAAAATTATAAAATAGAAATATAACAACCGCAATAGTTATTGCAAATAACATTCTTGAGTCAATGAAATGCAATGGCAGTCCATCTTGAGCAGGCAAAACATCATTAAGCAGCCAAAAACTAAATAAGGTAACCAAAACATTTAAGCCCAGCATTCCATTAATGCCATCCATAAAATTATAAGCATTTATTACTCCTATTCCAAAAATAATGGCTGACGCATAAATTGGCAACAATCCAAGAATACCATATCCAAAGCGCATTTCAATAACCATTATTACCAATGCAAACAATTGAAAAACAAACCGAATGGAGTGTTTAACAAAAATGATATCATCAACAAAAGAAATAATAGCCAACATCATCAAGCCAATTATAAAAAATGGACCAGTAGGAGGTGTGGTCGTTACTAACAAAGGTGTAATTAATAGCGACAGCGGAAATATTACTCCCAAGCCCGTATAGGTTACTTTTGTATGACTACTGCGTCCTACAGGGTTGTCTGTGATGTTGAGCCATTTTGCAATCTTCAAATAAATCAAGGATAGCACAAGCATAATAAGGGCTATGGCGATATAATTGAGGTATTCGGGCAAACTTATGAAAATTAGTACTGCAAAGGTAACAACTAGATTGTAAAAAAGTTGTTATATCAAATGATTTAAAAATTAAACGTTCATTTCTTCAATGTAATGTTTATATTTTTCCTCAATTATTTTGCGTTTAGGTTTTAATGTTACTGTAAGTTCATTGTTTTCAATGGACAAGGGTGTACGTTTCAATTTAAAATACTTGATGCGTTCAAATTTTGCCAGATTGTTTGAAAGCGCTTTTATATCTTCATTAATCCACTCAACCATATTTTCATTCTCAATAATCGGATTTTCGTCTTCAAAAAAGCTTTCGTCAAGGTTGAATTTCTTTTTTAAAGGTTCCTTGCTCGGAACGATAAGTGCAGTTATAAATTCTCGTTTATCACCAATTAAAAATACTTGTTCAATTTTATCACTTCGTAAGTAATTATTTTCTACGGGAGTAGGAAAAACATTTTTGCCCAATGAGGTTTTAAACATGTTTTTTATCCGGTCTGTTATGCGCAGGTAACCTTGGTCAAACTTGCCAACATCACCAGTATGGAACCACCCATCCTCATCAAAAACAGCAGCCGTTTCTGCGGGTTTATTATAATATCCACCCATTATGTTTGGTCCTTTTACCAATATCTCGCCTTCTTCACTTTCAAAATCGGATTGGTAACTATCATAAGTTTGAACCGTTATTATCGCTTTGGTATCAGTATTTTGAATTGCAACCTGTTGCCTTGGTCCCACGCGTCCTGCAGTACTGTATACCTGATGATGAAACTCATTGACAGAAACAAAAGGACTAGTTTCTGTTAGACCATAACCTTCTTGAACACGCATCCCAATATTTCCAAAAAACTCTGCTACATGTTTGGGCAATGCGCCACCACCACTGACAAAAAGCTTCATTTTTCCACCTAGTTTATGGTGTATTTTTTTATAAACCAATTGATATGCCAAATTATATTTTAAAATTAGCGCTAAACTTGCCTGTTTTTTCGCATCTTTTGTTTTGCGATACTTTTCTCCAACTTTTAAGGACCATAAAAATATATGCTTGCTTAATGCATTGCCTGAGGTGGCACTGGCACGTACCTTTTCTTCAATTCTTTCTAGTAAACGGGGCACACAAGCCAAAACGCTGGGTTGGATTTCATTTACATTTTGTGAAACTTTCTCCAAAGATTCAGCAAAAGCAATTTGACAGCCCAAATAGCTACCCAAATAATAAGTAACCATTCTTTCATAAACATGGCTTAATGGTAAAAAGGATAAAAAACGGTCGTGTTGATTGATAGCAGGACACAGTTCATTTGCATCAAAGCAATTACTTGCAAAGTTCCAGTGGCTCAACATTACACCTTTTGGAACACCCGTTGTTCCTGATGTATAAATAAGTGTGGCCAAATCATTTGGTTTCACCGCATTAAACCTCTCTGATAATTCTTTTTCAAATTGCGGTAAAATCTTTATACCAGTTTCAATGAGGATACTTAAACTGATGGTACCATCTTCATCCTTAGGGTCAAAGTTTAAAATGGCTTGCGATATATTTGGGCATGATTTTTTTACTTTTTGAAACTTTTTTAGCAAAAATGGATTTCCCAAAACTACCATTTTACTTCCGCTGTCATTAATAATATATGCAGTTTCTTCTGCTGTTAAAGTAGGATAAATGCTTGCATTTGCACAGCCTATTTTTATCAATGCTTGGTCTATAAAAATGTACTCAGGACAGTTTTCAAGTATAACTGCAACCTTGTCTCCATGTACCAATCCTTCTTTTATAAACCATGCTGCAATAGCATCTATTTTTTCGAGCGTTGTTTTATACGTAATCGGTTTATAGGTGCTTTGTTCTTTTACCCACAGATAGTTGTCCGCTGCATGATGTATTGAATTTGCCGCATTTAAAAGAAAGTGGTGTAGACTTTTAAACCCTTTCTCAACAGGATAATGATTTGGAAGCATACGCAATAATACTATATTTTGAATAACAATGCACTGATATTCTTTAAAAAAAGCTCAATGTCGAATCCAGGTTTGTAGTCTTTGGCATAAAGAAAGTTAACCCTTTCTACGGTTTGAATATCCGTTTCTGAGTTGATAAGGTTGGATGGAAACAGCAATCCTTTTTTAAGTTTTGGCAAGGTGCTTACATTGCCTGCTGGAAAATAGGACACAGTCGTAATTTTTCCAATCATTAACCTTGCGATATTTTTAAGAACAATTGGGATACGCGAAGGTTTCAATAGGGTTATAGGCAAAAATAGAAGATATATAAAGGCGAAAATAACATCTAAAAAGCGCTTTTTTAATTGATTGTTCTCATCACCCAAAGCAAGTTTTACATCAATGGAAAAAAGCTCGCCAGGGCTGTTTTTAGAATGACTTCCAACCATATAATTTACCCCCTCTGGAACCATTCTAAATTTAATTTTTTTGGTGCTTAGATTGCTCATAATTCCAATGATTGTATTGGATGCTACGTTTTTAGCACAAAAAATTAGCTCATTAATTCTATATATTTCTATTATTTCTTCTAATTGTGAAACATTGCCCAAGGCGTTGGTAACATTTACAGCGTCATTTGGAGTAATTTGACCAATTAATTTACCCTGTTTGCCCATATTGTTTATCAAATTACTAACGCGCAAATATTCTTCATGATCCGCTACTACCGCCACCCTTTGATTTTCTGAAATATCAAGTTCCCAGGAGTTGGTTTTTAGATAATGTGCAAGCCATCTAGAAATGCTAATTGCAATTAAACTCCACAAAGAACCCAAGAGAACTATGGCACGGCTAAATTGCCACTCCTTGGGAAGCAAACCATAAGCTGCCATCAACACCAAAGCACCCATTAAAACTCCTCTTTGAGAACGGTACATTTTGTATGGAAATGCATATCCACCGCTTAGTTTTACTGCCATTAAGATAAGAAAAATATAAGTGGGTAAGTGCGCTGTATAATATATATCTGGATAATATTGTGGCACAAAGCGATTGTATATTTCCCAATACTTCGCAAGAAAAAAGAACCCTAAAAAAAGTAAGGTAAAATCTAAAAATGGAACCCACAGTTTTTCAAGCAATCTTTGCACAAGTGCAACAGCGGCTCTAGCCCAAATGGCAATTTTCACAAATGCTACCATGCCATTTTTATAACTGCCTTTATAATGCTTTTTAGCAAAAATTATCATGGCATTATAAAAGGTAATGACATAATTTACAGTTTTCTTTTTGGTGCTCTCACCTTTGTAATGAATGATTGTAGATTTAGGGAAATAAATATTTTTATACCCTGCTTTTTTTATGCGATAGGATAGGTCTATGTCTTCGCCATACATAAAAAATGATTGGTCGAAATATCCAATTTTTCGCAATACTGCTGTCCTAATAAACATAAATGCTCCAGACAAGATATCTACTTCATTGATTGCATCTTCTGGTAAAAAGCCCATGTGATATTTGCCAAACGTTTTGGATTTAGGAAAAAATTTGTTCAGCAAAGTCATTTTATACAATGCAACATGTGGCGTTGGTAGTCCTCTTTTAGATTCTGGCAAGAACTGTCCTTTTCCATCTATCATCCGCACGCCCAATGCCCCGGCATCCTCATTGTTTTCCATATACTCAAAACACAATTTCAAAGTGTCCTTTTCAACCACCGTGTCTGGATTTAGGATAAGTTGATATTTGCCTTGTGCTTGCATCATCGCTTGATTATTAGCAACGGAAAATCCAACATTTTTTTTGTTTTCAATGCATTTTACCGTTGGAAATTCCTCTTTAACTAAAGCCATGGAGCCATCTACAGAATTATTATCAACTACCCATACATCTACATTTAATCCTTGCTTGGCATCATAAACAGAACGCAAGCATTGTTCTAAAAAATATTTAACATTATAGTTAACAATAATTACGCTTATATCAATGGCTGAATTCATGTATTATAAACTATAGGGTACACGATTGATAATGCTTCTCGCCAAAGTGGCTTCGTCAGTAAACTCTAATTCTGCACCAACACTCACACCACGGCTAATTTGTGTAAAATTAATGGTTCTGTCTTTCAATTTTTTGGTTAGGTAAAATGCAGTTGTATCTCCTTCCATGGTGGCACTTAAAGCAAAAATAATTTCGTCAACAGGCTCGTCTTCAATCCGTTTTAGCAATGAAGCAATATTAAGTGTTTCTGGAGTTATGCCGTCCATTGGTGATATCAATCCCCCTAAAACGTGGTAGTACCCTTTATATTGCGCAGTAGATTCTATTGCTAAAATATCTGTAAAATTTTCAACCACACATAATTTGCTGGCATCTCTTAATTTTGATTTGCAAATATCACACAATTTGTCCTCAGATATGTTATGACAACGTTCACAAATGGACAGTTCTCTTTTAAGTCGGTCAAGCGCTTTGCCAATGGCAAAAACATTTTCATTGGGCTGTTGCAGCAGGTAAATCACCATGCGCAAGGCAGAACGTTTTCCTATTCCTGGAAAAATGGATAGTTTTTCCACTGCGTCTTCTAAAATTTTGGATGGGAGCTGCAATTGGTTTCAAACCTAGCAAAATATTGCCATAATTTAATGGTAAAACCAAAAAAATGTTAGGGATACCGATATACCATAAAAAAGGAGTCAAACAATGACTCCTTTTTTATTAAGTTTGAAAAACTTTAAATAGTTGTTTCTGTTAAATGGTCATTTATGGTACTGCCTTCTTTAGGGTTGGGGCCATACTCATTGCTGCCAGTCTCGCTATCTGTGCAATACAAAATCAAATTGTAAATAGGGATAAGCATGTACCAGCCGCTTTTGCCTACATCGTGCATTCTTCTTGCAGCAACAGCAATCGCTGGAACAAGCATGATAAGAACAGAGATAAGGTAGATGGCACCTGTACTACCTGCCACTACTAGGCCCAAAGTATTGTCTAAGATGGATGCGATTATCAGAATAATCATGTAAAAAAGGACAAACATCCAATACTCTTTGCGTCTAGCTCTGCCATTAAAGTCGGCATACTGTTTCATTACTTTTAAAAACCATTTCATAATTTATTATTGTTTAAAATTGTTTTTCAAAAATAGCATAATTTTGCAATTATCCGAATAAAAGGTAAAAAATGAAGAATGATTTTTTGAATAGGAAGAGAACATATATTCATAGACATTTTATTACGCAGGGAGCAGACTTTGTTTGAAGGTTTAGCCACAAATATTGAGGTATGATGAATCTGTGCTTTATTTTGCGGTATTCTTTGGTTAAAAAAATAACACAGTTTCAAAACTAGTTTGCAACGGGGGTAAAATATTTTTATTGGTCAAAAAAAAATAGACCTAGATTATTGGATAGGCTTTGGCGAAAATAGGAATTTAACTTTTCGCTGTTTGCCTATATTTAGAGAGACTTTTATGCAATTTACTGCAAAAATGTCTTTAACCTATGGTAGCATTTTAGAACAAACTAAAAGTTGTTGGGTGAAAAAAAGGAGTTGGTTCTCTTCTTATTTTTAACCAATAAACTACCACCTTTTACAAACATCCAATGTTGCTTGCAAATCTTCATCACTCAAAGCTGAACTCAAAAACCAAGTTTCAAAAGCAGAAGGTGGCAAATAGATGCCATTGTTAAGCATGTGATGAAAGAATTTTTTAAAGGTGTCATTATTACCTATTGAAGCAGATTCGAAATCGGTCACATCGTTTTCGCAAAAGTGAATACTAATCATGGAACCAAGCTGATTGATGGTGTGGGTTTCTCCTTTGATAGCGAAAATTTCATTTAGTTTTTCTTTAAGGTAAATCCCTTTGTTATCCAATTCAGCATAAATAGAAGGGTTGGAGTTCAATACGGAAAGGGTAGCAAATCCCGCGGTCATTGCCAAAGGGTTTCCACTAAGCGTGCCTGCTTGATAAACTTTACCAAGTGGGGCAACACAACTCATAATATCTTTTCGACCACCAAAAGCACCTACAGGTAAACCTCCGCCAATTACTTTTCCAAAGGTGACTAAATCGGCCCATACATTTAATCGTTCTTGCGCCCCGCCTTTAGCTAAACGAAAACCAGTCATCACCTCATCGAAAATTAAAACTATATTGTTTTCAGAACACAACTTTCGCATCAGTTCAAGATAACCCATTTTTGGCGGAACACATCCCATATTTCCGGCCACTGGTTCAACTATAATTGCCGCTAATTCAGTTTTGTATTGTTTTACAATTGCTTGCATTGCTTCAAAGTCATTGAATGCAATTACCAGCGTATCATCCGCTACACCTTTTGGGATTCCATCATCCTGTTTAATATTTAAAGTTGCCATACCACTTCCAGCTTTCTTCATAAAGAGATCCGCATGTCCGTGATAATGACCTTCAAATTTTAATATCTTAGTTTTACCAGTAAAGCCACGAGCCAAACGAACTGCACTCATACATGCTTCTGTGCCGCTATTTACCATTCGCACCAATTCAATATTGGGCACCATGCTTTTAATAAGCTTTGCTATTTCTACCTCTAATGAGGTAGGCGTGCCAAAAGAAAATGCTGTCTTCACTTGTTCTTGCAACGCTTCCACTACCTTAGGGTGGTTGTGTCCAAGAATTAATGGCCCCCAACTATTTATATAGTCGATATATTGATTATCATCTTCATCAAAAATGTATGCTCCATCAGCCCTTTTCATAAAAACTGGAGTTCCACCCACTTGCTTAAACGCGCGAACTGGGGAGTTTACACCGCCTGGAATATGCAATTGTGCTTCATTAAATAGATGTTTGCTTTTATTGGTGTTCATTTTTATTCTTGGTTATACTTTACAAAATCTTTGGCAAAATAAGTAGCGATTATATCTGCACCAGCTCTTTTAATAGAAGTAAGAGATTCTATAACAGCAGCTTTTTCATTCAGCCAGCCTTTTTCTGAAGCGGCCTTTATCATTGCATATTCTCCGCTTACCTGATATGCAGCAACAGGTACTTGAACTGCATTTTTTACTTCGCGGATAATATCTAGATATGCACCGGCCGGTTTCACCATTACAATATCTGCTCCTTCATTAATATCATCCTGCACTTCTTTAATTGCTTCTAACCGGTTGCAGAAATCCATTTGATAAGTCTTCTTATCTCCAAAACCTGGTGCACTATCCAAAGCATCTCTGAAAGGGCCATAAAAACATGAAGCATATTTTGCACTGTAAGCAAGAATTCCGGTTTTGGTAAGGTTATTTTGTTCTAATGCCTGTCTAATAGCCAAAATTCTGCCATCCATCATGTCTGATGGAGCAACAAAATTTGCACCTGCATTGGCATAAAGCACACTCATTTCTGCAAGAATTTTAACCGTTTCATCATTTAATACCTCATAATTTTTCACCAACCCATCATGCCCATGCGGAGAAAATGGATCCAATGCTACATCGGTCATTACACACATTTCAGGTTGTATTTCTTTAACCATTCTAATTGCGCGTATCATTAATCCGTTTGTATTTAATGCCTCAGAACAATTTTCATCCTTCAAGTTGTCTGGAACTTTTACAAACAGTAAAATACTTTTCAAGCCCAAGCTCCATAGTTCTTTGATTTCGGTTTTCAAATTATCCAAACTGATGCGATAGTATTTGGGCATTGAAGAAATTTCTTCTTTAACACCGGTACCTTCTGTAATAAACAAGGGCACAATAAAATCACTTGCAGTAATTTTTACTTCTGCCATCATTTCACGTATAGCAGCGGATTGTCTGAGTATTCTGTTTCTTCTTTCCATTTTAGTTTAGTTTTATGTCCAATCTATGGGATTCATCAATATCTGTTGTAGTTTATCTTCTTCAGAATTTTGTTTTGGTTGATAATTGTATTCAAATCGAACTTCTGGTGGCAAACTCATTAAAATACTTTCCGTTCTTCCGTTGCTTTTCAATCCAAAAATAGTTCCTCTATCATGAATTAGGTTAAACTCTACATAGCGTCCTCTCCGTATTAATTGCCAATGTTTTTGTTCCTTGTTAAAAGGTAAATCTTTTCTCTTTTCTACAATTGGGAAGTAGGCTTCAATAAATGCCTCACCGTTTAATTTTGCGAACTCGTACAATTCATTTTTAGTAAATTTTTCAGATGGTTTTAAATAGTCATAAAAAATTCCACCTATCCCTCTTCTTTCCTCTCTACGATGATAATTCACAAAATAATTATCGCATTGAATTTTAAATTTTGGATACAAATCTGTTCCAAACTGTTCGCTACTCTTTTTAAAGCACTGGTGAAAATGTTTTGCATCTTCTTCAAATAAGTAATAAGGAGTTAAATCGGCACCACCTCCAAACCAACAATCAATTAAATTTTGCTCTTTGTCATACACTTCAAAATAACGAAAATTGGCATGAACAGTAGGTGCCATAGGGCTATAAGGATGAATTACCAATGAAATGCCGCAGGCAAAAAAATCTTCGCCCTTTATTTTTAATTGCTCACGTATCTGTGGGGTTATCTTTCCAAATACTTCGGAAGTATTGACGCCACCTTTTTCAAACACTGATCCATTTTGAATAACACACGTAATCCCTCCACCACCTTCTTGGCGTGTCCATTTGTCAACAAAAAATTTTTCTTTGCCATCCACTTTTTCTATTTCAAGGCAAATTCTTTTTTGAATTTCTTTTATCCAAGTTGAAAATTCTTCTCTCATTAGGTAGAATAATTTTTTACTGCATCCACAAAAGCTTTTGCATGATCCACTGGTATATGCGGTAAAATTCCGTGTCCGAGATTGGCGATATAATGTTGCGTGCCGAAGGCATCAATCATCTTTTTTACTTCTTTCTGAATTTCTTTAGGGGACAACAATAGTTTTACTGGGTCGAAATTTCCTTGTAATGTAATTTTGTTGGAGGTTTGTTCTTTTGCATACTCAGCAGTAACAGTCCAATCAATTCCAATAGCGGATGCAGATGTTTCACTTAATTGTTTTAGTGCATACCAACTTCCTTTTGGAAAAAGAATAACTGGACAAAGAGGACTAAGCGCATCTGAAATTTGTTTCATATAGGGCAGTGCAAAGACGCTGAAATCATCAGGCGACAACATGCCACTCCAACTATCAAAAACTTGCACACAATCTGCTCCAGCTTGCACCTGTGCTTTTAAATACTCAATAGTGGAAATGGTAATTTTTTGAAGAAGTTGATGCGCAAGTATCGGCTGGGTAAAACAAAACTGTTTTGCTTTATCAAATGTTTTGCTGCCTTTACCTTCTACCATATAACATAAAATGGTAAATGGAGCCCCTGCAAATCCGATTAATGGAACCTTACCATTTAATTCCTTTTTGGTAAGTGAAATTGCTTTGCAAACATAATCCAATCGATCTGCAGCCCCATCCGTTTCAAGCTTATCAATATCATATTGTGTGCTGATGGTTTTAGGGAGCATTGGCCCTTTTCCTTCTTCCATCAAAACTTCTAAACCTAATGCTTGCGGAATCACTAGAATATCAGAAAAAATAATAGCGGCATCGGTTCCTACAATATCAATAGGCTGTAAGGTGATTTCGCAAGCCATTTCTGGTGTCTGAACACGGGTGAAGAAATCATATTTTGCTTTCAATTTCATGTATTGAGGAAGGTAACGCCCAGCTTGACGCATCATCCAAACTGGCGGACGGGATACAACTTCACCTCGCAATGCTTTTAATAATAAATCATTTTTTAAATTACTCATATTGTGTTTTTTTTGGTTTTAGAATAGCACACTATTGCATCAAGCATGGATACAGTAGATGGTGCTTTTGGGTAAATAATTTTTGCCTTAGGAAATTTTTCTCTTAGGGCAATCGCTGTTGTGGTTCCAATACAACAACAAATAGTTTCATTCTTATATTGGTTGGATGCATAAAAACTTTCTACAGCACTAGGACTAAGAAACATCACAAAATCAAATGCTTCATTAACTACAAGATCTTTTTGTAATATTGTTTGGTAAACTACTTTTTTTTCATACGCAATTCCTGCTACTTTTAGCTTTTCTTTCAGTATATCTAAAACAAGATTGCCACACACATGCAAAACAGTTTGAGCAATTTTATTTTGAACAATAAAATGTGCAAGATTTTCTGCGTTGGTTGCAGTTAAATGTGGTTGAATGCCATTTGCAAGAAGCGCTACACTTGTTTTTCCAGAAAGGGAAAGTATCTTTTTACCTTTTAATAAATCAAAGGCACCTGGTTGTTGCAAAAAATATTTTACGGCATTTGCACTTGTAAAAACTATGGCATCAAATTTTTCTAGTGGTATGGAATGGATATCAATCTCGACTCCTGTTACTTCAATAAACGCAGCACTAATCACCTCTAAATTTAATGAGTGTGCGTAGGCAATTGTTTTTTGATCTAGCAATTTAGTCGAGAGCACTTTCATTATCCCAATTATTATTTTTTATTTCCTCTAACAATTCTTTGGCTCCGGCTTGTTTCAATATTTTTTCTGCCGCTTCTTTTCCAGAAGATTCCCATTCGGTAAGCAACAGCGTCCTTTTTTCTTCAAAATATTTGCTGCCATCAAGGGCATGAATACTTCCATGAAAAACTAATTGGTTGTCAGATATTTTGGCTAATGCACTGATAGGGACTGAACATCCTCCAAGCAATCTATTTAAAAATTGTCTTTCCACATAACCAGCAATAAAGGATTCCTGGTGATTTATTGCGCTGCATATTTCTTTCATATCCGCATCATCATCTCTGCATACAATCCCGATAATTCCTTGTGAAGGTGCAGGCAACATCCAGTCAAGAGTTATGGTGTTTGTGGTAAGTAGGTTTAATCTTTCCAAACCAGCTTTTGCAAAAATCACTGCATCTATATCATTTGTTTCGTCAAATTTTCTAAGTCGTGTTTGAACATTTCCGCGAATAGGAACCATTTTATGGTTAGGGTATTTTGCTAGCCATTGTGCGCTACGTCTTACACTGCTGGTAGCTATTGTTGCTTTGGTGGAATTTAAAATTTCTTTATCCTTTACCAGTATCACATCTTCATTCGCTCCGCGTTCAAGAACCGCTGATAGAAAAATATTTTCAGGCAATTTAGTGGGAACATCTTTTAAAGAATGAACCGCTATATCTGCCTGATTATTTAATAAAGCAATGTCTAATTGTTTGGTAAACACACCGGTAATTCCTAAGGCATAAATGGGTTGATTTAGCTGAACATCTCCAGTGCTTTCAATTAAAACCAACACGCAATTGTGGCCGATTGATTCTAATTTTTGTTTAACAGCATTTGCCTGCCACAATGCAAGTGGGCTGCTTCTCGTGGCTATTCGTATCTTTTTTGAAGATTTCATTTATATGCTTCCTTTTGCAGTATACAATGCTCTCCTTTTTTCCCATTCCTTATAAGTAGCCATGTGGTCTTCTATAATCTCAAGGGCAACAGGTACTTGATTTTTGCGTTTCAAAATAGTTTCATTCACTATTTTAGAAAGGCCATCTATATCATAAAATTTCAATCCGCTTATGTCTTTTACATCAGCACTTACATTAGATGGAACAGACAAGTCAAATAGTAGTTTTATTTTCGAATTTACTATCTGTGGCTTGGAGATAAGTAAATGGTCAGCACCAGTAGCAACAATTAAAACATCAGAGTTTTGAAGAACGGCATCTTGTTCTTCCAATTTCACAAAGTCAACTTGATGTTCATTGGCAGCAGCTTCTGCCCGTATTTCGTTACGGTTAACTATAGTAATTTTAGGATGTGGCAAATAGCATTTCAAATTTTTTAAGGTAAGTGTGCCTATTTTACCCAAGCCTATTAAACAAATTTTTAAAGGGTTACTGTGCCCAATTTCTTGTTTTAGCAACTGAATTACTGCGTAAGAAATAGAAGTGGTGCCATCAGAAATACAGGTATTGTTCCTCACTTGTCGCGATGCTTGTAACGCAGAGTTTACTATCTTTTCCATACAACCACTCAAGCAGTTATTTTCTTTAGAAAGTGTAAAAGCATTTTTTAGTTGTCCAATGATTTCACAATCACCAAGTATTTGTGAATCTAGTCCAGAAGCCAGTTGAAAAAGATGTTGTATGGCTTCTTCACCATCTTTTATAAATGTATATTGCCTTGATTCTTCTTCAGTTGCATGGCTGTAATGCAAAAGAAAATTAACCAACAACTCAGGCTGACTTGTAATACTGTAAATCTCTGTACGGTTACAGGTTGAAAGGATAAAAAAATCATCAGGTTTCTTATAATTTTGGTCTTCATAGATGTGCCTAATATTTTCTGTGGTAAGCGCAAATTTATTTCGAACTTCCAATGCTGTTTTTCGAAAATTTACACCTGTAACTACCAATCTTTCCTCAATATCCTTCATTTATGTCTACTAATCTTTCTTTTTTGGAGGTGCAAATATATTCGGATAACCTAGCGTGGCTAGCAGAATAGATTCAAATAGGTAAATATAACAATCTTATGACATAAATAAGGAGTTTGAAGGTTGGAGATGTCGACTAAGTGGAGAGATTTGCACCGATGAAATCAAACAGCAAAGGAATTATAATTATCAACCTAGGTTCACCAGATAACTATGATGTAAAAAGTGTTCGGAAATATCTAAATGAATTTTTGATGGATGAAAGGGTGATTGATATTCCTTCTGTTTTGCGACAAATAATAGTAAAAGGGATAGTTGTGCCATTTAGAGCGCCTAAATCTGCAGAGGCGTATCAATATGTATGGACAGAACAAGGTTCTCCGCTAAAAGTTATCACAGAAGAATTTGCCGTTCAAGTTCAAAATAATTTGGAGGTACCAGTAACCATTGCAATGCGATACGGCAGTCCAACACCGGCTGAAGCATTGATAGATTTAGAAAATAGGGTTGAAAATTTACAGGAAATTTTAATCGCTCCGATGTATCCACACTACGCCATGAGTTCCTATGAAACAGCCTTGCTTCACATTACAGAGCATGTTAAGTCGCTGCGCAAGGATATTAAACTTCGAATACTGAAACCGTTTTACAATGATCCAGAATATATTGCCTCGTTGGCAGAAAGCATTAAGCCCTATCTTGTTCAAAATGATTTTGATGCATTCTTATTCAGTTATCACGGATTACCTATACGCCATCTTAAGAAATCTGATACTACAAATAATCATTGCTATTCAAATAAGAGTTGCTGCAAAATAAAATCTAAGGCATGGGATACTTGTTATAAACACCAAGTAAAAATAACAACCAAATTGGTGGTAGAAAAATTAAATCTCGATTCAGAAAAAGTTATTGTTTCCTTTCAATCACGACTTGGTTCGGATAAATGGATACAACCCTTTACCGATAAAGAAATTGAAGAATTGCCAGGGCGCGGAATAAAAAAGCTGATGGTTTTATGTCCTGCGTTCGTGGCGGATTGTTTGGAAACCTTGGAAGAAATGGATGTTAGAGGAAAAGAAACATTTATGAATAATGGCGGTGAAGTATTTGTGAGAGTGCCTTGTTTGAATACATCTGCCGATTGGGTGAAAACCTTTTCAGCATATTGCATGGGTTATGAAAATGAATATAAAGCTTTGTGGGAGTAAAAATTGTTAGTTTGAGCGCATCATTTTATAAATGCGAATTGCACTCATCAACAAAATAACAAAGAGCGCAAGTCCTACTAAACCCCAAAACACACTTAAACTCTGCTTTACTACTACCAACATTACAATTGCGACCAAAAATATAGTTGCTACTTCATTCCAAATACGTAATTGTTGTGAAGTGTATTTAAATTCGCCCCTCATTTGTTGTTTATAAATTATATGTAGCGAAAAATGATATGCATATAAACCTACCACGAAACACAATTTAACAATGAGCCATTCTGGCAAAGAATTGTATAGATACAACATCCAGAAACCAAAAATAAAGGTCAGTAATGCAGAAGGAAATGCAATCCCTAACCACAACCGTTTTATCATTAGGCTGAATTGCTGCTGTAGGATACTCTTTTCTGGTTCATTTTTTTCTTGTGCTTCTCTATTGTATACAAATAATCTAACTATATAAAATAAACCACTAAACCACGTTACCACAAAAATGATATGAAGTGCCTTTACATAAAAATACATCAGGCAAATGTAAAGATTAGAAAATCTAAATAGCTAATTAGACTTAAAAAAATCAAATTGTATAATTTGGGTTGTAGTCAACCCTTTTTATTTAAAGATTCAATGGATTATCAATTTTTATGTTTCCTAATGAATAATCAGCGCTGGAATATAATAGAAAGGTAGCTGTACAGAAGAAGGGAAAATATACATTATGGACATTAATGGCTGCAATGAACGGAATATTTTTGAATAACAACTCTCTCTTCATAGTTTAGTACAAGGCTCCAGGAAGCACTTACAGCCAAGAGTCTTTAACTGGCTAAAGCAAAAATTTTTCGAGAACATGCATTTTTGCTGTTGTTTCTAACAATTCTGCGTGGGCATCACTTTCCATGGTTATTCCTGCACCCGCATATAAAATAGCGTTGTTTTTAAAAAGTTGGGCACAGCGTAGATTAACATAGGTTTCTGTATGCTTTTTGCTCTGGTTCATAATCCCCAAATAGCCAGCATACAATTGTCTTTTAAAGCCCTCATTATCTATAATAAATTGCTTGCTTTCATTTTTTGGACTTCCACATACAGCAGGGGTAGGATGCAATGCATCCAGAAGTTTTTCAACCGTTTTTGTATCTGAGTTTAAAGGACTTTCAATAAAGGAATACAAATGCTGTATGTTTCCGTTCTTTATGGTGGTATGATTTATTTTTGGGTCAAGTCCAAATGCAAGAAATTGCCTCAGAATAAAATCTGTTACATAACCTTGTTCTTTTTTTTCTTTATGATGAAAATTATTGTTGATATCGGTTAGTGTACCCGCCATGCTAACAGATTTTATGCGCTGATCATCTGCAGCTAATAGCAGCTCAGGGCTAGCTCCAATGCTGCAAAAGTTATGAGGTTGATAAACTAAGTGAACAAAACAATTTTCGTAAGCGGAACAAAGGTTTTTGAATACTGTTAAGGGGTTTAAGTTGGTGGCAATTTTCTTTTGCCTTGCCAAAACTACTTTTTCAAAGGTGCCTTTAGCGATAAGCGATAGCGCTTTTTTTACTAAATTTTCATAATTTTTTGGGACAATTTTGGGGGCATCTACTAACTCAAATTTTGGAGAATCAGTGGTTTTTAAAAATAGATGCATTGGCATTTTTTCAGCTTCTGCAGCATTCAAGTAAATAGGGTTTTTACCATCAAAGGGCATCAAAATAAAGGCATCGCTAGGAATTTCACATTTTGATGTTTCTGCAAGATGCCAAATTTCTTTTTGATGCGGAAACTTATACCAAACTTGTATTTTCTCTTCCAAACTTAAGGGGCTATTATTTTGTCTCTAATTGCAATTGTCATTCTACTGGTATTAATGAGTTTTTCAGCTTCATCATAAATGTTTACCTGCCAAATTTGTGTGGTTTTTCCAATATGCAATGGAGTGCCAACGGCAGTAACCAAAGTCCCTTTGTGTGCGGGTCTGCAATGATTGCCATTAATTTCTAGCCCAAAACCGATTTGTTTTTCTCTATCAAGTAATAAATTGGCACCGGCACTGGCCACAGTTTCAACCAATGCCATACTTGCACCCCCATTTAAAATCCCCATGGGTTGCATCGTATTTTTGTTTACAGGCATTGTAGCTTTTATATATTCTGGAGTAATTTCTGTAAAAATTATCCCCAAAGCCTCATTCATTGTGCCTTTGCAGTAGTCATTTAACGCTTGTACTTGTATATTTGCCATTCTTTAATCAATGATTAGGGGAATATTCAACAACAAAAGACAGCATTTGTGAGTAAAAAAACAATTTATTTAATAAGACATGGTCAAACTGACTTTAATCTAAAAGGTATTGTACAGGGTAGTGGTATTGATTCTAGTCTAAATAAAACAGGTAAAAAACAGGCTCAACTTTTTTATGAAAGGCATAAAAATATTCCATTTCAGCTTATTATTACCTCTCAACTGAAAAGGACTATTGAGACTGCTACACCTTTTATAGAACACAATATTCCGCACTTAATTTTTCCTGAATTCAATGAAATAAATTGGGGTCGACTGGAAGGAAAAAGACCTACCATAAAAAATAACCAAGATTTTACGGACATGTTAAAATTATGGGCAAGTGGTGAGTACGAATCAGCAATTGAAGGTGGAGAAACCCCTTTGGAAGTGCAAAAAAGAATGAAAGTAGGTATTGAAAAGCTAAAAAATGTGGATGCTAAAACTATGCTTATTGTTTCGCATGGAAGAGCAATGCGAATTTTGTTGTGCACCATGCTTAACAAACCGCTTTCAGAAATGGAAAGCTTTCCTCATCAAAATACCACATTGTATCATTTAGAATGGGATGGAGAGATCTTTACCTTGATCAAAGGTAACTGTGTTGAGCATTTGGGGTAACTTCTATCTAATCAATCAAGAAAATAACCCCAGTATGAAATTTTCTGGCAGTTTTTTTGCCTTTGTAACTCATCACATAATGGTAATAATCGGTAGCTAATAAATTGCCATTTACTTTGCCATCCCAGCCTTTTAGAGGGTCTTCTGTTTCAAATAGTTTTTGTCCCCAGCGATTAAAAATTTCAAGCTTGTATTCTGTAACACCTGCCACGCTGGGCTTGAAAATATCGTTGATGCCATCTATTTTGGCTGGAGAAAAGGCATTGGGAACATAAATTAATACGGTATCAACCAAACAAATGGGCAAGAAAGCTGAATCAGTACAACCTCCTTCGTTTTGAATAACTAGCTTTACAGTAAATGCATTGGTGTCTGGCACATAAGTGTGGGTTGGGTTTTGTCCAGATTTATAGGGTATTTTGGTTCCATCACCAAAATCCCAGTATCCACTTATACCCCCTTCGCTATAATCTATCAAATACAAATCGGGTTTTAGGTTGCTTAAACATGCTGGAAATCTTGGTAAAGAAGTAAAGTCGGCTTTCACTTTTTCATATCCAGGGATGGTTACATCACCGTTCCAATAACATCCTGTTTGAATATTCACTACATTTACCCTGTATCTGATGCCAACAGTTTGATAGATACTGTCAATTCGGCTAACTGGGCTTGTATTCCAATCAAAGACATAATTTGGAGAGGCAGGTAAAGGGGTAACCTTTGCCCAACCTTTGGTTCCATAACATTGCTTTTCACTGGTATTAAATGTTCCAGAAATTGCAGGATATAAACCTACAAATGCCGTATCTATGGCAGGGTTAGAGCATCCATCTGTAACTTCAAGAATGTAAAAAGTTGAAGCATTAGGAGACTCGTAAATATCTTTTGCATTGGTTCTTCCATTATCCCAGTTGTAACTATAATTCATTGTTCCGCCACTTGCTTTAGGGACAATATTAAGACCAGCTCCAGGACAAATAGAATCCTTGTCTTGGTCTATTGTCACTTTTAACGTATCACCCACTATTGTGGTTATGGTAGCAGATGTTTGACAATTTAAAGTTCCATAAGTATAGGTTATACTTGCATTTCCCTTTCCTGCAAGTTGTGGATTAAATTTATCACCGTTTAATGGAGTCCCTGTAAAAACCCCGCCAATTGGAGAGTAATTAATGGTCAGGTTGGTGTCTTTAAAACAATAGAATCCTTGCAGCCCAGAAAGATTAATAACGGGTTTGGCATTGATGGTAACTGTTAAGCTGTCAATACAGCCATTTTTTGAAGTGTATTTTACAACATGGTTTCCTACTCCCGCGGCAATAGGACTGTATATTCCAGAAATTCCGTTGGTAACCCCTTTTCCAGACCATGTTCCACCAGTTTGTCCTTTGTACAATGTAAATGCAGGTTCGGTAATGCACAAGCTTGTATCATTTTGAATGATACTTTTGTCATAAATATTGATAAGTAAAGAATCTACACACCCATTAACGGTATAAAACAACTTATGTAGTCCATATCCGGCATTGGCTGCTGTAAAATTACCATTGCTCTGAACGCCTGGGCCTGACCATATGCCACTCCAAGGCGTTACCTGAACATTATTCCAATTCAGCACAAAGGCAGGTGTTTCTATGCAGCGGTTAATTGAATCATTCAGTATGACAGTTGGTCTAACATACAATAATTTAAAATCAGTACATCCACCTTGACTATACCATGCCGTATCATTATATCCCCAAATAGGATGTCCTGTTTGGTATTTTAAATCCCAGTTGCCATTTATAGCGTCCACTATGCCTTTTCCGGACCATAAACCACCTGCTGGCAAACCTGCTGGAAAAGTCACTATATTTTGCTCAGGACAGAACAATTCGTCCCATCGGGCATCAATATATTTTACGTAAATATAGGTATCCAATTGGCAGCCATTAATGCTATACCTAATGGCTTTATGTCCAACTCCAGAAACAGCGGGTTTAAAAGTCCCTATTCTATTTTGCGTAATACCAGTGCCCGACCAGGTGCCTCCAAATGGAGTAAATAAGATATTTAAACTGTCATCTTTATAACACATAGAGTCTGGCTTCGAGGTAATTTTTATGTTGTCTACGTTTATAGTTTTATTTGCAGAACAACCATTCCAAGTGTAGGTAACTTGATACGAACCCGGTACTACTGGAACTGTATAGTTTCCTGATGCATCAACATTGGTACCAGACCAAACACCTCCAGCAGGATTGCCACCCGTCAAAGCGATGACACCCGACCCTGGGCAAGCAGCAATTGCACCTCCAGCAGTAACACTTCTTACGGTAACAATGACATCATCTTTACATCCACTGATGGTGTAACTTATAGTTTTAGCACCCCCACCAGCAACAGCAGGACTAAATGTACCATTGGTACCATTTGTAATCCCTGTGCCACTCCAAGTGCCTCCCAGAGGGGTTGCACTAAGATTAAAAGGAGCGGATGAAATACATACCAATGTGTCATTCTGAGCTACAGGAGGGTCTACAACATCTAAAGTAATGCTGTCTTTCCCGGGAACAGAGGTACCATCTGTAACAGTAAGCTTATATTGTGTAGTACTATTTGGGCAAATAGTAATTGGTCCTTTGCCAGAGAGGCTGGTAGGAGTCCAGTTATACACATATTTGGTTGAATCACCGCCTGTTACCACTGCTCTAATTCTTGTACAAGTTCCTCGGCAAATAGGGGTATTATCCAAACTTAGTTTTACTTCAATTGGACAATCTGTTACACGAAAATTGATAGAATCTTTTAGGATCCAAATGCTATCGCAAGCATCTTTAAACTTAGCTTGAAATGTAATTTTATACGTGCCACTCCTTATAAGCCCTGAGGCAAAATTTACTCGAAACTGATCAGCCATATTGTTTCCATCACAATTCAATCCCGTTGCGCTACTTATGGAAGGTGCATTTGGGCCTGATAATCCAAAATTAGCACCTTTTATACTATCACAATTAAATTTTTTATCTAAAGTGATATCAATGCTTGTACTGTTGCAAGTAGGGTTTGTAATTGGCGAAAATTTTGGATTTGCAACGGTTGTAATTTTGGATTCCCATGTAGCATTCCAACCAGTTCCAGATATACTTGCATCGGACTTAAATCTAACGGTTATACAATTGCCTGTGCTTGAAACAACAACATTGTTGTGGTTGCCAGCATATTTTGAAATAAGTGGTTTGCTGATATTATTCCCGTCAAAAAGAAAAATTGTATCCGCTTGTGCTTCTGTGTTTATGTTAGAAAAGGTTATTGTAATTTTTGCGGCACCTGGTACACAAATGGTAAATGTATAATCCTCATTGTGATCATAATTTCCAGCAATTGCCTTATTTTCTTCACTGCCTGTAAAAATACCTCTGCAATCAGCTACTGAATTATTGCTCATTTTATAAGTAGTTTGTCCCCAAATATTTGCGGTTAATAGAAAAAGGCAATATGTAATTATTTTTTTCAAATTTACTTATTGATGGTAATGGGTTCTGTAGTAATTGAATTGCTCCAATTGCCAGCTCTGTCTTTTATTTTAATTTCATAAGTAGTAGACTCTGAATTTCCTGAACCTATTAAAAAGGTGTTTTTCAAGTGGATGTCTAAAGCTCCTTGAATGGCAATTGATTTGGAAGGAGGAGATAACAAATGCAAATGATAGTAATCTTCTTTTTTCAATCGATTATCTTTTACATAGATAGACAAATCATCTGGATTTTCATGGCCCAAGTCTCCATTTCCATCTTTGTAATTAATGGTAATAACAACATTTTCTTCAAACTGCTTGACCATTTTAGGAGTGATGGAAGTATAAGTAATAACGGGTAATTCAGATTCTTTTACCTCCTCATATTTAGTGCAGGAGGTAGTTGTTAAAATCAGTAAGCATAGTGCTATGGAAAAGTAATGCAATGTTTTCATACTAATAAAACCTAATTGAAAAATATTGTTGATTGTTAAAATTAGAAAACTCGCTCGGAATTTCTGTAATCCCATTGACGTTATCAGAAACGGCAGTTTTAAACCATAGTACCTGACCTTTTTTAAAGTTAGAAACATTAAAGCTTATACTATGCCAATAGTCTCGGTTTTTCTGAAACAATCCTAACATGTTAATTGCTGCACTCTCTTTGGTTAAATTCATTTGACTCGCAGGGTTATATAAAAACGGATTGCTTGAGGTGTCAACAGTTGTATTGGTAAAGAGGTTGGAGGTAACATTGTCATCGATATAGGCAAAATAAACGGTTATATTTCCTGTTCCAACAGGCACTTCAACAGGGTTATAGTTGCTATTTCTTGTAAAGGTGGTACCGCCAGATTTTACAACCATGCCAGCCATTTGAGGCGCCAAATCTTTGGGTGGTACAGCTTTGCCAAACTGGTCCTTTGCACCATCATTTATCCATCTTTCTATACGGGCTAAGTATTCTTCTTTTTTCTCATACCAGTCAGATTGGGGGTCAACGGACAAGGGCATTGTGCCCGAGTTTCCTCCCAAATTGACCCTGCATCTTCTTAATATCATACTGTTGTCTGCATTTCCAGGTTGCACCCTTAACAAAAATTTTCCAGGGGCAGAATTATCTTCCTTGATTACCGAAACATTTACGAGACTGTTGTATGCACTTTCAGTAGTTCTAAAGTCTGGCTCAAAAGTTCCGTCATGACAACCACTGTTGCTGCATGTCGGTTTAAAAATGTAGAAATGGAGTCCTTGAATTGAGTAAATGTCCAATGCTGGTGGAGTAGGTGGAGTGGGTTTGTCTTTTCCTTTCCAGTCTTGGTATTGGTTGTCGAAAGTAACATCCTTTTTACAAGCAAACAATACTATGGCCATTGAAATAACCCATAAAGCAAGATGAAAATTGAGTCTTCTTTTCATTAAATTCTATCAAATAAAGATTTAGCATTCCCATCAACAAAGCCCGATGGAATCATATTTTTAAAGCCCATAATATCGGCAATCGTTAAAACATTATCGGTTGTAAAAGCACCTGGATTGTTAATGTCCCAATTTTCAGCGTAAGTACCTCGAGTACTCCCCATTGCTGCACCTGCCATCATTGTAAAAACTCTGGAAGTATTGCTATCGCTATGGTCATAGCCAAGCCAATCATTTTCATCTTTTATTGGGTTTGGATTCATATTTCTACCACATTCTGGTGATAGCATAATGGTAGTTTTACCACTCATTTCAGGTATTTGGGTCTGAATATAATTCCATAACCAACCAACACCGTGATCTGCTCTGTGCAGCGCTCTTAGGTATGAGCTAAAACTTCCATGGCATGCATCAACAGCAGTCATATTAACTACCAAAATTTTTGGCTTGAATTCTTTTAAAACTTCTGCTGCATAGGATAGGGTAACTAGGTCGCCATTATCGGTAACAGGTGGTGCAGGTATTTGACCCGCACTTTGTTTTATAAAAGTGTTGCGTACAAAATCCTTTATCCTATTTTTGTCTTCATCCGTATTTTTTATACTCGGAATTTCGCCTTGTTTTACTCTGAAAACATTGTCCAAAAAGTTTTTCATTTTGTACATCGGTGCAAGCTCTTCTTGCGGATGATACACTTTTGCATTTGCTAAAACATCTCTCCCTTGTGAGCCAAAAGTTACCGTTGGTGCAAAAAAATTGGCGCCATATTGCAGTCCATAATCTGGGTGTGTACTGCCATTTAATAAGTTGTAACTATTGGCTATTGTATTTCCAATAAACCAAGTTTCCGTAGCTTTTAAGCCGAGATGTTTTCTAGCATATTCAAAAATTGTAGGAAAATTTGGTCTAACTTTCAACCCTTGAGCTACAGAGGCATTTCCTGTTAGTAAAGAATTCAAACCACCATAATGGCCAGGATTTACCGCTCTAACTTCCTTGAATAGCACACCTTCATTGACCAAAGGATTACTCAAAATTTTTGGAATAGGTGTATCCCCAATTGTTCCTCCGGCAGAAGTAGTTCCATAGGCGATTTTCTTTGTAGGCTGAGCACCAGCCATTAAATTTGGCATGATGTTTCCTGCAAAACTACTGTCTAAGTCTTGGCTGGTGTGCAAATATCCTTGTAAAACACTTTCTTGCTGTCTTACCCCACCGGCAAATAGAATATAAACTACATATTCACTTTTTGGGTCAGGAGTAGCGGCAAACAATCTTCCAGAAGGCAATATATAAGGCAATATTATTGACCCAGCAGCGGCTGCTCCGGCTTTTTTTATGAACGACTTTCTTTTCATTTTTTTATAATTAAATTAATAAAATAAATATTCGTCAGAAGCTGCAAATGCAATATAAACAAGTTCTGGTTTAATTTTAGGGTCAGCGCTTATGTAGTTTCTGAAAAAACTCTTTTCTAGTTCAGACGGAATCCTTAAGTAAAATCTTTTGTAGGTATCAATAATAAATTTGTCTAGGTCAGCTCGCATTGTTTCGTCCGTTGGTATTACAGTTCCTGGTGTGTTCATGTAATTGCTTAAAATAATCTCATAAACCAATGAGCGATCTCCAACACTTTGAATTACATTTTGTGTTGCTATAAGTTTGTTAATAGGCAAGGCGTTTTGGAACAAATTGGCATAAAGTATAGAAATGAATTGGGCTTCATTTTTTGCCTTGTTCTTGTTCAAACTAATATCGGTGGCTGTTTGATTAATCACTTCATATTTGACTGATTTTTCTTTTTTACATGACCCCAGGGCAAGCACCAAAAAAGAAAGCAGCAATAATTTATTTAAAGTTTGCATATTCATTGGTTTTAATTAGTTCTTGTTGAATCCATTGTACATTTTTTGTGGTATGAAATTGGTTCATATACCGGGCTATTTCCTCCGTAGAAGGTTCTCTAGAAAGCAGTAAAAGGTATTGCCACCTTATCACCCCTTCTGAAAACTCTAAACTGCTGGTAAGCAAATGGCAATATTCATTTTTATTACTTGCAGAACCTCCAAATAAAAATCCTGAGCGGTTATATTCTATAATCTCGTATGATTGATAAAACTCTTGTTTGGTAGGAAAGCGAGAAAAGAGATCATCATAAGAGGCATTTATAAAATTAAAAGAATTCATGTTAATGACATCATAAACATCATTGTTCATAGCGTATTCAAAGAAATAACGTATATCAATATTGCCATTTTTATAATTATTCTTGGCTTGAAGTATTTTTTCTAATCTTTTTATTCTGGCACTGTCATTGTAAACTCTAATGGAATCACCATAAAGTCGCGCTATTTTTAAATCAAAAGAAATATTTCCGATATTTTGAGCAAGTTCACCATCTGAGGCTCCCTCCAAGCACTTTGCTTTAATGTTATTGTAAAAATTTAAATAATAAATGTCTTTGTAGGTGCCATCATCATGTAGTTCAATACTGTCTGTTTGAAGTGTTTTAATGATGAACAGTCGCGTTACCTCATTTAATTCATTGGCTTTTAATTCATCGGTGAACCTTTTTAATTCAATATCTGTAGGAGCTCTGCCCAATAAATCAATGAAAATCCTATTGACATAATTTTCAACCACAATGGTGGGTATACCCGTTGGGTCAACAGGTTTATTTTCTTTAAAAACTACATTTTTATCTTTGGAACAGGCGTTTACCAACAGTATAAAAGAACAATAAAGCAGTAACTTTTTGACCATATTTTACATTTCAATGAAATACAAATTTAAGCAAATTAAAATAAATCCAACTATGTTTAAATTTTTAAACAAAAATATAAACCAAATTTCGTTTTATCAAATAAATTTAGTAATAACTTCTGTAGCACCTGAGTGCTTAGACACAAATTCTTTGATAATAGTTGCTTTTGGAAGCAACATTTTTTCATAATTTTCTATCACTTCTAATAAATCATCACTGCTTTCGATTGGTGCAAGAATATGAGCATTCTTAGCGTCAATAGCCTCCCAGTTTTTGTTTATTGTTGGGCCTGTGATTACAAATATACCATATGCCAACGGTTCTAGAATATTATGCAGCGCATTTCTAAAACCACCACCTACAAAAGCGATATTGGCGTATCTATAAATTTTGGATAGTAATCCAATATTGTCGACTACTACTACATTATTTTCTTTAACAAAATTGGTACTCCAAAAATTGAATTTAATGTTGTACTTGACGAGTAAATTTTCCAATGCTATAAGATGAGTTGCCGAAATATCGTGGGGAGCAATGATTATTTTCCATCCCGCTAATTTTTTTATACAGTTAACAACAACAGCCTCTTCTTCCTGCCAGCTACTTCCTATAACCATAACCTTGTGTTTACCTATCCACTGAGAAAGGGGTATGTTGTCGTATGGTTCTTGGGCTAAAAGCAGGCTGTTGTCAAATCGGGTATCACCAGTAAGGTACGTAGACGAGTTGTGAAGTTTTAAAATGCTGAAGGATTCCTTATTCTGTGTAAAAATGAATTTAAATTTTGTCAACAATTGTTTCCAAGGTTTGGCCCAAAATTTGAAAACAAAATGATTATTGTTAATGGTTGCACTTACCAAGGCAATTGGAATTTTCATTTTAATAAGTGTACTAAGATTAATCAACCATAGTTCATACTTGATCCAAAAAATATAATCTGGTTTTACCAAATTGGCCATTTTTTTGATGCAAGAAGAGGATTCAAGCGGCAAAAAGGTTATATAGTATTGGTTGTTGCCTTGCGGCTTTATTTTGTCATAACCCGAGGGTGAAAAAAAAGTTATAAAAATATTTACTTTTTCAGTGTTTTTATAGTGGTTAATTAAAGGTTTGGCTTGCTCATATTCACCCAAAGAGGCGCAATGAAACCAATATACCTTCCCAGTAGGTCGCTGATACTGCTGAAGAAGAATTTTTTCTAGTTTTCTGGCATGTAAACTGCGGTTTATTTTTTTTGAAAATATTGATAATAAAGGCAGCAAACCTTTGGTTAAATTTACACCCAGATAATATAAAAATTTAATCATTAATTATAAAATGATTCTTGTTTTTTTGACTTGGCTTTGATGGGTAAAATGATTCCACAGCTTAAACCATTGATAACATGACTTGCTTTGTTTGGTGTAAATTGCATTAAGTCAAACTGATAGCCTCTTAAATTTCGGACACTGGCAGCCGTAAAATTATAATTCAAAAAATAGCTGACGGTATTGTTTGAGCTGATGTGGTGGTAACCAATAGATCCCGTAATACCAGTTCCCCCACTATAGCGGTCATAACCTTTAAACATGTTATTGTCAAGTTGTGGTAAGAAATCCTTTTGGTATTCCATTTTTATTCTGGTAACCAAATAAGTAAGTCCTCCTTGCAGCCATACACCATTGTTCTTGTTTTTTTCTGTTCTAAAAACTTTACCGACTTTAAAAGCGGTTTGTGTTCCACGCATTGAATAATTAATACTGGCAAAATTGCCCTTGGCATCCAATAGTTCATTACTCGAACCCTTTAAATAATCGAGCATATTGCTCTCCAAAACTTTTTTCCCAAATAAAGTATTGAAACCGACATTAACGGTGAGGTTTTTAAAAGACTTGTATCCTACAGCCAGTCCTAAACTACTGAAACCTTGAAACCTTTGAGCCAAATCAGCACCTGCAAAATTGACAGCAAATTCAGGTAAAATTTGGATCATTTGTTTAGCATCATAATCTTTTTTTTCATCATCCGGTATGGGTAGTTGCGCAAAAATATTGTTACTAAAAATAAGGAAAAAAAAAGTGATAATGCTATTTAGTTTCATTTTTTTATTGAACTTCAAAACTACTAAAATAATTGTTTTAAAAATAGCATGAATTTAGCAATGGCTGATAATCATTATTTAAAATCATTGAAAGAATAAAGTTTTTAAAATCTAGCCTGAGCGGTTATCGACAAATCTGCAAAATCTAGCTTTTGGTATTTGTAGAAGGCTGCTTGTGCAATCATGGCAGCGTTGTCTGTGCAATACTCCAAGGCCGGTATCATTAATTCTAGTTTTTTGTTTGTTGCCAAAGTTTTAAATGCTTCGCGTAATTCGCTGTTTGCCGATACACCACCTACAATTGCTAATCCCTTAATGGGATGACTTTTTATTGCAGCAATAACCTGCTGTAATAAATAATTTACGATATGATTTTGAACTGATGCACATAAATCATGGATGTTTTTTGAAATAAAATCTTCAGTATGTGCATTTTCTTTTTTTAAAAAATAGAGTATTTGCGTTTTGAATCCACTAAAGCTAAAATCAAAATTGGGCACTTTTGAGGTGGTAAATGTAAAAGCATTTTTATTGCCTAATTGTGCAAACTTATCAATAACAGGACCGGCTGGATATGGTAAGTTTAACATTTTTCCTATTTTATCAAAAGCCTCTCCAGCAGCGTCATCAAGCGTTGAGCCGACAACAGTAAAGTCAAAATAATCTTTCACTAACAAAATTTGCGTATGACCGCCAGATACTAACAAACACATAAAGGGAAATGAAGGTTTTGGGTTGTCAATGTAAAGTGCTGCAACATGCGCTTGCAAATGATTGACGGCAATAAGGGGCTTATTGAGTGCCATTGCTAATGATTTGGTAAAACTTGTCCCTACTAAAAGTGCACCCAGCAATCCAGGACCTTGAGTAAAAGCAAAAGCATCCACCTCATCAATGGTTATTTTTGCCTGTTTCATGGCACCTTCAAAAGTATTTATTATATTTTTTTCGTGATTTCGGCTTGCTAACTCGGGAACAACACCGCCATACAGTTTATGGATATGCTGCTGTGCAGTAACATTGGCAAGGATTTTGCCTCTTTTTAGCACAGCTACTGAAGTGTCATCGCAGGAGGACTCGATGGCGACAATACATGGTAGCTGTTTGTTGGGATGCATGTTAATTAATTTATAATCTTAGACTTACCTTTGCTGTTTTGAAACTGTTTGCAAAAATAACTAAAATTTTTACCCTTCCGGTATTGATAATAATTCTTATTGCAGGATTGTTGTATAGTTCTATTCGCAGTTATACATTTCAAAACAAAGCCGCTCAGTTGCTTGTAGAAAGACTGTCTCAAGATATGCAGACAGCAATAACAATAGAAAGTGTTGAAGTGGGATGGTGGAAACGCATGCAGTTAAATCACGTTTTGATTAGGGACCAACAGGGAGACACCCTAATTTATGCCGGAAAAGTCAATGCAAAATACAGTAGTTTTGATAAAGTAAATCATATTTTTAGCTTTAAAGATTTGCAACTGGAAGATGGTAAAGTGCATTTTGAAAAGTTAAAAGGTGCAAAAGACCCAAACTATAAATTCTTTATTGACTATTTTAAACCTAAAAAGAAGAGAGACCCAAACAAGCCTTATATCACTTGGATTGTTAAGGCTGAAAAAGTATCTATTAAAAATACCCAATTTAGGTATCATGATTACAATTATGAGCAACCTGATTCCCGAAGATTCAATGAATATTTTATTGAATTTAATAAAATCAGAGGCTCACTGGACACGCTCACCATTATTGATGATTCCTTGAGTTTTCATGTAAACTCTCTTTTCACACAAGAGCGAAGTGGTTTGGTAGCTTTAGGCATGAAATCTGATACCAAGATACATTCAAAAGGGCTGGAATTTTATAACCTCTTATTTTCAACGCCATACAGTATATTAAAAGGTCAACTGGTAATGTCATATTCATCTTTTGATGATTTGGAGGATTTCATAGATAAGGTGAATATTGAAGGAAAGCTCAAGGAATCAAAAGTGAGTATCAAAGACATTGCTTATTTTTATGAAGATTTTTGGGGTGAAAGCCAAATTTTTTATGTCAGCGGTAATTCTTCAGGACCTGTTAAACGATTGGATATTACAAACTTGGATGTAAAATACAATAAATTTACCAAACTCAAAGGCAACATTGATTTTTCAGGATTGCCAGATATTAACAATACCCTAATTGATGCAAATATTAAGCAGTTTGAAACAACAACAACAGAATTTACGGATTTATTGGGTATAGATGCCGTTAGTGCCAGTATTGCTAGCTTGGGAAAAATTGCTTTTAACGGCTCATTTATTGGCTTTACACATGATTTTGTAAGTAGGGGAAATTGGCAAACCGATTTAGGAAATGCGTTTACAGATTTAAAATTTAATTACGCTGATCAAGATGTCAACAGTGCCAAATATAAAGGTAAATTGAGCACGCTAGGATTTAATTTGGGACCTGTTTTAAGAACCTCAACAATTGGAAAGTTTGCTGGAGAAATTAATTTGGATGGAACTGGTTTAGTTTTGGAAAAGTTAGATTTAAAGGCAAAAAGTGATATTAAGGAGATTGAAATTAATAACAAGAAGGTGGTTAAGGCTAATATTGATGGGCGTTTGGCAAAAGGTCTATTTGATGGTATTGTGAATGTGGATGATCCTAATCTTCAAGTCAGTTTTGATGGTACCGTAAATATTTTAAATGAGAGACCTATCATCGATTTTGAGGCGGATGTTAAAAGAATTAACTTAGCTTATTTTGGTTTGGATACGGGTCAAAGCATTTTATCCGCCAAAATTAAATCAAACTTACAAGGCAATAGCATTGACAACATTGTAGGAAATTTGAATATCAACTATTTAAAGGTTGAAAAGAGTAAAAAGGTTTACTTTATAGAAAATGCAACTTTGGTGGCTGCTGGACAAAATAGCAATAGGTCTTTGGTTTTTAATTCTGATATGGCAGATGCAACATTGGCGGGTAATTTTCAATTAGAGAAGTTACCTGCATCCATCAATAACTTTCTATGGAATATAATGCCTGCGTATTTTGATTTTAAAAAGTTAAATAGTGTTGAGAATTTTACTTTTGATATAAACTTGAAAAAACCTGAATTGTTATTGACTTATGTGCCTGAATTTGTTCGGTTTAAATCTACAAAACTCAAGGGATATTATAATTCAAATGCCAATACATTGCAGGCAAGTTTGCAGTCAGATGAAATAAGCATCAATAACATTAGGTTAATAAATTTAACATGTGAGATTGAAAAGCCCCTCAATCAACCGCTAACATTGGTGTATAGTTCTTCGAAAATGCAGGTTGGAAATAAAACGGTTACCAATGCGCTTAACATAAATGCAATAGCCTCAAATAACATATTAAATATAAAACTAGATGCTATTTCAGATTCCTTAAATTATACAGCCAAATTGGACGGAGATTTTATTTTTGATAGGGATTTGATTGATGTTAAAATCAATGATGGAGGTTTTAATATAAATGGTCGCAACTGGATTATTGGAAGTGATGGGGTCATTCAATATCGCGAAGATCGTTTAGTTTTGGAAAATATTGAAATTAAAAATAATGAGCAACTATTGCGATTAAACGGGGCGGTAAGTGACGATATCAGTGATAAATTATTGGTTGATTTTTATAAATTTGAACCAGGTGACTTGCTTTCTGATTTAGGTTTGTTGGGTAAGGACGTGCTTCAGGGAGTTGCCAATGGTTGGATAAAATTATATAATTTGTATAAAGTACCGCTCTTCGAAAGTGATTTTAAATTTGATAAAGTTGCTTGGAACAAGGATACATTGGGGGATGTTGCAGTAAAGGCTATTAATTTGAACAAAGAAATTATTAATTTTGATGGCACAAAAGTAACATCAGGGTCATTCAATGGATTAGAGGTAAGCGGAATTATAGACCTTAATGAAAACCATGAAAACTACAATCTGCAATTAGATTTGCCTACCTCAAATATCAGCATTTTGGGCGGTTTTATATCAAATATTGCTTCAAATTTAAATGGAACGGTTGAGGGAAAAAACATAAGTCTAAAGGGGAAATTTAATGATCCAAAGCTCAATGGTCAATTGACGGTGAAGAATGCTAGTTTTACGGTTGATTACCTCGAAACCACCTATAAAATTAATGAAGCAATTATTGAATTATCACCCAATAGATTAACTATAAAACCATGTTATATTTATGATTATGCATATAATCAGGCAACTTTGTCTGGAGCTATTTTTCATAGGAAGTTTGATAATTGGAGGTTTGATATAGACATAAGGAATATCAATAAAATGCATGTTTTAAACACCTCAAAGGAGGATAACGAACTGTTTTATGGGCAGGGTTATGCTAGTGGAAGAGCATCTTTTACAGGTCCTTTGGAGGAAATTGATATTTATATGAATCTTAAAACGGAAAAGGGTACCAAGGTTATCTTACCTTTAGAAGATGATGAGGCGCAATCACAAGTGTCATATATTCACTTTAAAAATGAAACTGAAAATAAAGAAAGAAAGGTAAATAAGGCTTTCTCAAATATCAATTCAATTGTTATAGAATTAGAAGCAACAGAAGATGCAGAAGCGGAGATGGTTTTTGACAGTAAGGCAGGTGATATTATGAGAGGTAACGGAAGAGGCAATTTAAAATTTGAATTAAACAAAGCTGGTGACTTTTATATGTACGGGACATATGAAATTATTAGGGGTAACTATCTGTTTACAGCTTTTAATTTTGTAAACAAACCCTTTGTCATAGAAAAGGGCAGCACTATTGCTTGGGATGGAGATCCGTTCAATGCCAAAATTCAAATTACTGCTATTTATAAACAAAAGGCAAGCCTAATACCATTGCTCGACCCCTCACGTTTTTCTTCAACTGCTGACTATCAAAGAGCTGTTGATGCTTTGAAAACGCCCGTGGATGTTAATAGCAAGATTATCATGAGTGGGATATTACTAGAACCTCGCATTGAGTTTGACATAGAATTCCCTAATTTACAGAACCAAGGAATAGCTGCTATTGAAGTTAGTCAAATTAAAACAAGACTTAAAAACAATCCGCAAGAAATGAACAAGCAGTTTTTGAGCCTTTTAGTATTTAATACTTTTTTACCTGTAAATCTCAATCAAATTGGGACAGTTGCAAGTTCTACACCTGGACAAAGTGCAAGTGAGTTGTTGAGTTCTCAATTAAACAATTGGATAGGTGATTTAGGCATTGATAGTTCTATTCTTATTAATTTTAATCTAGGCCGAGATACTGGAAACAATCGGAACTGGATTGTTTCTGTAGAGAAAAGATTTTTTAATGATAGGCTCAATTTGAGGTATTCACAAGCAATACAAAATATTGGTTCCAATGCTACCAACGTAACGGTAGAGTATAATTTAACGGCAGATGGAAACATTAAAATAAGAACAAATTATTCACCATTTTATTATGGGGGAATATACTCTTCAACCCAGCAACAGGGTTTAGGAGGATCAAAAAGAGGAACGGTTGGAGTTTTTTTTAGAAAAGAATTTGAAACGATTTGGAGGAGACGAAAAGATTAATAAATGCATCACTACCTAAAGGGAAATATCGTAAAAATTATTGATGAAACGCCAAGGGTAAAACGCTTTTTTTGGAAAAGTATGGACAAGTTTAATTGGGATTTAGCATTTATTCCGGGGCAATTTGTCATTGTGCATTTTCCAGAAATAAAAGAAGCGTTGCCGTACAGGTCATATAGCATTGCAAGTCTAGAAGATGATATTATTGAGCTTTGTGTATCGTTCAAAAAAGGTGGGCAGGGAACAGCTTCACTTTGGCAATTAAAAGTGGGTGATGAATTGGAAATTACACCTCCAAAAGGCGAATTTGTGTTGAGAGAAAATTTGGAAGAGGAAATTTGTTTCATAGCAACAGGAACAGGTATAGCACCACTGAGGCCTATGTTAATTTTTTTGTTAAAAAATGGATTTAGTGGCAAGATATTTTTAATATATGGCAACAGAAACGAAAATGATATTTTGTATAATACTGAGTTTGTAAATTTAACAGAAAAATATCCTAACTTTGAATTTATGCCTGTTTTAAGTCAGTCTAATTGGAATGGTCACAAGGGGTATGTTCACCCGTATTATCAAGATATTTTTAAGGACGGCAGAGCCGCACAATTTTATATTTGTGGTTGGAGTGAAATGATAAGAGAAACCAGACATAACTTGAAGGCACTAGGTTATACACGCAAACAATACTTTATAGAATCTTACGACTGATGCTAAGTTTATTACATGAACCTTCTTCTGTAAAAGATGCTATTAACTTAGCAAAAAAAATGTTGAAATACGGACGATTCAGCAATAGCTGGAAGTTGTACAGCAGTTATAAAAAAAGTAGGGGGTTTAAAATGCGCAATAATCCACAGATAAAAGGTCAACCGATAGCACTGAGCATAGAACCTACTACCTCTTGTAATTTAAGATGCCCGCAATGTCCGAGCGGTTTGCGTTCCTTTACAAGAGATATTGGAATGTTGGATTTAGCGATGTTTGAGCGACTAGTGGAAGACAATTACAAAACTTTGCTTTATTTATTGCTCTACTTTCAGGGAGAGCCCTATTTGCATCCTCAGTTTTATGACTTGGTAAAAGCTGCTGCAAAACGACATATCTATACTGCTACAAGCACCAATGCTCATTATTTGAATACAAAAAATTCAAAAAAAACGGTTGAAAGTGGTCTGGACCGTATTATTATTTCTATAGATGGAATAACAGCAGAGACCTATAAAAAATATCGTATTGGAGGAAGCTTAGACAAGGTTTTAGAGGGTACAAAAAATTTAGTTGCAGCCAAAAAAGAAGCCAAAAGCAGTACGCCATTTATTATATGGCAATTTATTGTTTTTAGCCACAATGAACATGAAATAGAGGCTGTAAAGAAAATGGGCAAATCAATGGGTGTAGATCAAGTGGCGATTAAAACGGCCCAGGTATATGATGAGGCTGGGGCAAGCGATTTACTGCCTCAAAATGAAGAGCTAAATAGATACAAGGATACCAAAGAGCTGCGGCTAAAAAATCCCATGAAAGATGAGTGTTGGAAGATGTGGCATAGTTGTGTAATTACCTGGGATGGATATGTCGTTCCTTGTTGTTTTGATAAGGATGCGACTTATCAACTGGGTAATATTCAAGAAACCAGTTTAAACACAATTTGGAAAGGCTTTAAATATCAGGCCTTTAGAAAAACCTTATGGAAGGGAAGAAAAAATATACCCATTTGTACCAATTGCTCTGAAGGAACAAAAATATGGGAATTCTAATTTAAGGATATTTCTCTTTTTATTTCAAAATCATTAAGGTGCCGTTGATGTAGTGTTTAAATCCTTTAATATCTTGAATATACATTACATACAAATAGCTTCCATCTGATAAATCTGTCTTGGTTAACAAATCATTATGGTCATTGCTTTCATAAACTTGCTGGCCCCAACGGTTGTATAACTTAAAATTGAGTTTGGCAATATATTCTGTTCCTGATATCGTAAGTTGGTCATTTTTGCCATCATTATTAGGGGTAAATGCGGAAGGTACAAAAAAGCTTATTCCACCTAAAATATGTATGTTTTGCTCCGCAGTATCAAAACAATTGTTATTGTCCGTTACTTTTAGTATCACAGTATAGTCACCGTTGGCGCTATAAGTGTAGCTGTGATTTACATTGTTGTTAATGGCGCTATCCTTGTTTCCATAAAACCACAAATTTTCTGTTTGTGTATTCATATTAATGAAATTTACCTTGTTTGACAAAATGTCAAGTGAAAAGGAGGCATTTGGCTTGTTAAATACACTATGCTTTACAAGTACGGTATCACTACAGCCATTTGTTGCCAGCGCAATTAATTGACTTTGGTATAAGCCCGGTTGAGCATTGGTAGCTGTCTGTGTTTTTTCAGAAGGGTAATTGCCAGCAATAGTATTGCCGTTGTAATTCAAAGAATAGCCAAAATCATTTACCTTGTTGTAAATGGTATTTATTTGAAATACGATGGATTCTTGTTCACAGACATCATTGACTGTTAATGCTACATCCATATCGGGTAAAATATTGACGTTTACATTTTGCGTTGCAACGCATTCAAAACTATTACTAGCAGTTGCTGTAATGGCGTACACCCCTTCTAATGAATAGGTTTTGCCTACCTTTGTTCCAATCAAATTACTGCCATCTCCCATGTCCCAACTCACTTTTTGTAAGTCTGCTCCCAATGCTTCTATTTCAATGTTGTTGTTGTGCAAACAAGAGTCTATGGACACAGTGTTTAAACTAAAAGTTGGGTTTGGATGTATCGAAATATCAGCCGTTGCCGTATCCGCACAATTGTCTTGGTTTAAGGCAATTACACTAACCTGATAATTGCCAATACCTGTGTAGTTATTGTTAGCGCTAGTACTGGATGATGAATTGTTGTCCCCAAAATAAATGGTTTCACTTTGTTTTGCTGAACCATTGAAAGTGGAGTTCATATTCACTATAATTTTATTGTTTTGAAAACAAGAATCCAAGGTGTAATTAAAAATGGCTATTGGTGCTGGATTTAATAGAGCAGTGGTATTGGCAGTATCTGCGCACCCAAAACTATCCTTAACAATTTGGTTCAGATTGAACATGCCCAAAGTACTATATTTGTGGTTGGTTTTAGCGTCTCTCGCCCCATCTCCCCAAATATAAATAGCACTATCAATACCGTTTCCATTTCCGGTTGCGGTGTTGTTTATCTGTATAGGTTGATTGCCACAAATAGGGCTGTTTACAACAGTAAATGAGGCAGTTGGCTTTATTCCTGCTATTACATTATGGGTATCAGATGCTTCGCACCCATCTTGGGTTTTAGCCAATAAAGTAAGTTTAAATCTTCCGGATTGACTAGGATTAAAGTTAAGTTTTTGTCCAAGGCTGGTGGAAGAATCTACCAAATTGCCATTGGCGCTTAAATAGTATTTGGTTCCTAAAAGTCCACGACTTTCATTTGTTAAATTAAAGCTGTGGGGCACTGTACACAGAAAACTGTCTTTAATTGTAAATCGTGCAGTATCAATCAGTTTAACACTGATAGGGAGCGTGTCTGTTATGATATCGCATGTATTTTTATAAGTGAGGATGGCGTAAATGCTAATATCATTGGGAGCAAGTACCATAGGGTAAACACTATCCTTTAAATTATTTTTGGTAACGGTAAAATTTTTGACAAAGCTATAATTACTATAACCCGTGTCCGCTATAAATTTAATTGTTTGACCTTCACAAAACGCAGTTGTTTTTTTGGTATAAATACTTGCCCAATCTTTGGCTTTGTATTCAAAAGCGGCTGAGTAGAAGGGCTCAAAAGGAATAGCTTTTGCGGGAGAGCCTACTACCCTAAATTTGTATTTACCAGAGACTATTGATTTTGGAAGCACAATTTTGAAAGTATCAAACGTCAGGTCAGATTGAATGCTGTCTAATAAAACTGGGTTCGCAAAATTATCAGTCACCGTGCTTATTTGCAGATAGTATTTGTGATTACTGTGTTTGGAGGCATCATAAACCCCTGTAAATGGTACTTTAATTTTCTCTTGATAACAATAGAGCTGTTTGTCCAAAGCATTAACCACTGTTGGAGAGTGATATACAATGTGGGAAGTATTGGTTTTTACAGGCTCTTGCACATCAAAATAGATAGAGGCATTGTTAAAAAGGTTTTTGTTTTCTTTCATGGTATCATAGGCCATAAAAGAAAAATCAATACTGCCAATACTGGCGGCAAAGTTTTTACCGCTATCAGGTAAAAAAATATTGTCAAAATAGAAAAACAATATGTTACCATTAAGCAGGGGTCTTACGGGATGCGAACTGTTTTTTAAACGGAAGGTTGCATAATTTAGATAGGGTGGCAAAGTATCTCTTAGTTCAATATTATAAGCCGTATCGTTACCCGTATTTTGAAACTGAATTTGGTAGTCAATCTGTGTGTTTACAGGAGTTATGTATTTATTTTGAACAGTTGTTTTAACATTCGGGTCATAAGCGGCCCTAACATATATTCTTCGAGAAATACTGTCATTTATCCTTTCTGCACTTTGTTTAATGGTTAAAGAATCTATGCGGAAGGCTATTAAAAAACTGCTGTCAAAATTGTATTTAGGCAAATTGGGCCAATAATTAACCGTAACATATTGATTTTTGTAAAAATCTTTTGGAGCCAATTCTGGTCTTTGCCAGCCCAAAATAGAATCGTAATAGCTCGTTGTATTGAAACTATCAAATGAAATTTTGTACTCCCCTTTGTTAATCATGGTTGCGGTACCAGAATTGGCTGTAACAGAAATTGAACTTAAATTGCTGTCTATTAATAATGTCGCATAGGTTTTACCATATTTTGTGGTATCCCTATTGCACAACCTAAATGTTGATTTACCCGTAGTTGCTAATCGTAATGTATTTCCGTTATTGGTATGCGCTAAAAATACATTGTCAAAATCTTCTTCGCCCAAAAGTAGTTTATTGGTAAAATAGGCACTGTCTTTAGCATAATTAAATTTGAAACTCTTACTACAAGCTCCAAAATACTTTAAGGAATCTCTAACATAAATGGTGTAATTTACATGAGAGTCTAGCGGAAGGTAATAATTTCCGAAATTGTCGGTACTTGAAATGATATTACCTGGTTGTGCTACTATATAAATAGGTTTGTAATAAGCTATTTCTCCAACATCTTGAACGCAATTGGTGTTTTTATCATAAATAACTTGCCCATACAATCCGCTTTTTAGGCGTGTAGCAAAATTAATGGTATGTGGCAAAGATGCTTTAAATCTTAGGTTAGAATCTGCACGGCATTGGTCATTATAAAAAGGATGTTCTAATAATTTTACATAGCCCGTATCTGTTTCTACACAAAATCCATAATAACCTGCCTGATTGGTAACAACTTTTTGCGCCCTGCCATTCACCACTACTTGCACTTCTCTGTTTACGCCTGTATCGAAAGTATCAACCGCACAATTGCTATTGCTGTCATATTTAACAAAACCTTCTAATTTGCTGTTGTTTTTTGCCGAATCTAAATTAATGCTTACAATTAATTGTCCAGTACTCGGAGTAGGACAGAAACTATCATTTACCGTAAAAACAACCTGGGTTCTAAAATCTTTTGGAATGTTCGCTGGAATTTTCCATGTAAATTGCCCTACACGCTCCCGAACATTATAATCAATAATTTTAAAAGTAGCGCCTGGCGGCATATTAGCGACAGAAAGATGGGTTGTGTCTGGAGTTTGATGAGGGAGGGGAGGAGGGTTTAAAACGCGTTTATCTTCGGTGGATATCTGAAAAGTCAAAACATCACATTGAGATTTGTTAATACTAATATTATTCCCAATGGAAGATTTTATTGTTGGTGGGTTATTGCTTGTGCAACTGAAAACTTCTAATTGTATATCGCGTCTTGTTAAACCTATCAATTTATAAACACCTCCCACCTTTCGCCATTCTGAAATTTCAAAAGCTAGAACGCCAATTTCATCGCATTTGGTTGGTGTGAATACAAAATAACCTGTTTTTTCATTAAAGTAAACACCAATAGGTGGATCTGCTGTTGGAATTGGAGTGCAAGGAATTGACATTCCAAACAGACAATATGAGGTCAATGGTTCAGTAGCTGTTAAGGGAGAGGTTGGGTTAAGAACATCAGTTCTGCTACTACCCAAGGCAGGAACAAGTTTATAGCTCAAAGAATCAAAATCAGCATAATCTTGCCCACCCAAAGATAATCTAACAGGTTGATTACAGCAAACTTGACCTACTGGAAAAGCACTAAAAATTGGTGAAGAATTATTTTCTCCAACACAAATATCCAACATGCAATAGGTGTAAAATGGCCCACTAACACCTGTGTTAATAGCACCATTTCTACAGCACTCAGTCCAACTGAAATAAAATTTACAAGCACCACTGGTTATCCAAGTACTAAAAGGTGTTGAATTTAAATCAATTATTCCTTTATAAACATGGGCTTCAACCCCCTTGCCAGTTGTGGTATTAGCTGGGGTACATGGTGCTGTAGCTGATTTACAAACAGCGGAAACATCCATTATTGTATCTTCTGTAAAGGTGACGTTTTGAGTACCAAATCCAGGTGCTTCAACTTTAATATTCGCAGTTGTTGCCATTGGAATTCCTCTGCAATCTCTGTAAATTGTTAAAGTAATTTCATATTTCTTAGAGCTGATGCGTTTATAAGTCATATCAGATCCCATGATATGGGAGGCTTCAATTTTGCCAAATAGGCATACTAGAACCACAAAAAGAAACAATTTGATAATATTTTTCATAATGTTTTAATTAGTTTTAACAAACAGTAAAGGGCAAATATAAAGAAAAAAAAATAAAACAAAAATGCTAGCATTTGATACAAATAAAAGGGATTAGTTTAAGCGACAATAAGGAATGTTAAAATTCATTTTTCCCTATTTTATGAGATTGCAATTTCTACTACCTTTGTGCCATGTTAAAACAGAAGCACTTGCGTTTATTGATTGCTGCAATGCTCTTTTTAGCTGCTTTTTGGTATTTTGGTTCCAAAAATGAAACACCAAAAGATGAGTCTAAAGTTCAAGAGGATACTGTTCCAGCGTATGTTATAGAGGTTTTAGATTTTGTCAGCCTTCATCAAAAAGCGCCAGAGGGTTATGTTGGTGGACGAACTTTTTATAACAGGGAGCAAAAATTGCCTAAAACAATGGATAACCAAGCTATTCAATATCAGGAATGGGATGTGCACCCAAAAAAGGCAGGTCAAAATAGGGGTGCCGAGAGATTGGTAACAGGTTCCAACAAAGCTGCTTATTACACACCAGACCATTACAAAACTTTTATTTCAATACCATGAGCAACAATACTTTTCATATTTATCAGTTTCTAAAAACACTCCCAAAGGTGTCAGAAAATACAGTTTCTGTCAATATCAACGGTGCAACCGTGAATACCCTTCAAGATTTTCATAACGCTTTGAAAGAGCCATTAAAGCTTCCAGGATATTATGGAGACAACCTTGATGCCTTGTATGATGTTTTGTCCGATTTGGCATGGCTTAAAGAGCGACCAGTTCAAATTATTATCCATGATTTTGACGATTGGTTGGACAATGAAACGACAGAAAAGAAAATACAAGCACTATTTGTTTTGGTAGATGCAGGACAAAGTTGGTTAGACATGAAAGAAGATGGTTCCTATTTCAATGTATACATCCAAAAGGCCAATACCTTGGATGAGATTTTGGAGGTATGTGAAATCCCTTTCGAAACTATTGGATAGACTTAAACAATCAAAACTGTTACTGAGCGGAATTAGATCCCATGTCTAATACGGAATAGGGCTCGTTTTTTAAGTTGAAGTACTTTTTTGACAAATAGGTATTGGTTCTGTTGCGCTCGGCATGGATAAATAAGAATAGATTTGGATTAAGCGTGTCTTGCTTTTGAATTTGTTGACTTTCTAAATATACGGTTTTACAATTGTTTTGTGAAGCTGAAAGTAAAAGGGTTTCAACACCAACTGCCCATGGCACACCAATGTCAATGTTGTCATTTTTAACAATAGATTTAGACGTAGTTGCAGCATCTAAAAAAGCTTGCATTTTCATCAATCTATTTGTAAAATAAACATGGGTATTGGCTATGACAAAAAGTTTAAAGATAAGTATGGTACTGCCTAAAAAGTAAAAAAGGGCAATTGCTCTAGCCTGTTTTAAAATGTCAATGCTGGCAATAACTGCAAATAATCCAATCAAAATAAAACTCTTTTCAAGCATTGCATCTGCTTCACCTTGATGAAAGATGAGCACGGTTACAACAAAAAAAATCAGGGTGAAAGCTAGAGAGAAAATCACTTTCCATTTTTCTTTTTTAAAGCCTAAAATCGCGACAACCGTCAACAACAACATGGGAAAAATATAGTATGCTTTTGAGAAAATATTTCTTAGAAAAAACTGAGTACTGTATAGCGAAGGGATATTCAAAAAATTATCTCCAAACGTACCAATTTGAGCAAAGAGATTTCCCTCATAGGAGTTGCCATCAGTAGTCAACATTTTTATAGCAAAATACAATCCGGTAATTGCGATTGCAAAAATTGATTCTTTCCATTTTTTTGTTTCTAAGAAAAACAATCCAACAATAAATATCACCCCAAAAATACTAGATGGATGAGCAAACAAACACAACAGAATCAAAACTGCGGACAACCCATTTTTAACAATATATTTTCCCTTAAAATGCCTAAAATGGACGTAAAAAAGCATTAAAAAGTAAAGGGCTTGATAGGCTTCTGCAACTGGAAAATAAAAGTTGAGTGCAGTGCAAATAACCAAAGACAATACCAATCCAAAGCTAGAAAGAATATCCTTATAGCCATATCGAATAATCAAGAACACTATAAATTGCATCAATGTAAAACTTAATGATGATACAATAAGAATTGTTCTTAATGAACTGCCTAGTTTGATGAAAATCAGTGGAATAAGTTGAGGAAAAATCGCAGCATATCTTGAAGCCTCAATATTTATTTTTTCAAAATTTATCCATTTAAAAACTTGGAAAGCGGTGTCCACATGTATTATTCTTTCTTTCCAAAGGACAATAGAAAGTATAAATAAGACGCCAAACCCAGCATATGATATAAGGTCAACAATATTTTTAGGAAGCGTAAGATTTTTAATCTCCTTCAAAAAATTAATCTTTTACATCCTCACCAATATCCAATTTTATAACAGCATCATTCAGTTCTTTTCTGGCATTAACCCCTTTTTCAAATGCTATCAGCAATGCAGGCAATACAAATAAATTGGAGAACATGGCTACCAATAAAGTAAAACCTGTTAACACACCTAAAGCAATGGTGCCTTGAAAGTTGCTAAATCCAAAAATAATAAATCCAAAAAACAAAACAACAGAAGTATAAATCATGCTTTGTCCCATATCTTTTAAGCATTTGCTGGTTATAATTTCAACACTTTCTGTACTTCGCTTGAGCATATACCTTAGTTTGGCTAAAAAGTGAATGGTATCATCTACTGCGATGCCGAAAGCTATGCTAAAAACCAAGATGGTTGAAGGTTTAAGCGGGATATTGAAATGGCCCATCAGTCCCACGGTGAGCATCAGTGGAATAAGATTGGGCACCAAAGAAATAAAAACCATTTTCCATGAGGTAAATAGGGCTCCCATAATTATAGCTATCAGGGTAAATGCCAAAAGCATACTCTGTATCAAGCTTTTTACAAGGTAGTCGTTACCTTTTAAAAATATCATGGAGGTTCCAGTTACATAGGTATCATACTCGCTTTTTGGAAAAATGGCTGTAATGATATTTTCTTCACCTCCACTTTGTCTATTTGGTGCAATTTCATCCAATAATTTTTTCATTTCTTGGCTACCAATATCTTTCATTTGAAAGGATAATCTTGCCTTGCTAAAGTCTTTATTGACCATTGCTCCAAAATAGTTTTTACTGGAGGTATCTGTTCCCAAATAATCTGAAATATTGGCGTAGTCTATATCCTGAATGGGTAAACGGTAGAATTTAGGGTCTCCATAGTTCCATGCTTGATTGGTAAAGCTAACTGCATCTACAACAGAAAGCCCTCTAGAAAGTTCCTCACGGCTTGATAATTTCTTTTGTAATAAACGGATTCTATTGAGGGTTTTAGGATCCTTTACCCCATCTGGCTCATTGGTGTCAATCACCACTTCAAAGGGCATAACCCCAGTTAGGTTTTCCTCGAAGAATAACAAATCTTGGTACAGTTTGTCCTTTTTGGGAATGTCATCAACCATAAATACCAAAGATTTTATTTTGATGGCACCCCATGCGGAAAATATAATCAATACAAAAGTAAAGAAAAATATGCGTCTTGGATGATTGAAAACAATACTGTGAATCCACTCAACAATGGCTTTTACATATTTGTTTTCTAAATGCTTGGTATGCTTTAGTTTGGGTGGAGCCAAGTAACTGAAAATAATAGGTACAAGCGTAATGGTTAATCCAAATACACTCATGATACTTAAAAAAGTGACGATTCCAAATTGTTGGAGCATGGCAGTTTTGGTAAATGCAAATACGCCAAAACCAATGGCTGTGGTTAAGTTTGTAAGTACTGTTGCAGAACCTACTTTACTAATGACCCTATGCAAAGAAGTAATTTTACTATGTCCTTTGGTTATCTCATCATGATACCTATTGATGAAGTAAATACAGTTAGGGATGCCAATAACAATCATTAATGGAGGTATTAATGCACTGATAATGGACATTTTAAAGCCTAGAATGCCCATCCAGCCCAAACTCCATATTACACTAAAGACCACCATTAAAAGTGGAATAATTATATTGGGTGCAGCCCTAAAAAAAAGCAATAATAAAAATGCCGTTACCAAAGCGGCCAAAACAATAAAAAGTTTTAATTCATCCCTTACCAAGGTGCTGTAAATGTGCCTGACAAAAGGCAAACCACTATAATGCATTTCTACTTTGGCTTGTAATCCGTATGCATCAAAATAATTTTTGACACTGTCAATAAGTGCAATTCTTCTGATATCGTCCAAGTAGGATTTTTCTATAACAACAGCAAAAACCGCTATGTCTTTGTCTTTTAAGTAAATAAGGTTGTCGTAAAAAGGCAGCGACTGCAACTCCTTTTTAATCATCAAGGCTTCGCTATCACTTTGCACCGACTGTGGAACCACTTTCTTTAGTTGAAATTTTCTGATGCTATCATCGCGCAGCAGGTTATAGGCAGCTGGAATCCCAATTACTTCCGTAACACCCGTAATGGCTTTTACATCTTTGGCAGTTTTAGAAATCGCATTTAATTGATTTGCTGTAAATAAATCATCTTGTTTAAATCCAACAATTAATTTATTTCCGTCTTCGCCAAATTCCTTTAAAAATTTTTGATAGCGAATGAAATCAACGTCATCCTCTGGCACCAGCTTTTGGTTATCATAGGCAATGGTTACACCGAGGGCATTGTACAGCATAAAAATTGTCGCTAGCCCTAACACCACAACAATTGCTACGCGTTGGCGGAGAATAAAACTAGCTATTGTACTAATAACTTGTGAGTGTTCTTTTTTGTTTTTTTGGTTTGGTATCATTCAACTTAAATAACAACATTGATTATTCGGCCTTTTACAAAAATAAATTTTTTATGAGGTTTTCCCTCAGTCCACTGTATAACAATTGGATTGTTCAATACTTCATGCTCAATTTCTTTAGCATCCCTATCTAAACCAAACTCCAATTGTGTTCTAACCTTGCCATTGATAGAAACAGGGTAGTTAAAAGTGCTTTCTACCAAGTAACTGGGTTCAAAAACTGGCCATTCAGCTCGGGTAATAGATGCTTGTTTTCCAGATAAACTCCATAATTCTTCTGCAATATGGGGTGCATAAGGGGATAGCAAAACCAATAGTTTTTCTAAAATGGATTTATCTTTACATCTCAATTCTGTCAATTCATTTACACATACCATAAAAGCTGAAACAGATGTATTGAATGAAAAGTTTTCCATGTCTTCAGAAACTTTTTTAATAAGTTTGTGTATAGATTTTAAGGCGGCCTTTTCTGGAGGGGCATTATCTAAGAAGAAACTTTCATTTTCTCCTTGATGAAATAGACGCCACAATTTTCTCAAAAATCTGCTAACCCCTTCAATACCTTGAGTGTTCCAGGGTTTAGGTTCTTCTAATGGACCTAAAAACATCTCGTACATGCGCAAGGTATCTGCACCGTATTGGGCACAAACATCATCAGGGTTAACTACATTGTACCAGCGTTTAGACATTTTTTCAACGGCAAAATCACAAATTAACTTTTCATTTTCTAATTCAAATTCCGCTGCGCCAAATTCTTCTGGCCTCCATCTTTTTAATGCTGCAATATCTACTACTCCATTGTTTACTAAGCTTACATCAATGTGCAATGAGCTGAAATTTTTATATTTAGAAAGATGGCCTTTGCTAATAATTTTGGTGGTTCCTTGTACACGGTAAATGATACATGACATCCCTTGAATCATTCCTTGATTGATTAGTTTTTTTGCAGGTTCATCAAAGGGAACATAACCCAAATCATGCAGCACCTTTGTCCAAAAACGGCAATACAATAAATGGCCTGTTGCATGTTCGCTTCCACCTAAATACAAATCCACTTGACCCCAATATTTTAAAGCTTCTGACGAGGCAAATGCTGTGTCATTATGGGCATCCATGTATCTAAAAAAGTACCACGAAGAACCTGCCCAACCGGGCATGGTTGTGGTTTCAATAAACCCTCCTTTTCCTTCTTTATCTTCTTGCGGCTCACAAATACCTTTACCCGGAACGTAATACCATTTGGCTGCTCTTGCCAAAGGCGGCTCTCCATCTGAAGTCGGCAAGAACACGTCAATCTCAGGCAAAACAATGGGTAAATGCTTCTCATCTATTGGATTAGCAACGCCATTGCTGTAGTAAATTGGAATGGGTTCTCCCCAATACCGCTGACGCCCAAAAGCTGCATCTCTTAATCTAAAATTGACCTTCTGTTTTCCAAAATTATTATCTTCTACATAATTGATGGCTGTTTTAACAGCCTCTTTTACTGTAAGTCCATCTAAAAAACCAGAATTAACAATTATTCCTTCTTTTGCCTCGAAAGCACTTTCCTCAATATCTGCATCTTTTATAACCGGCTTTATGGCTAATTTAAAATGCTTTGCAAAAGCGTAATCTCTGCTATCATGAGCAGGCACACTCATTACAGCTCCTGTTCCATAACCCACCAAAACATAATCTCCTACCCAAATAGGTATATTTTCTTGTGTAATTGGATGAATTGCATAGGAGCCTGTAAATACCCCAGAAACCCTATCCACCTCAGCCATGCGTTCTCTTTCACTGCGATTTTTTGCAATTACTACGTATTCATCTACCTGCTTTTTTTGCTCAGGTGTGATAATAATATTCACTAAACCATGCTCTGGAGCCAAGGTTAAAAAAGTTACGCCAAAAAGCGTATCAGGTCTTGTGGTAAATACTTCTATCTGCTTAGAAGGCATAGATTTAACCGCAAAAAACACCGAACAACCTTGACTTTTTCCAATCCAATTGCGCTGGCTTTCTTTTAAGCTATCACGCCAATTTAAATCATCCAAATCTTGTAATAAACGATTAGCATAAGCAGTAATCCTCATGCTCCATTGCTTCATCCTTTTTCTGATAACAGGATGTCCACCACGTTCACTAAATCCATCTTTCACCTCATCATTTGCCAAAACAGTTCCTAACTCAGGACACCAATTTACAAACGCCTCTCCAAGATAAGCCAATCTAAAATTCATTAAAACAGCTAACCTATCTTCAGGATTAAAATTTTTCCAATTCTCTGCTGAAAAGCTCGGCAAATCTTCTTCAATATCTCCTGTGAGTATATCACAACCAACGCCTTTAAACCCTTCTTTTTCAAAGATACTAATCAGCGTTTCAATAGGTTCAGCTTTGTTTATGCGTGGGTTATACCAACTATTGAATAACTTTAAGAAAATCCATTGTGTCCATTTATAATAAGACGGATCACTCGTTTGCACTTCCTTACTCCAATCAAATGAAAAACCAATGCTATCCAATTGTTCCCGGTATCGCTGTATGTTGTCTTCGGTTGTTTTTTTTGGGTGTTGTCCCGTTTGTATGGCATATTGCTCTGCTGGCAGACCAAAACTATCATAACCCATGGGGTGCAATACATTAAACCCAGCATGTCTTTTATAACGCGCTATAATATCGGATGCAATATAACCCAAAGGGTGACCCACATGCAGCCCTGAGCCGCTGGGGTACGGAAACATATCTAGCACATAGTACTTAGGCAAATTGGAAGGAAATTCAGCAGCAAAACTTTGGTTTTTTGCCCAGAATGCTTGCCACTTTTTTTCAATTTCTGAAGGGATATAACTGCTCATGAAATGGGGGCAAAGGTAGTATTTTATAGGGATTATTTAGAAGTAGAAGTTTGTGTAAAAAATGCCAAGGATAGCTCATCTTATGAAGCTCATTTTATAAATCATTGGCAAATCAAAGAATAAATAATTAATTTTACCCTTTTTTAAATTATAATGAAATTTGGTAAAGTAGATAACCCTGAAGCATTTGACCTGAGTCTTCCAGAAGATCATCCTCAAACAGCAGCTGTATTAAACAAGTTTAAGTCCGCCAGCCGTAAACCTCAACTATATGTGGGCTGTGCAAAATGGAACAAAACAGATTTAAAGGGTTTTTACCCAAAGGGTACAAAAGATGAGTTGGAATATTATTCCAGACAATTTAATTCTATAGAATTGAATGCTACGTTTTATAGACTTTTTGATGCCTCCACTTATGAGGGCTGGTATAACAAAACTCCGGATAATTTTAAATTTTTCCCCAAGTTTTATCAAGGAATTACCCATTGGAAACGATTACAAGAGCATAAAGAGGATTTAAATAAGTATTTGGTAGATGCTTCTTTATTAAAGGAAAAATTGGGCATGTCGTTTATACAAATGCATAACAATTTTGCTCCAAAGGACATGGATCGGCTAGAACCTTTTTTTAAAACCCTACCAACGGATCTTCAATTTGCTATGGAGTTTAGGCATACAGACTGGTATAATGACGAAGCAACTGCTAACCAATTGTATGCTTTGTTAGAAAAGTATAACATCACCAATGTTATTACAGATACTGCAGGGCGAAGAGACCTCATGCACATGCGCAGCACAACGGATTCAGTTTTTATTAGGTACACTGGTACAAACCATGAAAGTGATTATACCCGTTTGGATGATTGGGTGGATAGGCTTGAGCAATGGGTGGGCTATGGTTTACAAAATATTTACTTTTTTGTCCATCAAAACGTGGAGAAGGCATCACCGCTTTTATCCGCTTATTTTATAGAAAAAATGAATAAGCGATTGGGTTTTGATTTAAAAGTGCCTGAGATGGGGGAGTAATTTTTTCAAGGAGTCAATAAAAAAAGATGTAAGGTTTCTCTAAAAGTAGTCAGATTGAGCATCCCGCCTAAAGCGGGATTAGTCGAAATCCTACTACTTTTCAGTTTGCTCACAGAATAAATCTAAAAAAGCAGTAGGGCTTCTACCATTAGATTGCCGCGCTCCGCTCGCAAAGACGGAACAAAGCCCGACTGCTTTTAAATGCCGCAAAGATTAACATTTTACCAACTCAAAAACTTCTATTGTGCTATTGTATTGATATCCTCATTTTCTAGATGTTTGCGGGCTTGTGGTTTAAATAAGGTGGCTATCATGGCATTGCCAATTTTAGAAGTAGTAGTTATGTTTTTTGATTTTTTCATCCATCCAAAAAATGGACGCATGATAACATACAGCGTATTGTATAAACCCGTTTTAGATTTGATACCGCGCTCTGTAATAATGATACCCGGTCTGAACATATAGGCATCTGCAAAGCCTTTATCCAAAACATAGTTTTCTGTTTTTCCTTTTACCCTTGCCCACATGGTGTTGCCGTTTTCGGTTGTATCTGTTCCGGCACCCGAAACATAATTAATTACCATATTGGGGTTTAATTCAAAACAAGCATCTGCCAAACTTTTGGTAATGTTAAAGGTGAGTTGGTGAAATTGTTCTTCACTCATTCCCATAGAAGAAACACCCATGCAATGAAAACAGGCATCATATCCTTTTAAGCTTTCTTTAATACTATCCATTTGCTCAAAATCTTTCAATAAAACCTCCACTAATTTGGGATGTTCCATACCCAAAGTACTTCTATTGATAACCAAAACCTGTTCAATTTTATCGCTATCTAGGCACTCTAGCAGTACGCCTTTTCCTACCATTCCAGTAGAACCTGTTATTATTACTTTTTTCATATTATTTTTATTTGTAATCATGACATTCGTTACTTCTTTGTTCCGACCATTTTCTTCCGAAAGTGAGCTAAAACGATTCGATTACGGTCTCGTTCTATTCTAATAGATTGCTCAATCACTTTGCGGACGGGCTCCGTACCTCAAAAAAGAAGTGCCCAGCGCAGGTTTTTGCTACAAACCAACCATAAAACTACCCAACCACATCCCGATGTACATCGGGACTATTTAACCACCCAACTACTTTCCGATGCAAAACCGACTGAATACACTGCTCAACACCTCGTCAGCCGAGATACTACCCCCTGTTATGGAGCCTAAATGAAAAAGCACTTCTTTCAAATCAGACGCCACTTGGTCTATGTATTGTCCGCTTTCTATACCCGCAATCACCGTATCAATGGCTGCACTGGCATTTTGCAGGGCATGCAAATGACGCAAATTAGAAATCATGGGGTTTTTACTTTCCATGTTTAAGGTCTTTGCCAAGGCTTGCAAAGCTTTGTTGAGGTCTGCTATGGCTGCTGTACTGGCGGATATGAAAATGGGTTGGTCTATAGCTGTATTAATTTGTTGTTTTTGTTCAGCAGATAGTTGGTCTGCTTTGTTAATTACAGGAATAACTTGTAGGATAGTATCTATTCTTAGTTGAGACAAAGTAGTATTTACTTCATCTAAATCAATGTCTGTTCCATCTACCACCAACAGAATAAGGCTGGCTTTTTTAATCGCCATTTTGGTGCGTTCAATGCCAATAATTTCTATTTCATCGGTTGAGTTTTCTCTCAAACCTGCCGTATCAATCAAATTGAACAACACCCCATCAATCACCCATTTTTCTTCAATGGTATCTCTGGTGGTACCTGCAATGTTAGAGACAATAGCTCTTTCATCATTTAAAAGGCGGTTGAGCAAGGTGCTTTTCCCCGCATTGGGTTTGCCGACAATAGCAGTTTGTATGCCGTTTTTTATCACGTTGCCGTACTTAAAACTTCCTGCTAAAGTTTCAGTTTCTTTTTTAATACTGTGGCAAAGTGCAATCAGTTTATCTCTTTTGGCAAACTCCACATCTTCTTCTCCAAAATCTAGCTCTAACTCCAAGAGGGCGGCAAAATCTACCAACTCTTGTCTTAAGTTTTCTAAATTATTTGAAAAACCATTGCGCAATTGGTTAATGGCGATGCTGTGTGCCGCTTTTGACTCACTGGCTATTAAATCTGCAATAGACTCTGCTTTGATTAAATCTATTTTTCTGTTGTGATAAGCGCGCAAACTAAACTCACCAGGTTCTGCCAAGCGCACCTTGGGATGACTTAAAAAAGCTTCAATAATTAAGTTAACCACAATAGGAGAGCCATGTGAGGATATTTCTACCATGTTTTCTCCAGTAAAAGATTTGGGTGCTCTAAATACAGATAACATCACTTCATCTAGGGTTTCTCCCTGATGGGAGATAAAGCCATAATGCAAGGAATATCCAGCTGCTTGTAAAATATTTTTACTAAAAAATTTATTGGCAATAACAATTGCATCTGCACCTGAAAACCTTGTTACCGCTAGGGCGCCAACACCACCTGGGGTAGAAAGCGCTATGATATGGTCGTCAGAAATGTACATTTTTTAGGGTGCAAATATACGTTGTTGAATATTGTTTTTTTATTTTTAAACTTATCGAAGTATCATTGCGTCATCAAAAATTTTCATCAAATAGCGCGTAAGTTTATACTGGTCAATCGCCATAAGCTTGGCCCTGGTTCATCGTTTAAGTCCAATGTGCGTAGGGCAAATTTAGCATTTCAAACAACCATTATTGTAGCCATTTTTGTTATCATCCTATTGATATTAGATTTATGCTATTATCGCTATATGAATGCCATAAACGATGTGGGGGTCTTATTGGCTGCAATCTATTGTTTTTATTTAATAACAAAAGGACATATAACAAAGGCTAAATTGATTTTAGTTTTTTCAGCGCTTACCGTTTGTACACTCAATTCTTCTAATGACGGATTTAACGCGGGTAATCAATATCTTTGGTTTGCATCCTTGGTAGGAATATTTGCACTGTTTTCTTACAAAGAAAAAAAGTTTCTTATTATTTCACTTTTTTTCTTGCTAGCTACATTCATTTTTTGCGATATAACCAATTTTTCGTTGTTAATAGTCACTCCTCCTACCGAAGAGTTTATTGTGGTAAATCACCATATAATAATGTACCTAAGTCTTGTTGTTTGTATATTTTTTATGATGTTCATCGCCAAGAGCATTAATGACTCATTCCACGACAAGGATAAACACAATGGTATTATCCAAAAGCAGAAAGCAGATATCATTAAAGCCAATAGGCAACTGGATAAGTTTGTGTATCACGCCTCGCACGATTTAAGAACTCCTTTAACCAGCATGTTGGGATTAATTGAGGTGAGTAAAAAGGAAGGCAACCTAGAAAGAATGCATAATCTATTGCTCAAACAAGAAGAAACCATTTTAAAATTGGATGATTATGTAAAGGATATTCTTGTTCTTTCACGCATTAAAACTACTGAAATCAGCCCTGTGCTCATTAATTTGCGAGATAATATAGATGGTATTTTAAAGCAATTTCAATTTATGTTGGATGAAAAAAAAGTAGTTGTTAGAATTAATTTAGCTATAGACCAGCCATTTTTTACAGATGGGAAAAGGTTGAATATAATTTTATCAAATGTGCTTTCCAACAGCATTAAATATATGGATTCTGAAAAAACGATGAATACCATTGAAATTTCTGCAACGCTCAGCAAAGGTAAAAATCTAATGCTTTCTATTAAGGACAATGGCATCGGAATTGAATCTCACGAACTGAAAAAAGTATTTGAAATGTTCTATTTTAATAGTCAGGAAAATAAGGGTACCGGCTTAGGATTATATATCGTAAAAGAAACAGTAAGCAATCTTAGCGGTGCAGTGGCAATCAAATCAGAAAAAGGTCTTTTTACTACTGTTGAAATTCTTTTACCCAATCTTTCAGCTTAGCGCATAATCAATACCGTTCCTTCTTTAACTATTTTCTTTCCACTGAAGTCAATTACCTCAATTAAATAGCCATAATTTCCAGCCATTGCAAGGGTTCCTTTATATTTCCCATCCCATCCCCTGTTAGGGTCTGAGCTTTCAAATACCAATTCACCCCAACGGTTAAAAATACGCATACTGTATTGCTTAAACTTGGCAAATCCAGGTATTTTAAACTCTTCGTTTCTGCCATCTCCATTGGGCGTAAAGGCAGTTGGTAAATAAATATTATTAGGGATTACAATAAAATAAGGCGCAGCAATGCTGTTGACACAACCATTCTTATCGGTGACAGTCAAGCGTGCAATTATGGTGGCAGTGTCAAATAACACGATACTTTCAATACTATCGCTCCCTGAACCAGGTGGTAAAAAATCCCAGTTTCGAGCAACAACTGTTGTTGGCGTCATGTCTTTAAAAAGTACTTCAACGCCCTCAGTCAAATGAATAATAGCAGTATCAATCACCGGTTTAGGCAATGGGTAAACTACTACGCGTGCATTGAGGGTAGAATCCGTTTCACAGCCAGCATCATTGATTGCACTCAATACAATATTTCTGGCGCCAATGATATCGCCATTAACCTTATATGGGTTGCAAATTACCGCATTTTTTTTGTTCTCTTTCCATGAATAAACCAAATTTGGGTCAAGGCTATTGGCCGTTAAATTTAGGGTTTGATTCAGACATAATTTGTCCGAACCAGTTATGTCAAAATCAGGATGTGCCTCTACTGTTAATAATTTTGTTAGGCTATCCATGCAGCCATCAGCACTTACAACTTGAAGCTTTATCCTATGGATTCCTGTATTTGTAAAGGTACTTTGTGTGTTGGACACGGTAGGGATTAATTGTACAGCATCTGCATACCATGCTCGTGTAAAACCAGCAGCTAGATTTTTTGTAGTATCCGTGAATTTAAAATTATTGCCATCCAAACATTGTGCACTGTCGTTAACCATAAATCCAACATTGGGGTTGGCGTATATTTCTACGCCAATTGCATTGGTGGCAATGCATCCAGAATCGCTAGTAAGGGTTAAGGTTATATTGGTATTGGTAGGAGCACTGTATTGATGGTTGATACTGTTACCAACCCCTGATTGGGCATCACCAAATGTCCAATTGCTTGTATAGGTACCCTTGGTAATAGCACCTGTTTCTGTAAAAGCAAAGTCATTGCCTTTAAAACATTGTGTGCTATCGTTAATCGTAAAATTTGAAACTGGGTTTGGGTTGATAAAAACATCAATTAATGCGCTGTCTTTACATCCCTTGTCAGTGATAACCACTTGTTTTACCTTGTTTGTTCCTGCGATAGCATACACATGATTGGCATTTTGGTTTGTGCTAAATGTGCCATCACCAAATGACCAAGTAAAGCTGGCTGATCCATTTATTTGGCTGGTTTTATCCGTAAAAACAAAACTGTTATTGCTTAAACATTGTCCGGTATCATTGATTTCAAAATTTGAAATAGGGTTTTTGTTTAGTTTGCTGAATATAATCATTGAATCAACACAACCCAAATCAGTTGTAGTTTTCAGTCTAACAGCAAAACTATCTACAAAAGCATTGTATATCTTGCCCAAAACATTCGTGCTACCGAGCACGGTTCCATCGCCTAAATTCCATTCATTGACATAGGTTCCGTTCACCAATGAACTGGAATTGGTAAAATTAAAACTGTGGGTGTTGAAACATTGAGGATTGTTGTTGATACTAAAGTTGGGAACCGCATTTGGATAAACAACTACTGTTTTGCTCATACTATCAATACAACCCATATTACTTTTGCCAATTAACATGATTTTAAAATTATTGATAGCTGTATAAGTGTGACTGATATTGCGGTTGGTGTCATTGGTTCCATCACCAAATTTCCAGTCAAAACCCATGCTTCCAGAAGGGATTGTGGTATTATTCGTCAATGCAAAATTATTGCTATTAAAGCATTGCGTTGAATCATTGATATTGAAAGCAACGCTAGGCGTATCATTGACTAATACATTACTATCCTTTGATATAATTTTTCCATCTATGGTTAAGGTTACTTTTTTATATCCTGGCGTATTGTAGGTTATAATGTGTGGACCAGGAGTAGATGCTGTAGCAGGACTTGCACCTGCGCCAAAGTTCCAACTGTAAGGATAACTAGTTCCTCCGTAAGATGAATCTGTAAAAACAACTTTTCTTGAAAGACAAATAATACTATCAGATCTGACAAATTTGGGGACAATGGAGTCACTTTGAATGTACAAGCCATAATCTTCTGTTTGTCCATAGCTTAAATTAGAACATGGGTTGGTACCAATGCTATTGTAATCACTCCTTACCCTAAGTCTTAAAATAGCTTCAGTAGTGGCAGTCAACGGAATGGTTATGTTTCCTGAATGGTTGGTAAGTGCTGCGGTTGGTTGCCATACCAATTCACCTGCATCTACAAAATCACCATCATTGTTATAATCAATAAATACCTTGACCTGCTCGTTGTAGGACACGCCAGTAGTAACGCTAATATTAAAAGTTTCTCCTCTTTTTACTTTAGCTACATTGGTGCAAGCTAGGTCCACATAAGCACCTTCAGGACTTGTTCCTGCAGAAGAGCGATTGATTGTTTTAAAGTTAACGTTAAAAATACCTAAATTGGTAAAGCTATTGGTAGTAGTGGTTTGACAGGCATTGATTACGGTGTCACCTATTAAAATACTGCCTTCAATGGTATCTAGTCCATTGCAATTTTCTACAATATGCTTAAACGTATAATTTCCCTTTGCATTGAACCTAACGCTTGCATCTGCAGTAGAGTCATTGGTTCCGTTGACAAAAGTTACGGTGTTTGGCGTAAATGCCCACTTAAATTCAGTGGGGTTATTGCATGAATTATCTTTAAAATTTACTATTGCATCACTACACACAACACTGTCAAACTTTTCTATATAGGCCACAGGCTTTTGACTTGCATCATTAAAAATACTGGATTTCCAAACACCTCTGTTATAGGTGGAGCCATACAAAATATGACATTTACAATCAGGTTTATTTTCATAATAAAGTTCCAAATCTGTAACGTTTACGGTTGCAGGTAAACCGTTGCTAAAATATCTCCATGCGCTCATGGTGGTATCGGTATACCAAACGCCACTTCTTTGCGTGCCAACATAAATACCCTTAGTTGGCGAGGAGGTATCTAACAAAACGCATTGCACATTAGAGGGTAAGTTTACATTAACCTGTGTCCACGTAGCACCTTTATTTAATGAGCGATATACTCTATTGCTAATTCCAATATAAACAGACCCTGCAATGGTTGGGTCCGTTTCAATGGCACTTACTGTTCCTGCAATAGGTTGTGTTAAGGTGGTGTATGAAGGTGTTGCTGCATTGATGTCATCACTTCTATACAAACTGCCTGATCGTGATGCATAAAGCACATCCGGGTCGGCAATGGAGCTTTCTAACGCTGTAAAATTAATACTATTGCTACCTCCTAAAGAGTTAGAGATCTTTGTCCAAGTAACAGAAGCGGCTGTGTTTCGAATATTGGTGCTTCGCCAAATATTTTTATACCCAATATACATGGTATTGCCGCTTCCTTCTTTCAGCGTAATTGGTGTCACCCATGCTCCAGATTCGGTTATACCATTGGTGCCATTTCCGGCTATTTTTCCTTGTTGATTAACATTATAAACCCTAAAAACATCCCCATAATATAACTCACCATAACTATACCGTGAGTCGGTTTGGTCTACCTCACAATCCATCCCATCTCCACCATAGGTGGTGTACCAAGAGCCATTATAATTACCCGTTCCATTGTCTTGAAACCCAACAATTAGTTTGTCTTTATCTGTTCTAGAAGCACCCATTTTATATATTTGAGCAGCCGCTATTCCAGAACTAATGTTTACCCAAGTGGCACCCGTATCTGCTGTATAATAAAGTCCGCCATCATTGGCAGTATAAATTCTTTTGGTAATTGGGCAGCGCTGCATTTCATGGTTATCCGCATGCACCTCATTTACCCAATAGGCAACAATCTTCCATGTTTTCCCTGTATCAATGGATTTGAAAATGTTGACTCCCGCAACATAGATAACCGCCTCATCAGTGGGGTCTGTAACCATATCTTTGTTGTACCATGCCTGCCCTGCTGTTCCAGATCCATTCGTAGAATAATCGTGTAAATTAGGAGAGGTAGATTGGGTTGAGAAGGTAACACCACTGTCTCTACTTACATAAAAACCCTGATTAACACTGCCATTTGCCATCCATAGATAAACTAAACTTGCGTTGTTGGGGTTTACATCAATAACTGCTCTAGAAACGCCAGCTGTGGGCAGCCCTGATGTTATTTGAGTCCATGTTGAACCATTGTTTATTGAGCGATAAAACAAACCATTTCTCGTAGCATAGACCTGTTGGGTATTGTATGCATTGAAGATAATGTCCTTCATAAAACCGCCTGAATAAGTCAATGTCCAATTGGCTCCGTAATCTGTTGAACGGTAGATGCCATTATCGCATCCCGCTAATAAAACGGCTCTATTTTTAGGGTCAATAATCAGTCTACCTACTTCTCTGTTGCCCATTCCTGTGGTACTTTGTGCCCAGGTTTTGCCTCCATCCGTGCTTTTATAAACGCCATAGCCCAAAGCATCTCCAGCATCTCTGTCGCCTGAACCAAAATACATGGTGTCGCTATTAACAGGATCTATGGCTATAGCGGAAACGCCCAATGTTGGCAAAGAATCGGAAAAAATATTCCAAGTAACACCTCCATTGGTGGTTTTCCATATTCCCCCAGCAGCGGCTCCTGCAAAAATAATATTGCTGTCTTTTGGATGCAAGCCGATTGCATTGACCCTTCCCATTCCATTATTTTGACCAGTATTGTTAATGGGTAAATTAATTGGGCCAACAGGTTTCCAATTTCCCTTGGTCATGCAAGTAGCGGTCCCCATACCAATACCAGGTGTATAAGTCTGATATTTTAGATTTTCGTATTGAATGAGCTTCTCTTTTGCTGCATCTTCCATATCCGTATCCGGAAAGTTTCCTTGCGCATCTATTTCTTGCTGCGCTTGCCATTCCCAGCGCTTAAAAACTTTCCATCCACTCCCTTTTTCAATAGTTCGATTTTGCCAATATAGTTCAAAAGCTCGCTGTGTTTGGTAAAAATTAACCGAACGATCGTTCATCATCTCAATCCAATAAGGGTTATCAATAGTGTCTTGTGTGGTTTGAGCTTTCAGTCCATTAGCTATTAGCAGGCAGAAAATACAGCAGAATACAATAGCGTAGATTTTTTTCATGTAGTTGTATAAAAAATAATTGCGAAACTGAAACGGCAAAGTTAAATAAAAAAAGATTGTTAATGTTTTGGTCTTTTTAAGAAACGTTTATGTGAATAGAAGTATTTATTAATCTATTCATCACTAACCAAATGCTCTTTTATTGATGTTTTTGTAGGATTTTGTTTTATGGCCAATAAATATAATCGGCTCAATATAACAATGAGTAAAACATGGATTAAGAAATTGATATTATGCTTATAAACATAAATAGCGTCTGCAAAAATGAGCAACAAAAAAATCTGCATGTAAAGTCTGTTAGATTTTTTTACCAAAGCCAAAATACCTGCTAAAACCAAACAAAAAAGGGTATTGATAACTAACCCATTGACAAAAGCAAAGAGTTTATAAAAGTGGATTGAAAGGGATGGAAAGAAAAAAATAAAAACCAAATGAACACCTATTGCAAAACCAGCTATAAGCACAAATATTTGACGAGCCCAATTTGTGGAAATATTCAACATCCTATCGCAAAACCGTTATTACTCCAAAAACCTTTTTTTCTTCATCGCGATCTTTCCTTTTAACCGTAATGGCATAATAATAGGTTCCTTCTGTTACAAAAGCACCAGTATTATTGATTCTTCCATTCCAACAAAAATTGTCTTCTTTTGAATTGAATACACAAACTCCATGACGATTGTATATCCACGTTTCCAGGTCTTCGCAGGTTATATTTAATCCCTCGGGTTTCCAACAAGTATTAAGATTATCATTATTTGGGGTAAATACATTGAACAGTTGTAAGGCGCCACCTGCGGTTGAAGAAAGAATGATGTTTTTTTGAAATGAATCTTTGCAACCATTGGGATAAGTGACTGTTTGAGTAACCGTGTAGCTTCCATCTTTTGCATATCGATATTCTGACAATTCACCTAAAAAAATTTTCCCATCACCTAGCTTCCAAAGCATATTGGCACCAGGTGCTGGGTCAGGATTAAAAGTAATTAAACCGGGATTACAAGGTTCATAGGTTACCTCAAATCCAGCCTTGGGTGCATCTAAAATGGTTAAATTCTTATAAGCTGTATCGGCAATGTTGCAAGCCAAGGAGTCAATGGCAATTAATCTAACCGTATAGGTACCTTGTTGCTCATATTGATGCGAAGGGTTTCGCGCAGTGTCTGTTGCACCATCCCCAAAGCTCCACTGAAAAGATGTTCCTTTCCCTGTATTTGTAAAAATAACCATGTCATTTTTGCATATTTGAGATGGAGCAGTAAATAGCGCCTCACTATAATAGGATATTTGGAAGTCCAATTTAAAACTGGCATTGCTGCATCTGACACTCGGGTTTGTGGGTGAAAAACTCGTTAAGGTTGTTGGAAAGTCAGAAAGCATAGAAGTACCTGATGGTGGACAACTGGCACAAACTGACTGATAGACAATTCCATTTTTATCAAATCGTGAAGTACCTCCGTCAACATGATCTGCGGATTGGGTTCCACCAATAAAGCTTGCATATATTAATCCTCTTGCCTCTTTGTTCATCACATACAAGTAAAAGTCATTTCCATCGGTACTAGGCCAATTGGGGTTTTTAGTTTCAAGACCTGCGGTTGTTCCTCTGTGCCCTACACCAACATTGCTTCCCCAACCACTAAAATAAATATTATAGCAATTATCAACTAAAAATGCTGTAGGACTTAACTCTGGATTCTGAAGTCGGTTGCCAAATGTAGTTTGAAATACCAGATTAGTAAGTGCAGAATCTAAACAGGCAATAAATTGAGAAGTGTTATCTTTTCCATGTGTGTTGGTGCTGCGATTTATTTTGCCTTCCGTTTGTCCTGCCAAATAAATTCGATTGTCTAAATCAATATCGATAAAATAGACCTGGTCATAGCTGCTAGTGCCATACAAACTAGATTGCATGATAATACCCTTGCTGCTGTCTAGCGCACATACAAACCCATCTGCTCTACCTCCTTGGTATACAGACCTATATGCCCCAGTAGTTGTTGGGAAATTGGCACTGGTGGTGCCGCCTCCAACGTAGATTAATCCATGGCTATTGATTTTTACAGAATACGCTGCATCATCATTTATTCCACCCCAATAGGTACTGAAGCGCAACTTTTTTAAGGTGCTGTCTAAACTAAAAATTACTGCATCTCGTTTACCAGCATTTATTTTTTGTGAGGCTGTTGCTGAAACAGGAAAGTCTATGGATTCCGAGCAGGTAGCAACATAAACATTGCCATTGCTATCAATTACAATATCGCCTCTAAAATCATCAGCATAGTTAAATCCTGTTGTTCCGGCAGCCACGGGTGCGTTCAATCCATCATTATTTGCTCCACCGATGTAAGTACTTTGCATCAACTGACTACAATTTTCATTGAAATGAATGATCACAATATCTCCATCGCCATTGTAGCTGCCATCATATCCTTTATTAATGGGAAAGTTATTGCTATAGGTTGTACCTAAAATATACAATTCATCTTTTGAGTTGACAACCAAACTGTGCGGAAAATCATTGGAGTCTCCTCCCAAATAAGTAGCATATAGCAACTGCTTTCCATCTGGCGAATATTTGGAGATAGTCATGTCACAAGCCAAATTGGCCGGTGCAGTATTTTGACCCCCTTTGAAAGTATCTTGAAAAGCGCCAACGGTGGTAGGGTATTTTCCGCCTTGATTGCCAGAAATACCACCTGCATAAAGGCTGCCTTTAGAGTCATAGGTTGCGGTAAAGCCAAAATTATCTGAGGTAGATCCACTGTAGGTTGAAAAAATCAAAAGTGGGTCTATAATTAGCGGGAATGCTTTGTTATATCCTGAAACCTGAAAGGACAATATATTTTTCTCTAAGTGAAAATGCGTTTCAATAAATTGCTTTTCACCATGCACGGTTTGCCAGGCAACAGGTGCTTTTTCAATAAGATTCCCTACTGGAGTGTAAATTATTAAGTCTTCATTGATAATTGCGATGCTGTCTGCTCCATTGATTGATATTTTTATATTATCCGTTTGGGCATTGGGTTGAACATGCCATTCAGTTTTTAAATAGTCTCCGAGTGTACTGTGCTGAAAATGAATACCATCGTACACATTCCGTCTAATGTATTGATAATAAGGCTGTACGTTTGATTTCCATAATTCTTTATCGTTGCCAATATAATAATGGTTCAACCAATTGGTAGATTCTTGAAAAGCAATTTTGGTTTCATTGGCGCCAACAAATGAAAATTGTAGTGAAGCGAAGTTTACGACATAGTCTTTGCCAATATTTTTTTGCAAATGAAACTCTTCCATCATTTGTCCATAGACAACATTGTCCCAAAACAGCATGCGGTAGCCATTGTTGTTGCAATAGACATTGCCATATCCTAATACTGACATCGCTTTAAAAGAATCTGACCATTGCCCTACATTGGGGACAAAAGTGCTAAAGCCATGTGTATTGACCGTTCTTATTTCTCCTTTTTGTCCCTTGATAGCAGCACTAAAGAAAAATAAGATGACTATAAGTGCTATTTTTTCGGGACTTTTCAATTTAATAGGTATAATTTAACAAAATTAAACAATTATTGGTATTAGACATTAAAAACCCTTGAATTGTTGTCTATTTAAGCGTCATATTTTAAAACAAAGTTTAACCTAGCCAAGAAAAAAATCTTGCCACAACCCCAGTATGATACCATCCTTTAACCCCTTATTGGGCGCAAATATTTTATCAATACTACTTTGGGTTAATATATCAATAAAAATTTTTCCAGCACTATCGATAACCTGCGCTCTATCTGGGTTTAATCCAAGACCATAAACACGCTCTTCTTGTTTTAATTGGGATATGTGTTCATTGATTATTTTTAACATACTAAGGGTCATGGGTTTTTTTTGAGATGGGTTTCCCAAAGTGTTAAGTTTAACAATGTTGCCACCGGTGCCAATAGCTCTAATATTATGGTATTGCAGTGAAATACTTTGTAGCCAATTAGACATCCTTATTTGTTCATCTTTGTGTATTGCACCCTCTAACATTCTGACCGTTCCTATGTCAAAACTTTCAAAAGCAACTGTTTTTTTATTTTTTATGATGGTTAGTTCAGTACTTCCTCCTCCTACATCAATGTGCAAGTACGTTTTATCATTGGTAATGGTTGTTAAAATGGTTTTTTGCAAAAGTAAACTCTCATCCAGTCCGCTGATAACCTCAATGCTTATTGCTGTCTTTTTCTTAATCTGCTTAACAATTTCTTTTCCATTGCTTGCATCGCGCATCGCTGAAGTGGCCACTGCTCTATAGCTATCTACATTGTATATCTCAATTAAGTATTTAAATGCAGTCATTGCTTTAAACAGCAGGTCTTGTTTTTTTTCTGAAATTTCTCCCTTATTAAAAACATCGTCCCCTAAACGCAATGGAAGCCTTGTAACTTCTACTGATTTAAAATTAGGAACGACCACATTCAAATCTAAAGGGCGCGCAATCAACAGCCTAACAGCATTACTTCCAATATCAATTGCAGCAAATTTCATTTTGGGCAAAGTTAAGGTTTCAACGTCTTAAATAGCCACCCCTTTTATTAAAATCTTATATTAGTTTTGCGCCATGATGCGGTTGCGAAGTTTAAAACCTTATATGGCAGAATTTGCAGGTACTTTTTTATTGGTGCTTTTAGGTCCTGGGGCAGCAGTTCTTCTTCATTTTTATCCTTCAGGAGCGGATAATTTCATAATTGCTTTGTCCTTTGGAATAGCGGTTTTTTGCGCTATTTATATTTTAGGTAAAATCTCTGGAGCACATATCAATCCTGCAGTTAGCATCGCTTTTATGTGTTTGGGTAAACTGAGCCTTAAACACACTTTTTTGTATATAATTATGCAATGTTTAGGGGCAATTGCGGCTAGTTTAGTTACCCTATGGTTTTTTGGGGAACCTACAATAACAGGTCAGACAATTCCTTTGCATCAACATTCTTGGTTTATTGAGTTTGCAATTACGTTTGGATTAATGTTTTGGATATTATTTTTAATAAAGTTAAAAACACCAATGTATGGAATGGCCTTGGGTGTTGGATTTTATGTGTTTTTAGCAGCCTTTTTAATAGGGCCACTAACAGGAGCTTCCATGAACCCAGCAAGAACTCTGGGGCCGGCTTTTGCCAGTGGACAATACCAACACCTCTTACTTTATGTTAGCAGCACTATTTTTGGAGCTGGTTTTGCATGTTTTGTGATTGGACTTTTGGGTTGGACAAATAAAGTTTAAGGTTTTATGGATGACAACCTGGTATCTTGGATTCAAGCCTAATTTTTTAATCACAAACAAAACCACTAACCAACCGCATAACTACCTAACTAAACTACTCAATACACAGGCGCATTCACCGTAGCCATATTTTTCATTCAGTTTTAGTCTCAATTCTCCAGCAGTAGGCAATTCATCAAATAAAGCCACCGCTTTTGTCAATTCGTCTATTTGTTCTTTGTTCAATACATCGGCAAGCGCAATGCTTTGAGCGGTTATCAATCGTGCGGCATGCCCATAGAGGGTCGAAGCAGCTAAGTTTCTTATGCTTGCTATTTCCTCAATAGATTTGCCTGCTTTTATAAATTCTAAGGTTACATCATAGGTGCTTTTGTTGGCCTTTTCCGCTTGCTCTTTGCTAGCTGCTTTTATGTCTGCCTCAACTTTATCTAACCATTGGTATAAATTAAAACTGCTGTTGGTATAAACATTTTTTCCTAAATAGTTCAAGGATTGTAGTTTGTTAACCTGCTGTTTTACTAAATTTTCTATAGGCTGTAGCTTGCCTTGAATGGTTTTTACCCGTTTAGTCTTCTTTAAGGTTTCGTTCATTTTTAGCATAGGCAGTAAAATTCCATCCAAAATACTGCTTGTAAAATACGTGCTTGCTTTTTCAATACGTTCAGCTAAAAGGCTGTCATCCTGATTATCCTCTAACAATGTCCGTAACTGGGCTGCAAAATTTTTAGCAACTTTCATCAGCTCATTCTTGTGGTTGATGATATCCAAAGCAAACTGTTCTATTTTTAAGGAGGCGGGAGGCTTTTTGCCTTCGTAAATATCTCTGATGCCATCAATGGAATTATCCAATGTATTTAAGCTGTATTGGTTTAAAACCAGCCGAATTTCATAGGCCTTGCGTTCTGAAGCCAGAATAGTTTCCAGCACTGATGCTTGCTGTTTCCCTTTGGCAAAAGCTTGTATTCTGGCATCCGTTGTAACCGCATCTTGCGTAATTTCTGATAAAAGTGTAATGCCAGAAAGTTTAGTACACCGGCTCAATGCTACATACACTTGTCCAGGTGCAAAAGCTTGTCCAGCATCAATGACCAAATTGTCAAAAGTTAGTCCTTGACTTTTGTGAATGGTAATAGCCCATGCCGGTTTTACGGGATACTGAGAGAAGCTTCCTAAAACCTTTTCGTCAATACTGTCTTGTTCTGTATTGTATTCAAAGCGTATGTTGTTCCAAATTTCTTTTTCTAATTGCATTTCATTCCCATCAGGAAATACAACAGTAATTTCATCTTCGCCTTCCTTGTTTTTTCTGATGGATGCAATTTTTGCCAGTTTGCCATTAAAATACCGCTTGGGTGTCTCAACGTCATTCTTTAAAAACATGATTTGTGTACCAACTTTGAGCACGAGTTCTTGTTCTGTTGGTAAATTATTATCTGGAAAGTCGCCAGTTACATTGGCATCAAAACGATAGGGCTCTCCATCCAACTGGGCCAATTTGTATTGGTTAATTTTTTGCGCCTTATAGTTGTGACTGGTTAAAATAATAATGTTGTCATCATCAAAACTTTCAAACTGCGGTTGATACAGCTTGTTCAGCTCATAAAAATCGTCTTTGTGCAGGCTGTTGTTTCTAATATTGTTGAGTAAATCTATAAATTTTTCATCACTTTGCCTATAAATTTTGTCCAGTTCTACAATCAAAGGAACGGACTCTTCTACCACTTTTGAAGAAAAGAAAAATGGCGATTCATAATATTGTCCTAAAGTAGCCCATTCTTCATCCTTAACTACTGGGGGCAGTTGCCATAAATCACCAATGTATAAAACTTGCACTCCGCCCATGGGTTCATTGTAGTTTCTGCGCACAGAGCGCAGCATGGTGTCCATGGCATCCAATAAATCTGCACGCAGCATACTTACTTCATCGATAATCAACAACTCTAAACTCCTAATTAAATTGAGCTTGGCTTTTGAGAGAAAAATGGATTTTGCTAAATTGTTTCGGTTAAAGACATGCTCCTGTCCAAAACCACCGGCCATGGCTGGGATAAACATCCCTAGGGGGAACTGAAAAAGCGAGTGGATGGTCATTCCGCCTGCATTGATGGCGGCTACCCCTGTAGGAGCAACCACAATGGCCTTTTTCTCTGTTTGTTTGAGGTAATTGTGTAGGAATGTCGTTTTACCTGTACCAGCTTTTCCAGTTAAAAATAAATGTCGCCCAGTAAAGTTCAGTAGGTCGGCAGTAATTTCCGCAAAACCTCTTTCTTTGGCAATATTATTATCAACTGGCATAACTTCAAATATACATTTTTGCCAATAATATTGGCAATACTTTTTATACTATTTGCTAACAGGTTATTGAACTGAAACTTTATCGTTTTTGGAGTTAGCCTTAAATTTAATAGGTATTCCAATTAACTGGACAACAAAATTTTAGATTTTTTTTTCTTCGGCACGCTAATTGTATTTTTACCAAAATTTTAAAACAATTAACACTATGAAAACAATCCTAAACACTTTAACAATTTGTGCCTTTTGCCTTGTGCAGCAGGCTACCGCCCAAGATTATGACCTCAATAAGTATAAATACCGTTTCCAAAAATACCGTGCTTTAACAGGTGGTTTTGGACTAAACAGCGATGGAGATTTAAGCTATTCTAAAAGCAAAGACAATGATACCATTCCTGAACTTTCCAATGTAAACGAGAACAACAATCGTGGTTTTAATTATAATTTTGATGCCAACTACTGGGCATACAAAAGTACGGATGCCCAGCAAATGGAGCGCAGGTTTTCTTTAAGTAGCAGAGCCAGTTTTGGTCAAAATGGACGAGGAAATAGGCTAGATGACAGCTTAATAGATAGTTATTATGGAAAAAAATCTGAAACATCAAATAACCTCAGCTATAACCAACAACAACGTTTTTATAAGCCCAACAATAGTTTTAATTATTTGGCTTTTCAAGGTGGTGCACAGATGTCTTCTAACAATCAATACACTAAAAACACCTACCCAGGTGATGCTAAATCCAATAGCAATTCGTACTCTTTGAATGGTGGTATGAGCATAGGAAAAGGAAATGGCAGGATAGAAAATGTATCAGATGCGGTAAGTGCTATGTTCATTATCAAAGATTTACAGAAAAAAGGAGGTTTGCCAGCTTTAACAGATGCCCAAACTGAATTGATTGCCAGAGGAATAACTACAGCAAGAAATACCCGTTTCATCGATTTTAGGTTCAGGGTTATTGATCAAATAGCCATGTTGGATAGTTTTTTCATTTTGGCAGGCGCCAAACCAACAAATGACTTGATATACTATACCACGCTGTATGACAACTGGTTTTATGCTACCCAATTTTACCGCAGTACGGGTAACAGGTTTACGTATTATATAAATACCAATGGATTTATAAGTCAGCAAAGCTATTTGAATGAAGGTAAAATTGGATCTCACTATTCTGAGAGTAAATTTACCAATACTCAATTATACAACTCGCTTAATTTAGATTATGTCAGCACCAAACAAATAGATTTATACTATCAAAGAAGTTTTCGTTTGGGATTACAAACCGGCTTGCGACATGCAACAAATAATCAAAGTTATAAAGATAGTATGATGGGCTCCTACCCCTACACAGAAAGCAAAAGTAAAGATAAAGACCAAGATGCTATAGTTGCCTTTGCCTATGCAAGTTACTCTCATCTATATCAGCCCAATACAAGAACTTATCTAACTTGGAGTGTTACTGAAAGCTACGGACAAAATAATAGTTTGATAGGATTGCGCACAGCCAATTTGCAGAAAATCCAAAACACTTATAGAAACTTGAATACCAATTTCAATCTCTCCTATTTCCGCTTTTTCTCTCCCCGCCTTTCTATTAATGCTGGCATAAATGCTAATGTTTATACTAATCTAACTACCAATAGAAACGAGGTAACCTACACACCAACCAATTTATTTAATTTTAAATCTACTAATAATTATATAAGAGGAGGCATTGGTATTTCAGCAGGGTTGAATTATGCTTTGTTTTAGGCTAAATTAAACTATTTTTTTAAGTTATAGCAACAATGGTTTGTTGACGATTTTATGACTTGGAAAATTATTATTATTGGGTACATTTGCATTAATAAAAATATTATAAACATACGAATATGAGTAACAAGACATTATTGCTTTCATTGGCAGCCAGCATGCTAATTGGCTTTGGGGCCTGTAAAAAGGACAAAAAGGAAGAAGAGAAAGAAGAAGTAAAAAAAGAAGAAGGTCCAGCAGCAATAACCAAAACACAGCAGTCAACAATATTTTATATGTCTGGTAACTGGTGTGGCCCATGTGGCTTGTACGGTGTGCCGGCAAAAGCAAATGCCAAGACGAAGTATGGTGATAAAGTGAATATTTTAGCCTGTCAATTGAATGGTTCGGGCAATACTGATCCACTAAACAATGCTGATGCAAATAGCTTAGCAGGCGTTTTTAATGTTACAGGTGTTCCAACAGCATATATTTTAGCAAACTTAGAGGGTACATCCGTTGGTGGTGGGTCTACAATGTCGGCTACTATGGAAACGGCAATTGGCAATAATATTGGGGTTACTGATGTTTTAGCCAATATGATTGTTGATAAAGCTAAGATTGAAGGATCTACAATTTCAATAGAAACTAGAACCAAGTTTTTCAAAGCAGGAGAGGGTCAATATCGTTTGGCGGCATATATTATTGAGGATAATATTGCAGGAAGACAATACAGTTCAGGTTCTGGCTGGGCAGATTATGATTTTATGGGCGTTGTTAGAAAAAGCCTAGGGAGTACGGTAACTGGTGATGATTTTGTGAAGGATGCAGAAGCCAATAAAGAATATCCTAAAACTATAACGACATCGTTAAATACATCTTGGAATAAAGCAAATTTAAAAATAGTTTTGGTACTTTGGAAAGCAACTACAAACAGTAGTGGAGGAACAACTGTTGCAGTGGTTAACTCTATTTCAAAACATATAGAATAAAGAAATATTCAAATAGCATATTCTGCTTATTGAAATAAAAACCCAAGTAAATTTTACTTGGGTTTTTATTTGTCTTAAAGAAACGTGTTCTTTACACGACATTCACATTATACTCCACCTCAATAGTGGCATTGCCAAAATTGCTGTTTTGTAGTTTAGCAAAAAGGTTATTGCCAGAAGTGCGAGCATTGGTTTAAATTCTAGAAAAGATTTAACGGATAGTGGAAAGCAGATCCCATTGCCATTGGAACAAATCGCTAAAACTTGTTCGTTTACGCTAAAGGTATAGGAAATTAGACTTAGCCAAGAGACTAATTATTCTTTAGCTCTTAAATTATAGCTGATACCTAGTCCAATAGTTTTTAAATCGGGCACTAAGTCTTCAGTCACAATATGGTTATAATAACCAAAGAAGTTCCAGTAATAGGTGTGCCATCCAAGGTGTGGGCGTGTCATAAAACCTCCAGAAGTGCCAGGAAAATCATTGATAAAAGCATATCCCAAATCTATGCCCGCATAGAATCCCGTGTTTTCAGGATAAAACCTAAAGAGCACTGCAAGAGGAATAGTGCTAAAATCACTGGTAGTTCCCTTTCCTTTATAAAAAGTGTACCCCGCTTTAAGGCCTAGGCCAAAGGCTTTTGTGTGTAAATATTGTACTGTTAGTTCTGGCCCTACAGTGTAGGAGCTAAAGTTGCTTAAATCAGCTACTGGAAGTCCAGCATTAACCCCCAATTTAAACCAAGTGTTTGAATTGTTGGCTTTACTAAGATCGACTTCTTGTGCAACAGTAGACAAGGCAATGGCCAATAAAACAAAAAGGGTAAATAAGTTCTTCATATGCAACAAAAATACACTAATTTAAGTCAAGATAAAAATTAGCGTGAATTGAAGGTTTGGGTGGCTGATTTTGGACAAGGTGCTTACATTGTTCAACATATAATTATGAACTCGGATTAAATTTAGCCAATCTATTGTATATTAATGGTTTATAAAAAAAACATTTTCTACGTTTGTTAGATTGTCAAATTTTACTGGAGTCGCTTTTGTGAACAAAAAAAACCATTAAAGCGAGTGCTTAAATGGTTTTTTTTGTTTTAATCGGTGTTTTGTAGCCCGTAGGGGAATCGAACCCCTCTGTCCTGGATGAAAACCAGGTATCCTAACCGATAGATGAACGGGCCTTATAAAAGGAGTGCAAAAATAAGGATTTGTTCATTAAATTACCAAATAAAATTATTAATTTTTTGAAGTGCATTGTTCTTGATATGAATATCAATAACTTTATGTTAATATGATACAATATCTTCTAGGTTTTTGTATTGTTATAAAAACGGCTTAATACACAGTGCTAACTGTTGATTTAATTCAATTGATGGGGTCTTTAAAAAAAGACTTTTTATTTAAATGGAAAAAACTACCAATTAAAATCTGTATAGAGAATACCTCTTATTACCCAAACGTAATCAAAACTTGGTTTTTATCAACCGCATCTTTGGTGTTAACTTTAATATCCTTTACCACACCATCGCCAGCAGATTTGATGATGTTTTCCATTTTCATCGCTTCTAAAACCAGCAAGGCATCTCCCTTGGTAACTGCGTCTCCTATTTTTACCAACACTTCCAAAACCAAACCAGGCATTGGTGCTTTTAACTCGTTCATTTTTTGAACCAAAGCATTTTCCAATCCAAGATTTTTTAATAAATGGTCCATCTTGTCCGTAACTTTAATGGTACAGGGTTTTCCATTCACAGTAGCGGTAAGCGTTTTTTCTTCTCTGTTGATTTTTTTGATGCTAATTTTTGCGGACTGCCCATTTACCAAGGCGTGGTACTCGTGGTTGGCAATATGTATAAGGTCTATGGTATCCTCAGTATTTAAAGGGGTCAACTGTTGGTCTTTTTCAGCAAAGGCTATAGGGTTGTTGTCATTAATTTTTACCTGATACATCTTGCAAAGCTAAGGATAATGGATGTTAAATTATGAATACAAATTAATTTAAAGTTTAGCAAGTGCCTTAACCAATCCAATGCCTTTATAAACAAAACCGGTATAAATTTGTATCAAATCAGCACCTAAATCCAATTTTTCTGCCCCATCTTTTTTATGCATAATACCACCAACACCAATTATCGGAATGTGTTTAGGTAAGTGCTTTTTAAGATGCAACAATGCATCATTTGATTTAGCTTTAACTGGTGCACCGCTTAACCCGCCAGCTCCAATGTCCTCAACAGTTAGGGAATCCGTAGCTAAGTTAGAACGGTCAATGGTGGTATTGCTTATAACCACCCCATCTGTTTGGGTGGCAACAACTATTTCGGCAATTTCTTTTATTTGTTCGGGGAATAAATCTGGGGCGATTTTTAAGAAAATAGGTTTGGTAATTTGATGTGCTATTTGCAATTGGTTTCTGCGTGATATGACACCATGCAACAATGCTTGCAGTGGTTCCTTTTCCTGCAATTCTCTTAGGCCAGGAGTGTTTGGGCTGCTAATATTAACCGTGAAATAATCTACATGTAAAAATAATTTTTCAAGGCAAATGAGGTAGTCATCCACCGCTTTTTCATTGGGCGTAACTTTGTTTTTGCCTATGTTTCCACCTACAATAAGGTTTTTTGGTCGCACTTTTAAGCGCTCCACCATGGCGTCTACCCCGTCATTGTTAAATCCCATTCTGTTTATCAGGGCTTGGTCTTTTGGCAGTCTAAATAAACGCGGTTTGGGGTTGCCCTCTTGTGCAAGTGGAGTAACAGTTCCAACCTCTACATGGCCAAACCCTAATTTACTAAAAACATCCAAGTATGCCGCATTTTTATCAAACCCTGCTGCTAAACCCACTTTATTGGGAAAATTTAATCCACAAACAACAGTAGGCTTTTCTTTCTTTACAGCATTTACAAAAATTCCCAAAATGCCGAGGTTGGCAAAGAACTGCAACATATTCATGGTGAAATAATGCGCCTTTTCGGGAGGCATTAAAAAAAGTATTTTCCGAAGCAAAACAAACATCGTTGCAAATCTATTGGATATTTGAATAGAAATTGCCTTTTAAGGGTATATTTTTAAAGCGGTAGTAAATGCGCCAATTTAAAACCATTACAAATTGCACAATGTGTTCAAATTAATATTTTGGTAATCCTCTAAGATTGTTAAATTTGCGCCATCAACAACGACAAAATATAATCAATGAATTGGATAGTCAGTTTCATCAATTCAAGTCTGGGCAAAAAGCTTTTAATGGCTTTAACAGGTTTGTTCCTTACACTTTTTCTTATAGTGCACCTAATTGGTAACTTGCAGCTATTGAAGCCTGACAATGGTTATGCATTCAATACGTATGCTGTATTTATGACCTCTAATCCACTGATTAAGTTTATTTCTTATGGTTTATATGCCATGATTTTGCTGCATGCTGTAAAAGGATTGCTTTTGGCTGGTAGTAATATGAACGCAAGAAAAAGTAAATATGCAGTTAATGCAGGCAACAGTACGAGTAGCTGGACTAGCAGATGGATGGGTGTTTTGGGTAGTTTTATCCTGATTTTTATCGTTTTACACATGGCTGGATTTTGGTTTAAATACAAATTTGGCGAAGTGCCTTACACGCAATACACTACAAGTTTAATGACAGGTGATGTATTGGTTGAGGATATTTCTGGTACAGCAAATCCTGTTTTGGAAGATAAAAAAATGTTGCTAACCAGCAATCAAGAAACAGAGATATTGCGCATTAAAGATCTCAATAAAGAGGTGGCTTTTGCCTTTAAAAATCCGATGATTGTGCTGTTTTATGTATTTTCTATGTTGATATTGGCTTTCCATTTGTGGCATGGTTTCCAAAGTGCTTTCCAAACCTTGGGAGTCAATCATCCCAAGTACAATGGATTGATAAAATGGGTTGGTGTTTTAATAGCAGTAGTTGTTCCCTTTTTATTTGCTTTGATTCCCTTAGTTGTCTTTTTTTCTTAAAATAGTTTTATGAGTAAAGTAGTATTAGATTCAAAAATTCCAGCAGGCGATTTAGCCGATAAATGGACCAAATATAAATCCGCTGTTCCTTTGGTTAATCCTGCCAATAAACGACATTTAGAAATAATTGTAGTAGGTACAGGGCTTGCAGGAGCATCAGCAGCGGCCTCATTGGCAGAAATGGGCTATAAAGTAAAAGCTTTTTGTTTTCAAGATTCGCCAAGAAGAGCGCACAGTATTGCAGCACAAGGGGGTATCAATGCCGCAAAAAATTATCAGAATGATGGAGACAGTATTCACCGTTTGTTTTATGATACCATTAAAGGTGGAGATTACCGTTCAAGAGAAGGTAATGTACACAGATTGGCAGAAGTAAGTGGAAATATCATTGACCAATGCGTTGCTCAGGGAGTGCCATTTGCAAGAGAATACGGTGGTTTACTCAGCAATCGCTCTTTTGGAGGGGTGCAGGTACAACGTACTTTTTATGCTGCAGGACAAACAGGTCAGCAGCTATTGTTAGGAGCATATTCCGCATTAGAGCGTCAAGTAGGTTTAGGGCAAGTAACCATGTACGCGCGTCATGAGATGATGGACGTTGTAAAAATTGATGGTGTTGCAAGAGGAATTATAGCGAGAGATTTGATTACTGGAAAATTAGAACGTCATTTTGGACATGCAGTGTTGTTGTGTACTGGTGGATATGGAAACGTATTCTTTCTGAGTACCAATGCAATGGGTAGCAATGTTACTGCGGCTTGGAAAGCGCACAAACAAGGCGCTTTAATGGCAAACCCTTGCTTTACACAAATTCACCCAACCTGTATTCCTGTTTCTGGCACACACCAATCTAAATTGACGTTGATGTCAGAATCTTTGAGAAATGATGGAAGAATTTGGGTACCTAAAAAGAAAGAAGATGCTGAAGCCATAAGAGCTGGCAAACTGCAACCAACAGATTTTAAAGAAGAAGATAGAGACTATTACCTAGAAAGAAGATACCCTGCTTTTGGAAACTTAGTTCCTAGAGATGTGGCAAGTAGAGCGGCAAAAGAGCGTTGCGATGCAGGTTTTGGTGTAAACAAAACGGGTGAAGCAGTTTATCTGGATTTTGCACATAACATGCGCCATAAATACGGAAGTATGGAGGCAATAAAACACAACATTGACAACCCTAGTGAAGAAAAATTATATGAGTTGGGTAAAGAAGTTATCAAAGAAAAATATGGTAACTTATTTGATATGTACAAGCAAATTACGGGTGTAGACCCTTATGATAATCCAATGATGATTTACCCTGCAGTGCATTATACCATGGGCGGTTTGTGGGTTGATTATAATTTAATGACCACCGTGCCAGGCTTATATGCCTTGGGTGAAGCCAATTTTAGTGACCACGGAGCCAATAGGCTAGGTGCAAGTGCATTGATGCAAGGTTTGGCTGATGGATATTTTGTTATTCCATATACTATTGGTGCGTATTTGTCGAATGAAATAGGGACTAAGGCAATTGCTACAACGCATGAGGCTTTTGAAAAAGCAGAAACGGATGTTAAAACTACCATTGATAAATTATTAAACGTAAAAGGCACAAAACCAGTAGATTATTTCCATAGAAAACTGGGTTTAGTGATGTGGAATAATTGCGGAATGGCGAGAAATGCAGCGGGATTGAAAGCCGCAATAACAGAAATTCAACAAATAAGAAAAGATTTTTGGTCGGATGTGCGTGTAACGGGTACTGCTGATGATTTTAACCAAGAACTAGAAAAAGCAGGACGTGTTGCCGACTTTATAGAGCTAGGCGAGTTGATGTGCAAGGATGCTTTAAACAGGGAAGAAAGCTGTGGAGGACATTTTAGAGAAGAACACCAAACGGAAGAGGGAGAGGCAAAACGAGATGATGATAACTTTACCTATGTTGCTGCTTGGGAAAGAACAGAAAATGACTGGACACTACACAAAGAAGAACTAAAATACGAGAATATAAAATTAGTACAGCGTAGTTATAAGTAGTTTTGTAGTTAAGTAGTTTTTTTCTAATGGTAAAAATAAATACATATAAAGAATTGATGATTTGGCAACAAGGAATTGAAATTGCCAAAGAAGTGTATGCCATTTGTAAAAACTTACCTGACGATGAAAAATTCGGGCTTTCGCAACAATTAAAAAGAAGTGCAACTTCAATTTCTGCGAATATTGCTGAAGGTTGGGGCAGAAAAGGAAATAAAGCCAACGCACAATTTATTAGAATTGCAATAGGTTCTGCTAATGAATTAGACACCCATTTATTTCTTTGTAAAGAATTACAATTTATTTCCGATGAAATTTATCTGCAAATTGAACAACAAATTACTTCTGAAATAAAAATGATGAGCGCATTTATTGCTAATTTAAAAACTTATTCTGCCACACAAATTAAATAAACCATAACTGCCCAACTAACTAACCGAAATAACCATCTAACCACAAAACTACTTAACCACCCAACCACTTAACCAAATGAAAATCAATCTAAAAGTCTGGAGACAAAAAAATAGCAAAGCGCAAGGAAAACTAGAAAACTATCAGGTAGAGGATGTTTCTCCTGACATGTCATTTTTAGAAATGTTTGACGTTTTGAATGACGAGTTAATTACCAAAGGTGATGAGCCTATTGCATTTGACCATGATTGCCGTGAGGGTATTTGTGGAAGTTGCAGTATGCACATTAATGGCAGAGCACATGGGCCGCTTGCTGCAGTAACCACTTGCCAACTGCACATGCGTAGTTTTAAAGATGGCGACACCATTACGGTAGAGCCTTGGAGAGCCAATGCTTTTCCTGTTATAAAAGATTTAACCGTAGACCGAACTGCATTTGACAGAATTATTGCCAAAGGGGGTTTTGTGAGTGTAAATACGGGCAATGCGCAAGACGCCAACAGCTTGCCAATAGCCAAAGAAGATGCAGATGATGCCTTTATGAGTGCGGCTTGCATTGGATGTGGTGCTTGTGTGGCAGCGTGCAAAAACTCATCAGCTATGTTGTTTACCAGTGCCAAAATATCTCAATTAGCACATTTGCCTCAAGGGCAGGCAGAGCGTCAAACCCGTGTGATTTCAATGGTAGAGCAGATGGATGCAGAGGGATTTGGAGCGTGTACCAACACAGGTGCATGCAGTGCAGAATGTCCTAAAGAAATTAGTCTGGCTAATATTGCCACCATGAACAGAGAATACTTCAAAGCCAAGTTAGGCGGGAAGTAGATTGTTGCTTTCTTTTTAGAATAAGGGTTTTGGAAAGAAATGTCCTCAAGTGAACTTGTTGTTTTAATTAAAAATTACGAAACGAGGTACCTCGTTTTACAAATGATTTAGGGTTTAATAGTGTCTATACCCATGGCCGTCCATTGCGAGCAACGCGCGGCAATCTCAATAGTATCAAATTAGTCACATAAATCTAAAATTCTAATTTTTGACATCTTCAATTGCATTCAAAAGCCACTTTATATGATAATCTTGGGTGTAATGTGCGGAAACATCATCATTGTCTCTGTTTTCATTTCTTTCTATGGCTTCTTCCAAGCTACAAGTAACCCCCACTAAATTAACTTTGTAATCTAATACCTCTATTTTTTTAATGAGTTTTAGAAGGATGTCTTCATTATCACCAATTATTTCAATTGCAATGTCATTTTTATTTTGAAGTGCATCAATAGCCATTTTTCCGCCTATTTCTTCCATTTTATCTTCATGAATTGAGGGGAAATCTAAAAACTCCTCTCCACACAAATCTAAAAAAATATCTGATGCATCAATATTTACATAACCTTCTTTGTACTCTTTTCTTCGTAAGGTGGTTTTGCCAGCGCATACACCACCCATAATTAATGTTAATTTTGCCATGTTATTTATTTCTTAATATTCCAACTAATACAATTCAATATTCCTCCGTCATTGGCTATTTCATTACATTCAATACTAACAACTTTTTGTCCAGCAAATTGCCTTTCAAATAGCTTTAGTGCCATATCATCTTCCTTTATGCCAAATGTGGGTACAAACACGATACTTCCCAATTGTAAATAGTTAATATATGCACCATTGGCTTGCTCATTAGTTTTATTCCCAGATATGTTATAAGGAATTGTAATACAGTCTAATCCTGTTTTTTTAATGGCACTTTCTAAAGTTTTTTGGAATGATGAAGATTCTCCAGAAAAATCATTGATTAGAATCCTATTATCATCAAGAAACCTCACCATGCCATCCGCATGTCCTGTAAAGTCAAAAGGCAGAGGTGGAATAAAAAACAAATCTTCAACTTGTAAGGCTTCATGCAATTTTGTGATTAATGCATTGCGTTCAATGTTTTTATTGTCCTTGAAAACACGTTCTGTCATAATTACCTTAGTTTTGGCGTGTACGATGTTTCCACCATCCAGCTTAATATCATATTTAGTGGCTTTAATACCAATTTCTTTACAAATTGCATCCACATCAGACATCGTATGTTGATATTTTTTAACCTCAGATATATAAGGAGGATACTTAAACTGCGCAAATTTGTTCATCTCTAACTGAATGGGCATATAATCTACCGCCCAAACATCATTGGTGTTGGGCAATAGCGCAAACTTTATTTTGCATTCCGTCAATAGCTTTTCAAACCGTTTGAAAAACTCAGGGTACATCTTTGGTAGCGTGTCCGCCAAATAAAGGAAGTTTGTTTGGTTGTCGGTAATCATTTATGGATTAATTAAGAATGCATAATTTAATTTATCAAACTCATTTATCTTTGCATTATCTCCCAATCCGACTCGTTGTCTTATTTCAATTTTTGATTTGTCAAACTTATGAGATACTATTTGAGTAACAATGGATTTAGAAAATGCGTTGGTTTCACTAAAGAGTACCATTGCGCATACCATTGGTCCTTTAATCATCCTTTTATTATTTATATCATAAATTCCCCTAATTAAAATTCCACCATAACCACCAGTATGTTCATTTCTCAGAGCAATATCAACTCCTGAATAATGGAAGAACCAATCGCCTGTCTTAGGGTCAACATGTTTTCTTTTATAAGTACTGTTATCTTGATGGCTTGAAGAATGCCAATAAAATTCGATTTCTGTTAGCCTAAATAAGGTATTATGTGTTTGAATTGCATAATTGTCAAAAAGGATTTGAGCTATTTCCTTAAACTCTTTTTTGGTTTCATATTCTAATTTTAAAAAATCCATAATTGTTGAAGCTAGTAATTTTAATGTAATCTCTATTCCACAAATCTAACCTATTACTCCAAATTTTAAAATGCTCATCAAAAGAGGGTCTTTCTCCTTGAGATTGCTTCGCTCTGCTCGCAATGGACGGAATTTGGCTTTGCGATGACGGTGGCGAACGATTAACTACCAAACCACCTAACGATTTCAGCGTTGCCAAAAAACTACATAACTAATCCAAAAAAAGCTATATTTGTATTATGAAAAAGCTAATAACCTCCGTTTTATTGCTCTCTATCATCCAGTTTTCTTTTGCTTTAAGCATCACTAGCACTCCAAAAAATACTATTGAGGTACTAGGAAATGCACAGATAAAAACCAATTTGCAATCTTATAATTTAGGGCTGCGATATATGCGCAATCTTGGCGCAACTCTTGCGTTTGGTGCAGAAACCAATTTTAAGCAAACCCGAGGTGAGTATGGCAATTATGACCAATTGAAGGGCATTTTATTTGCTAGACTCAGTGTAATAAAAGGGTTTTATGCAGAAATTGGCGGGCAGACGCAAGGTGTAATATCCTCTTGTGCTAGTAGGACTAAAAATCATTTTATACCCCAACTATTTGGTGCTGTTGGTTATCAAAAAATATTGTATAAAAATTTAGGAATTAGCGCACAAGTGCGCACAAACCCCGAAAACAATAATACCTTTAAGCCTAACCCTCAGTTAATGCTGGGCTTACAAATTGGGTTTTAAGCAGAGAGGGGTTTTCAATGAACTTAGCAAAGTGCTACACTTGTTGTTGCCAACTTATTTTCTTGTAAAACTGATAACAGAAACCAAAATTGGCACTTAGCTTATTTTAAACAATTTTTCGCTGAACTCTACTTGGGGGTAACAGCAGGAAAGTCTAACAAAAATTAGTAATTCAACATTGTTATCCTGAGTGAAATTGAAGGGAAAAATTCAAAATTTATTTCTTAAAAATTAAACCGACCTTTGCAGCTTTATGGCAAACCTACTTTCAGCAGACAATATTAGCAAAGCATATACAGAAAAATGGCTTTTTAACGGAATTACCTTTGGCATTGCTAAAGGAGAAAAGGTGGCGATGGTGGGAGCCAATGGAACTGGAAAAACCACCTTGTTAAAAACCATTGCTGGTGAAATATCTCCCGACAGTGGGAATATTTCTTTGGCCAATAATTGCACTGTTGGTTATTTGCCACAAGAACCGGTTTTGGATGAAAATAAAACCGTACTAGAAACCATTTTTTCGGATACCAACCCAACAGTTAAAGTTGTAAAAGAATATGAGGCAGCCATTGCCGACATGGATACCGATGCTGATCATATGCAATTTTTATTGGATGAAATGAGCCGTTTGGATGCTTGGGATTTTGACAAAAGAGCAGCACAGGTTTTAGCAAAATTGGGTATTACACGCACGGAAGCTTTAAATGGTTCACTAAGTGGAGGACAAAGAAAAAGGGTGGCTTTGGCACAATTACTTTTAATCAATCCAGATTTAATCATCATGGATGAGCCTACCAACCATTTAGATTTAGAAGCCATTGAGTGGTTAGAAAACCTATTGACTGCACACAATATTACCCTATTAATGGTAACACATGACAGGTATTTTTTGGACAATGTAAGTACCGTAATTCTAGAACTAGAAAAGGGCAATTTACACATGCACAAAGGCAATTACGCTTACTTTTTAGAAAAAAAGACGATGCGCGAAACCATTGAAGCGGCAGAGGTTGGCAAGGCTAGAAATTTGATGGCAAAGGAGCTTGAGTGGATGCGAAGACAGCCAAAAGCCAGGGGAACGAAGTCTAAAAGTAGAATAGAAGCATTTTATGAATTGCAAGATTTTGCCAATAAAAACCTCAATCAAAATGAGTTAGAAATTGCAGTTCAAGCATCACGTTTGGGCAATAAAGTGATTGAGGCAAACCATATTTCAATGGCTTATGGAGCGCATGAGTTGGTAAAGGATTTTACCTATATTTTCAAGAAACACGACAAAATTGGAGTTGTGGGTAAAAATGGAATAGGAAAAAGCACGCTGTTAGACCTGTTGACCCAGAAAATTACACCCACAAAAGGTGAGATAGTGCATGGTAGTACGCTAAAGGTAGGTTACTATACACAGCATACCAATAACTTGAACGATGATAATCGTATCATTGATGAGGTAAAAGAGATTGCAGAGTATGTTACTTTGGGTAATGGCGATGAGGTTTCAGTTAGTAAGCTATTGGACATGTTTTTATTCCCTCCTGCCGTTCAGCATACACCAGTTGCGAAACTGAGTGGTGGCGAGCGCAGGCGTTTACAACTCCTAAAAGTCTTGGTGGACAGTCCTAACTTTTTAATTTTGGATGAGCCTACCAATGATTTGGATATTGATACTTTAAATGTATTGGAGGAGTTTTTAGAAGAGTTTTCAGGCTGCTTGTTATTGGTATCACATGACCGTTATTTCATGGACAAATTGGTCAATCATCTCTTTGTTTTTGAAGGAGAAGGTAAAGTACGAGATTTTCACGGTAACTATACTGATTACAAAGAAAAAATGGCTGAAAAGGCTAGTAGTAATCAAAATACTATTAAAAAGGAAAGCCCTAAACCAGCAGTAAAAGTTACACAGGCACAACCAGTTATTGCTGAAAAAAAGAAACTAAGCTATAAGGAGCAAAGGGAGTATGAGCAATTGGAAAGGGAAATTGCAGAGAATGAGACTAAAAAAATTGCTCTTACAGAAAAAATAAATGGAGGCAGCAATGATTATGAAGAATTGGCAAATTGGTCTGCCCAAGTGGGTGAACTTGACAAATTAATTGAAAAACAAACTTTCCGCTGGTTGGAATTGGCGGAGATGGTTTAACCTGCTGTTTATTAGCGCTTAAATTATTTAGTTTTTTTAACTATGTTTGTTCCTTAAACCAATTAAATATAATAGTTATGAGTTTTTTAGTTACCATGTTAGTAGCAGCCCTAATCCCTTTGGTGGTGGGCTTTATTTATTATCACAAAGCTGTTTTTGGAAATGCTTGGGCAAATATGCTTGGCATAGAAATGAATCCAGAAAACATGAAAAAGGAGATGCCGAAAGTAATGTTGGTGTCGTACATTGTCAATTTTTTCTTAGCTTTTGGATTGGCATCAATTGTAATCCATCAAATGGGCTTATTTTCATTGTTAATGGAAAGCAAAGGCGATTTGTCAGAATTAGACTACGTTTCCAAAATTGTAGTTTCTTTTGATGGTGTTGCTATTGATCCAGATGTTTTGTGGAATGGTTTGTTTAGAACATTTAAACACGGAGCAATTCACGGTGTTTTGGCAAGTTTAACCTTAGTTATGCCTATTCTAGTTACTACAGGGCTATACGAGAAAAGACCTTGGAAATTAACATTCATCAATTTAGGTTATTGGATTATTAACTTCGCTTTAATGGGTGGGTTTATTTGTCAAATGCTTAGATGGAGTTAGAGAAAAAAACTGTTAATAGAAAAGGACCTTGTTATAACATTAGCAAGGTCTTTTTTATGCGATTAAATTTAGTAAACAGAAAAATTATATAGTCATGCAGCATCTTGGACCTAATGCTTTTTAAGAAAGTTTAAGCGTAATCGTTTGGTTTTACTTGCTCTAGTTTATTTGTATTTTTAGAACCGCTGTTGTCTCTGAGCTTTGAATAGTAATCAAATATATTCCCGATTGAAGGCTTAAATTTAATTGAACTTGTGGGGCATCAAAGTTTCCTGAAAAAACTGTTTTACCGCACACGTCCGTAACATGAATATTGCTGATATTTGAATTGCCATTAATCACTATTGCACCATTGCTTGGATTGGGATATACGCTAAAATTACTGGTGGTTGGTTGAATTTGACGATTCATATCAACAGCTTGGTTAACAGAAGCACACCATTTGTTGGCCTCATCAAGTGTATTGGCATAATTTACCCTACCACCTGTCACCGTAATTCCTTGCAAGCTGTTGTTTTGATCAACACCATTCATTATCCATTGTTTTGCCAATAAAGAAGCTTGCGCAGGATTACTCTTGGACAATGCAGCAAAGCTATCACAAGCATAACTGTATATCAGGCCAAAAAGTCCAGCGGTAACAGGAGAGGCACCACTGGTGCCTGAAAATCCTCTGTAGGGCTTGCCGCAACTAACTTGCTGAGCGGTGGCACAAAGAGAGTACGTTCCGTCTCCAATAGACCCTATATCAATATGTTTGGCACTGTATCCAGCATTTACTTTTAAGTCAGAAAGGGCATTTACATTGGTTACCATCAGTAAATGATCACTTGTACAAAGTGAAGGCAAATCGCCCGTTTGCTCTACGTCAACATTGCTATTGCTGGTTGCAGCAACACAGGTAATTCCGTATTTTCCAAGGGTGTCATAAAAAGCACACCATATAGGCGCATCTTTAGGAAAAACACCGTCAACACCCCAAGAACAATTTATTGCAACTACATATGCACCTTTTGTGCCATTACTTTCCAGAAATAATTTTTTTTGGTTTAATATATATTGGAAGGCTTTGATGTTTTCAGCTTCATTTTTAGAACCACCAGAAACCGTTAATATCTTTACATGCCAACTTCCACCTGTTACACCCACCATATTGTTTCCATCTGCACCCATCAATCCAGCCACGGCCGTACCGTGCCTTGCTTTCTCAATATTATCGACAATATTGGGTGTATTGGTATAGGCGTTCCATCCGTGGTAATCATCAATGTAGCCATTGCTGTCATTGTCGATTCCATCATAAGGTATCTCATTGTAGTTTCGCCAAATGTTTTGTTGTATATCTTCGTGTAAGGTATCTAACCCATCATCAATCATCGCTAAAACAATAGTATCTCCACGTCTGTTTACGCCACCAGTAGTCCTGTTCCATGCAACATCTGCTTTTACTAGATTCCAAAACCCTTGATTGCTATATCCAGCATCATTAGGCGTGTTTCGTAAATTTGTTTTATGGTTTTTTTGAATTGCCAAGATTTGTTCTGGAAATGTCTTGCGCAATGTTTTTATCATAGCCTCTTCATCTACCTTGCTGTAATCAAAATAGATTCTGACCAAATTTGATCCCAAATACTCTATATGCTCAACTTCAGTAACCTTTTTTAAGAAATTGGTATTGTTGGTTTGCTGCAAATGGCATATTAACTGACCTCTTACAAAATTGGGCTGCGGAGCAATTGCATAGATAAATGTAAAAAATGAAAACAAAACCAAGCAGCCCATTAGCTTTAAAAGGTTAAATTTTGTTTTCATAATAGCAAAGATACCATCAATTTTAATATTTTTAAGCTTCCAATTGTCATGAGAGTATGTTTTTTCTTTTGAATTGTCTGATAACCTTAGTAGCTTTGCTTTTATACTATGCGCATGTTCAGAGCTGTTTTTAAAGCAATGAGGAAACAGAAGAGATTTTTTTCAACACTATTTTTTTGGAAAGATTATGCTATGCTGAAAAAGCAAAAGGGTGATGATAAGCTCTTTGCTTGGGGTAGGTTTTATCCTGTTTTTGATGATAGAGGTGATAGTGCTGGTGTGATGTCAGGTCATTATTTTCATCAGGACTTGCATGTTGCTAAAAGAATTTTTGAAAATAATCCAGAAAAGCACTTGGATATTGGCTCTAGGATTGACGGTTTTGTGGCGCACGTTGCTGCTTATCGAGCTATTGAAATTGTGGATATACGACCAATAACTTGCAAGGTGACAAATATTGCTTTTAAGCAACTAGATTTGATGAAACTGTCTGATGAAATGGAAAATTACAGCGATTCCATTTCCTCTTTGCACGCCCTAGAGCACTTCGGGTTGGGAAGATACAATGACCCCATAGATTATTTTGGATATCTCAAAGCAATCCATAATATTCATAAAATATTGCAACCCAAAGGCACATTTTATTTTTCTGTACCCATCGGGCCACAGCGCATTGAGTTTAATGCGCATCGTGTTTTTAGTGTTGCCTATTTAATGGATATACTGCGCCCATTATTTGAAATAGTGCATTTTTCGTATGTGGATGATCAGGGAGATTTTTTTGAGGATGTGTCCATTATTGATCCTGCTTTAAAAGAAAATTTTGGCTGTTATTATGGCTGTGGTATATTTGAGTTGCAAAAGCGCTAATCAACAAATTGTTTATTTTTTCTTGATTTTTGAATGGAAAAACTAGCCTTTTCAAGCAAAATATAATTTACCTTTGCCAACCTTATGAGTACGCAAAACACCAATTCCAATTTGGATACAGCAAAGCAACTTGGGCTGCTTGAAGAAGAATACCATAAAATCATTGAGATTTTGGAAAGAAACCCCAATTTTGATGAGCTGAGCATATTTTCTGTAATGTGGAGTGAGCATTGCTCGTATAAAAATAGCATTAGCTGGTTGAAAACTTTACCAAAAGAAGGGCCATTGATGCTTGCTAAAGCTGGAGAGGAAAATGCAGGTTTAGTGGATATTGGAGATGGTTTGGCATGTTGTTTTAAAATTGAAAGTCACAATCACCCTTCAGCGATAGAACCCTATCAGGGGGCTGCTACTGGGGTAGGTGGTATTAATAGAGATATTTTTAGCATGGGTGCAAGACCCATTGCCCAACTAAATTCATTGCGTTTTGGCAATATTCATTCCGACAGAACAAAATGGTTGGTAAAAGGAGTGGTAAAAGGCATTGGAGATTATGGCAATGCGTTTGGTATTCCAACGGTTGGTGGTGAGGTATATTTTGATGATTGCTATGAAACCAATATATTGGTAAATGCCATGTCTGTTGGAATAGCTAAAGTAGGTAAAACTGTTTCTGCTGTGGCAGATGGACCGGGTAATCCAGTGTATATTTTTGGTTCTACTACAGGTAAAGATGGCATACATGGTGCGGCTTTTGCAAGCAAAGATATTTCAGATGACTCTGTTAATGACCTACCTTCTGTCCAAGTGGGTGACCCATTTTGGGAGAAGCTAATTTTAGAAGCTTCATTAGAATTACTTGAAACAGGTGCTGTTGTTGGGATGCAAGATATGGGTGCTGCTGGAATTACTTGTTCAACAAGTGAAATGGCTGCCAAAAGCGGAACGGGAATGAAGATTCATTTGGACAAAGCCCCACAGCGTCAAGAGAACATGAAATCATGGGAGATATTGTTATCTGAAAGCCAAGAGAGAATGCTGGTAATTTTGGAAAAAGGAAAAGAACATTTGGCAGAAAAAATATTTGATAAATGGGATTTAATTTATGCCAATATTGGTGAAGTTACAGATACGGGAAGAGTGCAATATTTGATGCATGGAAAGGTAATGGCTGATATTCCTGCTGAATCTTTGGTGTTAGGCGGTGGAGCCCCAATTTATCAAAGAGAGTGGGAAGAACCCGCCTATTTAGCAAAAAATAGGAGTTTTTCAATTGATACGGTAACAGATATTCAAAATGATGAGATAAAACCTGTAGCGGAACGGATGTGTCAACTGCCGAATATTGCTAGTAAAAAATGGATTTATAAACAATATGATAGCATGGTTGGTACCGTTAATAAAAGCACCAATAAAATTAGTGATGCTGCCATAGTAAAAGTTAAGGGCTCAAATAAATCATTGGCGCTAACCGTAGATTGTAACAGTCGATATGTGTATGCTGAACCTTTTGTGGGTGCACAAATAGCAGTAGCAGAAGCGGCAAGAAATATAGTGTGCAGTGGTGGTGTGCCAGCGGCTATTACCAATTGTTTAAATTTTGGAAATCCGTATGATAAAGGAGTCTATTTTCAATTTAAAAGTAGTATTGAAGGAATGGGCAAAGCCTGTGAATTTTTTGGAACTCCCGTAACAGGCGGTAACGTTAGTTTTTATAATCAGCATTCCGATGGAACAGCCGTTTATCCGACTCCTACCATTGGTATGATTGGTGTTTTAGAAGATGATACCAAACAAACCACTTTAGACTTTAAAAATGTCAATGACATTATTTATGTTTTGGGAAATCAAGTAAACGACCTCAATAGTTCACAATATCTCGTTAAAATAAAAGGGGTTCAACATTCAAGCGCTCCACATTTTAATTTGGAAGAAGAAGGTGCTTTGCACAAGGTTGTAACCAATTTGATTGATTTAAAATTGATATCGCATTGCCATGATATCAGTGAGGGTGGTGTTTTTATTTCACTTTTAGAAAGTGCCATGCAGTCTAAGCTTGGATTTGAAGTGGATATGGATAAGGACTTAAGGTTGGATGCAGCCCTTTTTGGCGAGGCACAAGGAAGAGTGATTGTTTCTGTTACAGAGGAAAATGAGGCCTTGTTCTTGCAAGCTGTTGCCCCAATTGCACACCACAATATTGGATTGGTAACCGAGGGTGAGTTGTTGGTCAATGATCAAAACATCGGTACCATTGCTCATTACAAAGATTTGTATGACAATGCTATTGGCAATATAATCAATGGTTAATGAATTTTCTTACGCCTTGGAGTCAATCTGAAAAGGATGAACTGCTCAAATATATTCAACAAATAATAGGGCATCAAATAGCGGGTTTTCAAGCCCAACTGGATTCATTGAATTTATCCATTGCCAATGAAACAAAAAGTTCTGCCGGTGATAAGTTTGAAACTGCCAGAGAAATGCTCAATCAAGAGATTAATGGAATTAATGTACAATTAAATTTATTGTCCAATCAGTTAAGGGACATTCAAAAAATTGGGCATGTGCGCAATACCCAAATCGTTTTGGGAAGTTTATTTGCAACGGATGAAAAGTGTTACTTATTGGCCACAGGTTTGGGCAAAATTGTATATAAAGATACAGAGGTGATGGTTATTTCTGTTCAATCCCCTTTTGCTAAATCAGCCATAGGAAAAAGTGTAGGACAGCAAGTAGGAATAGTTGGGAAAACACGGCATGTTAATTGGATTCTCTGATTAATTGACGGCCTAAATTTTGGCTGTTTACAATAGAATTGTACTTTTGCAGTAAATTTAAAAATTGATGATAGATACAAAACACAATGTAATTTCTTTGAACTATACACTTTTAAGGGATGATGAAAATGGAGAGCTGGTTGAAACATCTGAAGGCAAAGCACCTTTGGTTTTTTTATCTGGCATGGGGCAAATGCTTCCAGATTTTGAAAAGAATGTAGTAAACTTGAAAGCAGGAGATACTTTTTCGTTCGGGATAGAAGCTGCAAAAGCTTATGGAACAAGAAACGAAGAGGCAATAATTGAGTTGGACTTGAATATGTTTAAAAAGGAAGGCGAGCTTTTAGAAGAGGTTAAAATTGGCAATGTGCTGCCATTGCAAGATCAAGAGGGGCGTATGCATCCTGCCAAAGTTTTGGCTATTAAAGATGAGACCGTGCAAGTAGACATGAACCATCCATTGGCAGATCAAGATTTGCATTTTAAAGGAACGGTAGTTTCAGTAAGAGATGCTACGGCTGATGAAATTAGCCATGGGCATGTTCATGGTGAAGGTGGACATCAGCACTAGGAGTTTTTCCCTTCGACTGTGCTCAGGGTAAAAGTCCTTGGTTTTTAGTGGTTAGTGTTGCTTGCGCATTTAAAAGCAGTCTGTCATTCCGTGTTCCGTCATTGCGAACGAAGTGAAGCAATCTCACGGAAAGACCTACTGCTTTTCTTTAACAAACGCCCTAAAGCATTTTAACAATCACAAAAATTAGAGTGAAAATAAAAATGGCAAGTATTGCCAATATTTTCAGCCATTGTGTTTGCTGATATATTCTTTGGTAACGCTTTTTTAGGGCTAAGGTTTCTGCTTCGGTTCTTTTGTTTTTAGGAAATGCAGCAAGCTTATTTTTTGTGTTAAAATTTTTAAATCTATAAAGGGTACTAAAATAATTTCTTCCATTCAATTGCTTTCTGTTTCGATTAATAAAATTAATTGCTGTTTGTGTAAATCCTGCGGAAGACTTGATTACAAATTTAATCAAAAATATTGAGGTAGTTTACAACAACTATTTCAATTTCAAAAACTGCTTCTCTATCAAATCCCCTTATAGATAAGGAAATAGGAGAGCAACCAGCATGGTGTAAAGCATCAATGTTAATGAATTATTTGCCCGAAGGTTTGTTCATGTTCATGGGAGGTGCAAAGTGTGATAAATATTAGTACGCCTTAGCAAACAACACTCTTTCCTTACTCGGTTTCCCGCTAAAAACACAAACTCCATTTTCTTGAGGATTGTTCAAAGGAATGCATCTTATAGTTGCTTTAGTTGCTTCTTTTATTTTCAATTCTGTTTCAGAACTGCCATCCCAATGGGCAGATATGAAACCACCTCCATTGTCTAAAGCAGCGGTAAATTCATCCCATGAGTTTACATGTTTGATGTTGCTATCGCGGTAATTCAATGCCTTTTTGTACAAGCCATCTTGAATTTCAGTAAGCAAAGTGCTAACGGTTTCATTCACCTTATCCAGAGCAATCAATTGTTTTTCTTTGGTATCTCTCCTTGCTAATTCCACTTGTTGGTTGGCAATATCTCTTGGGCCAATAGAGATGCGCAAAGGCACTCCTTTTAGTTCATATTCAGCAAATTTAAAGCCCGGTTTATGGGTGTCTCTTTTATCAAATTTTACCCTAACGCCTTGTTCTTCAAGTTGCGTTTTAATGGCCTCACCATGTTTCAATACCAATGCTTGCTCCTCATCACTTCTGTAAATAGGCACAATCACTACTTGAATTGAAGCTAATTTTGGAGGCAAAACCAACCCTTCATCATCACTGTGTACCATTATCAATGCGCCCATTAGCCTTGTGCTAACACCCCAGCTGGTTGCCCAAACGTATTCTTGTTTATTTTCTTTGGTAACATATTTTACATCAAACGCTTTGGCGAAATTTTGACCTAAAAAATGCGATGTACCCATTTGCAACGCCTTTCCGTCTTGCATCAATCCTTCAATGCAGTAGGTTTCTTCTGCTCCGGCAAACCGTTCATTGGCAGTTTTAATACCTTTTATTACTGGCACAGCCATAATGTTTTCAGCAAAATCTGCATACACATCCAGCATTTGCTCTGTTTCAGCAATCGCTTCCTCTTTTGTGGCATGTGCTGTATGACCTTCTTGCCACAAAAATTCTGCAGTTCTCAGAAATAAGCGCGTGCGCATTTCCCAACGCACCACATTGGCCCATTGATTGATAAGGATTGGAAGGTCTCTATAACTTTGAATCCAGTTTTTATAAGTATTCCAAATAATGGCTTCCGAGGTAGGTCTTACAATTAATTCCTCTTCCAACTTTGCTTCTGGGTCAACAATGAGCTTTGATGGATTATTGGGGTCTGCTTTTAGCCGATAATGCGTTACTACAGCACATTCTTTTGCAAAGCCCTCGGCATTTTTTTCCTCCGCCTCAAATAGGCTTTTAGGCACAAAAAGGGGGAAATAGGCATTTTCATGACCCGTTTTTTTGAATCGCCAATCCAACTCTGATTGCATTTTTTCCCAAATAGCGTAGCCGTAAGGTTTGATGACCATACAGCCTTTTACGGCAGAATGTTCAGCTAAATCGGCATCTTTAACCAAATTGTTGTACCATGTCGAGTAATCTTCTGCTCTTGTAACTTTTTCCTTGCCCATTTTTGTAAATTTGGAATGTTTTTTGTATTTTTACAAGTGCAAAAGTACATTAAGCTATGATTAAAATTAAAGATATTCTAAAAGTTTCCATGGGATTTTCTATTCTGTGTGTAACGCTTATTGCATGTTCAAGTCATAAAATGGCAATGAATGCAGCTGCTGAGGACCCAATTTACACAACAGAGTCTGATATAAAACTAGAAGGGCTTAAAGAAGCTGCAGCAATAAAAAGAGCCCAATTAGATGCTGGATATGCCACAAGTCAAGGAAAAAAGTCCGGTATAGAAAACGGTAAATATGATTACATGCCTGCAACCAGTTATGGGCAAAGGTTTAATAGAATGGGGAATTCATTTTTCTTAAATGACCCTTATTACAGTTCAAATAATTTCTATGGTCGTTCTTCAGGAAGCAGCGTAATCATTCAGGTAAGTAATGGGTATAGTCCCATGTATAATCCTTATATGAACAATTATGGGTACAACCCTTGGAGATGTGGATACAATGATCCGTATATGTCCTACTACAGAATGCAAACCAGTTATTACCCATTTTTTACGTACAATCCTTATATGTTTAGTTACACCTATGCCTATGGTTATAATGACCCTTGGATGATGCAAAACACTTTTTACGATCCTTATTTTTATAACCCATATTACAGCTACAATCCTTACGGATATGGGTTCGGCAATCCATACTGTAATACCTATAGAACATCATACAAAAGTACTGCTCCATCTTACGTAAATCAAAGAAGAGCCAATAGTGCAGGTGGTAATAGTTCAACCGCGGGCAGCAATAATTCAAATACAAGTTATTCAAGAGATAGAACCACTACTACCACAGAGACGGGTAATAATAGTGGCTCTAATAGAGGCATGGAGTCTTCTGGTTCTCGTGGAGGTTACAACTCCAATAACAGAGCAGATAGAAGTAGCACTACAACGCATCAAGGTAGTACACGCAGATAGTTTCAAAACATATTTCTATGTCTCATAAATTTCTGGTTTTCATCGTATTATTTTTGCTCGGTTCAATTTTACCAGCACAGGGCTTAGAGGAATCAACACGTTATTCTACGCAAGGTTTGGGTGGTAGCACGCGTTCATTGGGCAGTGCCAATGCCTATGGAGCAATTGGAGGCGATTTCATATGCGGAAGCATTAACCCGGCTGGTTTGGCACTCAATAGAAAAGCTGAATTGCACCTGGGTATCAATATCAATTCCAATGCTACACAAAGCTCTTATATTGGCTCTCCACAACAAGGAGATGTAAATATTGGTTTGGGCTTGGCAAACGCAGGGATTACCATTAATGGTTTTATAAGAGATAATGCTGGAAAGCGGGTTTCAGACGGTTTGACCAATGTTGTATTTTCCTTTGGCTACAATAGGCATAGTGATTATAGATCAAGTTTTGTGTACTCTGGTGTTAATAAACAAAGTTCTTTTACGGATTATTTGGCGGAAAATGCAAATGGTCAAGACTATAAAGACATGAACATTTACTCTTTAGGCTACTTGTCTTATATGTCATACTTAATTGAACCAAAAATTAATTATGATGATAGTTTTGCCTCTGCCATTGCTTCTCCTATTACCAATGTACGGCAAAATAATACAGTCACCAGAAGTGGTAGTGGAGGGGATTATAACCTCTCTTTTGCAGGAGATTTTAGCAACAGGTTTTACTTTGGAATGGGGCTTTTAATTAGGTCTCAACGTTTTACAGAATCTTTTCAGTTTTTCGAAAATGATTTACAGCCGACTACAGATACCAACGTATATGAAAGTATGGCGTATAGCAGATACCTAAATACCAAGGCAAATGGAGTTGGTTTTAATATTGGGGGTTTAGTAAAAGCTACGCAAAATTTGAGGTTTGGTATTTCCTATGCTACACCAATTGTAGTTAAAGCAACCGACAAGTACACACAAAAATTAACCAGTACTTTTGACAATTCAAGGGGCAATATTCCCGAAAAAACATACACTTACAGTACACCGGATAATGATTTTGATGGCAAACCAGACACCTTGCAATACAAATATAAAATATCAACGCCAGCTAAATTAACTTTGAGTGGAGCCTACATATTTGAGAAAAAGGGCTTTATTTCTATTGATTTGGAAAGGGTAAATTATGCTTCTTCCAAGCTGATTCCAGTGGATGACCCTACTTATTTATTCACCAGTGAGAATGAGCAAATTAGGACAATTTATAAAGCGGTTTGGAACCTGAGAATTGGGGCTGAGTATGTTTATGATAAGTATCGATTTAGAGCCGGTTATGCAATGAATCCATCTCCTTATTCTGATAATCGCCCATCGCAGGTTGCAAAGTTGAACCGCAATTTTTATACCGTTGGTTTAGGTTATTATGAAAAAGGATATTCACTTAATGCTGCTGTTTTGGTTTCTGCCAGCAAAGAAAATTACACGCCTTATAAATTAAACTTGGGCCGTACATATTATGCGGCAGAAATAAAAAACAGTTTTGTTTCATTTCAGGTTGGCGCAACGATTGTAGTTCATTAAATTTGCCTCTAGTTTATTTTGAATTACCTTAAACTTTGCGAAATTTTGGGCAAATATTTGCCAGCTGTTGCAGTAAAACCCATTGCCGATTGCATAGTAGAAAATAAGGTATATTTAAAAATATGCAAGCCAAGAGCAAGCAAATTAGGTGATTATAGGAGTCCTGTATTTTATGGAAAACATGCTATAACCATCAACAACAATTTGAACCAATATGCTTTTGCTGTAACCCTATTGCATGAAATGGCGCATATGTTATGCTATAACATCCATAAGCATCAAGTAAAACCGCATGGAGCAGAATGGAAAAAACAATTTATTGATTTATCAAAGCCAATTATGGATGCGAATGCTTTTCCAAACGATGTTCATGCCGCATTGAATAAGTATTTTCAAAATCCTGCGGCTAGCACCTGTGCTGATCCACATTTATTAAAAGTGCTGAATAAATACGATAAGGAACCCTCGCTTTTGGTTGATCAAGTGGCTTTGGGTGAATTGTTTGAATTAGAGAATGGGCGTATTTTTAAAAAGGGTGAAAAGCGCAGAACAAGATATCTGTGCACCTGTCAAAAAACCAATCGCTTGTATTTGGTGAGTGGAGTTGCAAAAATTAAGAATTTACCTTAATGCCTTTTTCAGGGTTATTGATTACCTTTGCACAATATGCAATACCAGTGGAAATCTAAGGAAAAACCGGCACCAAATGTGGTTGCTAGTCTGACCGAATCTCTTAATATACCACACTTTCTAGCATATATTCTGGCGCAAAGAGGTATTTCTGACTACCAATCGGCAGAGTTGTTTTTTAGACCTAAATTGGAAGATTTGCATGATCCATTTTTAATGAAAGATATGGATAAAGCCGTGTCAAGAATTGAAAAAGCCTTGTTGGAGGATGAAAAATTGATGGTGTATGGCGATTATGACGTGGATGGAACCACTTCTGTTGCGGTGGTCTATTCTTTTTTAACGGGTTTTTCTAATAAGGTAGAATACTATATTCCAGATAGATACAAGGAAGGTTATGGTATTTCAAAAATGGGCATTGATTATGCCATTGAACAAGGAATAACCTTAATTATTGCTCTAGATTGTGGCGTACGTTCTGTCGATTTGGTTGCCTATGCCAAGGAAAATGGCGTTGATTTTATTATCTGCGACCATCATCTTCCTGGAGATATTTTGCCCGTTGCCGTTGCAGTTTTAGACCCCAAAAGGAGAGATTGCCCATATCCTTTCAAGGAATTGTCAGGTTGTGGAATTGGGTTCAAATTATTGCATGCCTTTAATACCAAAAATAACCGCACCGTAGACTCTTTATACAAATATTTGGATTTGGTGGTTACTAGTATTGCCAGTGATATAGTTGAAATGAGTGGTGAGAACAGGATTTTGGCGTATTATGGGTTGCAAAAAATCAATACCGATCCATCTATTGGCTTACAAGCATTATTGCAAACCTATCGCTTAAAAGAGAAATATGATATTTCTGATATTGTTTTTGGCATAGGTCCAAAAATTAATGCAGCTGGAAGAATAGCGGATGCCAATGCTGCGGTAAAGCTTTTGGTTGAAACGGATTTTCATGAGGCGGTAAGTTTTGCCAAAGTGCTTATTGAAAGAAATACTGAACGTCAGGGTTTGGATAGCGATATAACTGCTGAAGCCTTAGATATGCTTAAAAATGACCCTGATTTTAAAAATCAAAAAAGCACGGTAATAGTAGGAAAGGAGTGGCATAAAGGGGTAATAGGCATTGTGGCATCAAGACTTATAGAAAATTACTATAAACCCACCATTGTTTTAACAGAAAATGATGGCATTATGTCTGGTTCTGCGCGCTCAATCAAAGAGTTCAATATTTATGAGGCCATAGAACAATGCAGTGATTTGCTTACGCAGTTTGGAGGACATATGTATGCAGCTGGTCTTTCTATGAAATCGGAAAATTTCCATTTGTTTAAAACAAGGTTTGAAGATATTGTTAGCAGATCTTTACCAGAGAATAGCGAAATACCCATTATTGAATACGATACAGAAATAGAAATCAATGAGATTGATTCAAAAATGCTGCGTTTACTCAATCAAATGGAGCCTTTTGGTCCAGGAAATATGAAACCCATTTTTAGAAGTAACAACATGATAGACAATGGATTTGCTAAGGTTTTAAAAGAAAAACATTTAAAAATTGGAGCAAAAGGTAAGTCAAGGCGAATAGATGGCATAGGTTTTGGTCTAGCACATGCCTACGATGCTGTAAAACAAGGCAAGCCCTTTGATGCTTGTTATACCATTGAGGAAAATGATTTCAACGGACAAAAAAATATTCAGTTAAACTTAAAGGACATTCAATAAAATGCTCACACTAAAAGCCGATAACCTTGTAAAACAGTACAAACAGAAAAAGGTAGTGAATAATATGTCGCTTACTGTTTCTCAAGGAGAAATTGTGGGGCTTTTAGGGCCCAATGGTGCAGGTAAAACAACCACCTTTTACATGGTAGTAGGCTTGGTTAAACCAGATGAGGGAATTGTTACTTTGGGTGATGAAATCATTACCAAACTGCCCATGTACAAGCGTGCACAGAAAGGTATTGGTTATTTGCCGCAGGAAGCGTCAGTTTTTAGGGATTTAAGTGTTGAAGACAATCTTAAAGCCATTTTAGAAATGACGGATTTGTCTAAAGCAGAACAAAAACACAAACAAGAAGAATTATTAGAAGAGTTTGGTTTGAATAGGGTTCGTAAAAGCTTAGGCAAGGTGCTGAGTGGTGGAGAGAGAAGAAGAACAGAAATAGCGCGTGCACTGGCGACCAATCCAAAATTTATTTTGTTGGATGAGCCTTTTGCAGGTGTTGACCCAATTGCTGTTGAGGATATCCAAGAAATTGTGAGTAAACTGAAAGAAAAGAATATTGGCATTTTAATTACCGACCATAACGTGCAAGAAACTTTGAGTATAACAGACCGTGCTTATTTGCTGTTTGAAGGCAAATTGCTAAAAGCAGGTACCGCAGAAGAATTGGCAGCAGATGAAATGGTGCGCAATGTGTATTTGGGTAAAAACTTTGTGTTGAGGGAAAAGTCTAAATAAATTATTTTTTACCTCCTAAGTTGCTTATTACCCCATAAATTTCTTTTTCTATATCACAAGTATTTACTTTTAAATAGTAATAATAGGTGCCTTCAAGCATTTCAATGGCAGTCCAAGGGTTATTTTCACTTGTAAAAACGCCTGTTCCCCAGCGGTCATAAACGACCAGTTTATAAAGATAATTGGGATTTAGTTCTGGGAAAACATCATTTAGGTTATCATTATTGGGTGTAACCACATTGGGAATGTTAATTTTTGGAATTAACTTGAGTGGTTGTTTAACTTCTGATTCGTAATTATAGGGACAGTCTAATGGTGTTAATCCCTTAATTTTAAATTTATTAATGCCCTCAAAAGTATAGGAGTTTCCGCTATAATTGGGGGGAATTAAGTCCGGTTCTGCCGACCATTTAATGCTGTTGTAATCTCCAACAACATGCACTGTTCCGTTGTATTTTAGGCTCGGTAATTGACATATCAAATCACTAAACCTTAAACTAATATTAGTGGTGTCATAGGTTACCATCACTGTGTCAAATCCATCACAGTTCATAAAGGTCATTTTTAACCAATAGGTTCCAGAACTGTTTATGGATATATTGTTTGTTGTGGCCCCAGTGCTCCATAAATAGGTGGCGTTGCTAAAGGCTGTATCGGGCGTGATATTGTAATCATAGGCTCCACATATGATGGTATCTGGAGGTAATTTAAATTTTAGTTTTTCATAAATCGTAACAATTTTAATTTGCGTATCAGCACAATTGCCATTACTGGCGATAAGTGTTACTTCATAATCTCCCGCTTTGGGGTACCTGTAACTGACTGTTTTTTGATTAGAGGTGTCCGCATTTGTTGTGGAGTCACCAAAATCCCACTTAAAATTGGTTGCTTTTTGGCTGTTATTGGTAAAAAAAACCTCCTGGTTACAATTATACTCCGGAGAGGCAAAGGCGGAAACTGTTTCAAAGACACAGTTTTGAACATTAAACTGATAATCTCGTTGTGTGAAACCAATGAGTTGCCCATTTCTAAACTCTTTAACAACAATACCTATTACAAATTGTCCAACTTGGGTAGGGGTAACAGTTAAGATGCCTGTTTTAGCATTAATATCAACGGCAGGCAGTGCATCAATTGCAACGTCAAAACTATAGCCTGATTGGTAAACAACTTTAGGAAATGGGGGCTTTTGAAGATTGTTCAATTCGGGTCTGGGCTGAGAGGGAGAGGCGGCAGTATAAGGATGAAAAAACTCATAAGCCAAGCTGTCTCCATCGGCATCTGTACCACCGTGGTCAAAAACCAAAGTGGCATTGGTGCATATGAAATTGGGTGGTAGGTTTTTGAAATAAGGACTACTGTTATAGCCCACAGTATCAGGATTGTTGATTACTGTAAAAAAATTAGCCCCTGTCGATTCTGGATTAATAAGATTGATAATGGTATTATTTCTGCAGCACCTTTGAAAAGATAGTATGTAACCATCCTCAAACGGAGGCAAATTTATCAAGGTGTCATAATTATAGGCATCTACGCACGCATTAGGGGCAATTGAAATGCAATTGTAAAATGTTTTTGAAACACGAACTGGATTTGTTCTGGGTACCTCTACAGACAAATTGCTAATTAAAGTACCAGTTCTCTTATTAAATACACCAATAATAGCCGTTGCATCTTGGCTAATGGCACCTGGATTTCCATTATAGCAATCTACATAAAGTTTTAGTTGTATTTTGTATAAGTTATTGTGAACATGGGTGTAATTCAATTCTCCGCCAACAATGTGCGTTGCAAAACTCAATTTGCAAAGCAGTATTAACCAGAAAGTTGAAATCCATTTCATACTTAAACTTAAAGTAAGACGAAAATAGTGTAAAAAAGTTGTATTTGCAATTACGGCTATTTGAATTAGGAAAATTACAAAACTTAAATTAGTTTTGTAACTAACAAGCGTTAGTTTGTATGAACAGCGAAAGGAAATCTCAAATACTCATAGCAGCAGCAATTTTAATTAAAGAAAAGGGCTATGATGGTACGTCTATGAGGGATTTGGCTTCCACTATGGCGATGGAAGCAAGTAGTTTATACAATCATATCAGTTCAAAAGATCAGATATTAAAACTCATCTGCTTTGATATGGCCGAAAAGTTTGATAAAGGTCTAGCAGAAGTAAATGATATTTATTTCAATGCCGAAGAAAAACTGCGGATGGCAGTAAAGAATCATATACTAGTTCTTACACAAAATCCTTACAGGGCTTATGTTTTTATCAATGAATGGAGAAAACTAGATGCTGTCTCTTTACAAGAATTTATTGTGTTAAGGGATCAATATGAAAAGGGCATAGCTACAATTTTAGTGAACGGTGAAGAGGAAGGGTTATTTAATGAAGGAGATAAAAAATTTGCAGTATTAACGATTTTGTCTTCGTTAAATTGGGTTGTAGAATGGTATAAGGCAGATGGAGAAATGACGGCAGAGCAAATTGCAAACAAACTAACGGATTTTATATTAACAGGATTAAGGAAATAACAATATGTACGGAAACGCTTATATAGACCCAAACTCTAAGGCACATGCCATTTTAGAAGGAGAAGACCCAATTAAATTAGCTGAATTTGAGGCTAGAATTGCTCGTGGAGAAAAAATTGAACCACAAGATTGGATGCCCAAAGAATACCGCAAGCAACTAATACGGATGATAGAGCAACACGCTCATTCAGAAATTATCGGTTCATTGCCAGAAGGAACTTGGATTACACGTGCGCCAGGTTTTAGAAGAAAATTGGCTTTAATTGCCAAGGTTCAAGATGAAATTGGTCATGGTCAATTGCTTTATAGTGCAGCAGAAACCCTTGGCAAAAGTAGAGAAGAACAAACCAATGATTTGATTAGTGGGAAATCTAAATACAGCAATGTTTTTAATTACCCTGCTAAAACATGGGGAGATACTGCTGTTATTGCTTGGTTGATAGATGCAGGGGCAATTGTGAATCAATTGGCAAATAGCAAAGGTAGCTACGGTCCTTATTGCAGAGCCTTGGATAGAATTTGTGCGGAAGAGAGTTTCCATTTAAAATATGGACATGACAATGTGGTTTTTTTAGCCACGGGAACAAAAACACAAAGAGCCATGGTACAAGAAGCCATGACCAGATGGTGGCCACCAATAATGCACTTCTTTGGACCATCTGACAAGTCTTCTCAACATACAGAAATATTGATGCGTTGGAAAGTAAAAATGGCAAGCAATGATGATATGCGTCAGCAGTTTTTGAATATGTATGTTCCAAAAATTTGGGATTTGGGTTTAACCTTACCCGATCCAAATTTGAAAAAGAATACTGAAACGGGACTGTGGGAATATACGGAGCCAGATTGGGATGAGTTTAAGCGTGTTATCAATGGTGACGGGCCTTGCAATGCCGAAAGATTGGCGGTGCGAAGAATGGCAGAGGAAAATGGACGTTGGGTAAGAGAAGCTTTGGCAAACCCTGCTGAAAAGTATGTCATGCCATTGGCTTAATTTAATAAATACTAAAATACAATGAAAAAAAATTATATACTTTCCGCCTTATTCATAGGTTTAGGAATGGGATCTTTGGCTCAAGTGCCCAATGGAGGTTTTGAAATCGAGGATTCGGTTATATTAAATTCAACCATTAAAAACTGGAGTACAAAGGGACATGCATTCTACATAAATAATGCTGGGGATGAAGGCATTACGGTTGAGAACAGCGATATGGCAGAGGGTTTACTAATTTCAGATGAAAATACCACTGATTATTCAAAGGCAAAAGGCTTTGAATTGAATGCTAGACCAGACTCTTTGATTGTTTTGATGAGTTATTTTATTGAAACTGGAGATACCATCATTATCGAAACAAAAAATAGAGAAACGGGAAATGATTTTGGGAATGGCATTTTAAAGTTATTTGGCAACAGCGAGTCATCACCAAAAATACTCAAAGTAAAAGTTAACTATTCTAGTCCTGGCATAGCAGATTCTGCAGTAATTAGCGTAAGAATTAAAAGTGCTAATGCTTCAAACCAATCTAGTTTTACGGTTTATAGCATGAAGTTTGTTAACTTGTCAGGAAACGAATCAGGCAATATTCCTAATAAGGCTTTTAGCAATTGGAACAAACAAAAATTTGTTACTCCTCAGCATTGGACAACTTCTAATACATTGGCATTTGCTTTAATTGGAGAACTTTTTACAAGTCCTGAGATTGTAAATCAAGCACAGGCTGGATCAAATGCCTTAAAGTTAGAGGTTCAAGATTACATGGGAGATGCTGTCAATGCTTTTGCTTACTCTGCACCTTTTCAAGAGGAATACTCCATAGATTTGGACAATCCAGTACCTTCGTTTCCCGTAAGTAAAAACCACAATGAGCTAAGTGGTTATTATAAATTTACCTCAGTGGGTGGAGATAACGCTGTTATTCAAGTCAATATGTTTAAAAATGGTGTTGCTATTGGTTCAGGTAAAAAAGTATTTACAGGTAGCCAAAGCAGTTATACTGCCTTTTCTATTCCTATCACTTATACTTCTACTACCATCATTCCAGATAGCAGTATTATTCAAATTTATGCCTCAGACCCCGATGGTACTAACACTTTAGGAACAGCACTTTGGGTTGATGACATACAACTGATAGGGGAAACTAATAGTTTGACAGAAATAGACAACCATAAATTAAACATTTACCCAAACCCAAGCAATGGTTTGATAAACTTGCAAATAGCTAATGAAACCATTAGCCAATTGGCTGTTTATAATGTATATGGAGCTTTGGTTTATTCCTTGAATAATTTAGAGACAAACAAATTGCTACAAATCAATGAAAACTTTGCAGCTGGAAATTACTTAGTAAAAGTAACAACGGACAAAGGGGTTTATAGCAAAATAATAAGTATTACAAAATGATTATAAAATCAGCAGACCCTAGAGTAGAAAGAGAACAGATAGTAGCAGAAGAAACATTTTCTGGATTAAAAGCCATGGATTTTTGGCAAACCTATGAGGTTTTTCATCAAGAGAAAAGAGGGGAGCAACATCAGCATGTGGGCAGTGTGCATGCACCAGATGCAGAAATGGCTATCTTGTTTGCCAAAGAACAATATGCCAGGCGTGGACAAACTGCCAATATTTGGGTTGTAAAATCTGCTGATGTAGTTGCTACAGAATATGAAGACACTGATATTTTTGAAACTACCCCAGATAAATTTCATAGAGACCCGGGCTCTTACAAAGTAATGGATAGAATTAACGCATACAAAGAAAGAATAAAAGAAGAAACAGGAGCATGAATTTTGAACAAAAACACATAGATGCTTTAAAAGAGCTGTTGTATAAAATGGCGGATGACCAATTAATTATTGGACATAGAAACAGTGAGTGGACAGGTCTTGGCCCCGTTTTGGAAGAGGATATTGCTTTCAGCAGTATGGCGCAAGACAAGATTGGACAAGCTTATCAATTGTACTCCATATTAAATGAACTAGGAGAAAGCGATCCTGATACGGTGGCATTTACAAGAAATGCAGAACAATTTCATTGCTGTGAACTGGTAACCTTGCCCATTGGTGGTTTTGATTTTAGTTTGGTTAGACACTTTTATTTTGATAATGCTGAATTGCTAAGATTTGAATCTCTAGCACAATCTACCTTTGACCCTTTGGCAATGCTTGCTAAAAAATATAAAGGCGAGATAAAATACCATGTAATGCACGCCAATACGTGGATAAAACAATTGGCCAATGGCAACGAGGAAAGCAAAGCTAAAATGCAAAATGCCATTAACAACACCTTTGCAGATGCATTGGGCATATTTGAGAAAGGTCCTTATGAGGATGTTTTAATAGAAATTGGATTTTTTATGGGAGAAGATGCCTTGAAAAAACAATGGTACGATAAAATAAAAACCTTTGTTGAATCTGTAGGGTTAAGCATCCCAGCTTTGGACAGTGCCACTCCTAATCTAGGAGGGCGAGCAGGCAAACATTCAGCATACCTTCAACCCATGCTTACAGAAATGACAGAGGTGTATGCAATTGACCCTTCTGCGGATTGGTAAAAAATGGACACCGAAAATTTTAACAACGAACAACAACTTATTTTTGATGCCTTAGAACAGGTAATGGATCCTGAAATACCGGGATTGGCAATTACAGATTTGGGCATTGTTACCAAAATTGAGGTTTTGGATAAGGTAGCGCATGTGCAGCTAACCCCAACCTTCTCTGGTTGCCCCGCTTTAAAAATTATAGAGGACATGGTTTTAAAAGCAGTGCAAGACCTACGACACTTTGAAAAAGTAACGGTAAAAACTACTTTTGATGTTGCTTGGAACACTGATATGATAACGGAAAAGGGAAGGGCATCTCTATTAAAACACGGCTTAACCCCACCACCCAAAAACCCTGCATATATTGAGTTGGATGTATTGAGTGACACAGCATGCCCCTTTTGTAATAGCAAAAATACAACCTTAAAAAGTCCTTTTGGGGCAACGCTTTGCCGTAGTATGCATTACTGCAATAATTGCTTACAAGCCTTTGAGGGTTTTAAACCGCTAATGTAATTTTTCCCTAAAAGTAGTCAAACTGAGTGTCCAGACGTGAAACCGTCTGGATGTATCGAAGTTCTACTACTTTTTTGAATAATTTAAGCTAACCCAATCTAACAAACACACCGCACCTTTTTCACCCACTAAAGCAATATGCTTTTTATCGAAGGCAATAACACCGTTATAGACTTGGCTGTCTTGGTAAATCATTTTTTGTTTGTGGTAGACCAACACCCCATTAGTGCCAAAATACAAGTGCAGCTTTTTTTGATGCCACACCCCAGAATAATATCCTTTTAAGGGCATGGTTTCCACCAACTGAAAACCTTTACTTTTGATTGTAAATAACTGTGCAAATTGCCCTTCTGACGGACAATTGAAAGAACCACCTGCCGTATAAATCTTCTTTTTATAAATGTACATTCCGTAGTATCCAAAATAATGCTCCTTTTTATCCTTGCAATTATTGGCTAATCCAGTGTAATCAGCTAGCAAGGTAAAGGAATCATTGGTTTCTTTTAGTTGACATAAAAAAGGTGCATTGTTTAGACCTCCCACCAAGTTTAAATTCCCTTTAAATTTATCTAAATTACTATTGCTTGCTGCGTAAAATGAGGGTGGGTTAATATATGGATACTTCCAATATTTTACCTTCCACGTACTGCCAAAATTGGTGGTAGTAAGAATTGGCACTGCGCCATTAATAGGGTCAGCTAGGGCATAACCTATTCCATTTTTGGTAAATTTAATGGCATCTAAAAACCAAGCGGAGTCTGTTTGTTCAAATACTGTTTGCCATGTTTTTCCGCCATTGGCGGTTTTGATGATGACACAAGGCATACCGCTAGCTATGACTATGGCATTTAAACTATCCCAAGCATGGATCCCTCTGTAATCGCAAGTGGGGCAGGGCGTGTTGGTAAACGCTAAGGTTTCTTGAGCCTTACCATCTTTTATTAGAATACGTGCAATACTCCCTTTTGTGCCAGACACCCACAGGTAATCTTTTACCGCACTTGCAGCTCTTAAGTTACCCTTGTTGTTTAAGGTAAAGTTATGAGAAACAATACCATCTGCACTAACACCTGCAGCGCACAAAACCAAAGCCATACAACAAATGTATTTCTGAATAGAATAATATGTTCTCAAACCTTGGGCAAAATACGGAATTAAATGGGTTCATTAGAAAATAAACCGATACAAATTTTGGCTGGTTGGTGTGGAACACCTAACCAGAGGATAGATTTGTCAATTCCCTACTGTGGAGAAAAATACTCTTTCAGCGGGAATCTTCCTTTGTCTTTATAGTGGTGGTGTGTTCCTACACCAACCACATACCTAAATAGTAGATTTTTCAAAGCAGTTTGCAAACCTCTCTGCACTAGGAATGCTCATAAACGATGATTCCATGCATATTGATGACAACGCACCACCCTATAAAAATTCTCACTTTTTGTACACCACACAGTCGCCTGGAATTGTATTGCTCAATCACAATACCACTGTAAAGTTTGGCTCACCCAATGATGATGTATGGAATTATATGCTAATCTCATCTACCAGCACAGGACTTTTCAATCACCCAAAGCACTTAAATCTTTCTGTTTTCCCAAACCCATGCACTACTACCCTGCACTTAAAGTCTTCTGAAACTTTAATGGGTAAAGCTTATACGCTAAGCAGCATGACTGGACAAACAATCCTTTCAGCTGTTATCGCTTCAAGCGATGGTTGCAGCATTGATATATCCAAAATTGTTAATGGAGTTTATTACTTGAAGATTGATAATAGCATTTATAAAATTGTTAAGCAATAGCAATATAATTATATCTTAACCAATCTTATAAAGCTTAATTCCCCATTATTATGAATACCTTTGTGCTTATGAAACATTGGTTATTAGGTTTTGTTTTTCTGTTAATTGCAATTATAGCGGGTATGGAAGCTTATAAAGAATCTTTGAAACTGGATAAAAATTGGTGGATTATTGCCATGCTTGCTATTGTGTGCATCGTTGCATTTGGTTTTTATTTTAAAGAACGCAAAAAACGAAATGCACATTTTAAAGAGCGGATGAATAATAAAAAGGAGTAAGTCTACATCCAATATTGCCGGGCTTTGCTGGCAAAAATGGAATGCATACTAACTCCTCTTAGTGCAAATCTTAATTGTTTTTGTGATGATTGTTTATCATTAGGTTTATGAACCTCGGTACAAAATATTAACAATTCAACATTAACAATTATTTTATAGTCCATAAACCGTTCTGTTTTTTGGTGAAGTAACCTCATAGTTGATAGTAAGTTTTTCAACTTTGCCGCTTTTTAGGTTCAAACTCCACTTAATTTTGCCGTCTTTTTCATTGTACTCTCCTTTGCTTTTATCAGTTACTTCAACAACAATATCACTGTGTTTTGATAAGGGAATTTGGTCTTCTATCTCAATATCTATTGCTACATTATTGGTATTATTGATGGATATGGTGTAACCTAAAGTTTCCTTTTTATTGCTACCAAAATATTTAATTTTGGTATAATCTCTTTGGTTTTCTCTTTTCACAATTATTTTGGCATCTTTACCCAATGATAGTCGTAAGGTGTCATTTTCTGCACTGGTGCGCAGTGTAGTTTTACCTACAAAACTGTTTTGATAGAAAAGGTTTACCGTGCCAGGTATCAAATTATATTGTTGCCAATTGGTTAACATCGCTGTTAAATAAACACTGCAATCTATTTTTGGAACAGCAAAATAGGTGTAGGTAGCATCAATTTCATAACTTTTTAAGGTTACCAATTGGTATTGGTTGCTGCTCGGTAAATTGTAAGGCACATCCACAACATAATCAATGGCAACCTCGTTGCTGCTTGCATAGACAGGTTTGAAAGATTCTTTTTTATATCCAGAAGCACCAGTGGAAATTTCACTTTCTTGATAATTTGCTGAAGGTTCGATTGCATCAACGGCATAATTTTCATCTTTATCCATTGCTTGGTCATAAGAGCCGCTAGATTTTGCTCTGTTGGACATGGAGGAGTTATACACTTTGGGGTAATTAAAATCTAGATAACGCGGACTTAATTTAGGAATTTCTAGACCTTGGCTCGGATTTCCTGTAGAAATCTCTAGTTTTACATTCTCCCAATTTTCTCCTGTTAATTGCCTTACATTGGCTTTTTGTACCAATTTAATGGGTTTGGTTAAATCTTCACAACGCGCATCATACATAGGATACCAAGATGCGCCAGCTGCTAAATAGGAGAAATCAATTTTGGCGATACCTGCCTTTTCAGCATCAATTTGCACCTTAATTTCACCTTTCGGTGGTGCAGGAAATTTGCTTCGCAATGTCCTTATTTCTTGGTTAAGGGTATTTTGTTTCTGACGTATTGAATTTTTTTCATCATTAAGATTGCTTATTTCATTATAGATAATGGTTAATCTTTTATTGTAAAATGCACTCAGTTTTTCTAATTCTACAACATTGACACCATTGGTACCAGCAATTTTTCTATTTTCTCTTAGCATTGCAGTTTCTTCATTGTAGGCATTCAGTTTGTTCTGGGTTAAGGTGTATTGCCTGTTATAGTAGGCCTGAGAATCTAAAAGTTTCTGTAAACCTGGTATCTTTTGGTCTTTTACTTGCTGGTAATCTACCTGAAAGCTTGTGCTCATAATTAAAAACCCATTGGGTGCACCCATAACAATGCTATTGCCATTGGTTTGATTGGATAATTCTTTGATTATAATTTCATTGTTGCCTTTTTTAAGGTTGACATTAACGGTTCTAAAAATTTCTGCACCTGCGGTGTAAATTTTTACGCGTTCTAGTTTGGCCACATACTCATTAGGCTGAGAAAATGTAAAGTTAATGTTTAAAAGTAAGGTTAGGATAAATAGGGTTATTTTTGTCATGATAATTAAATATTGTTTTGCAAGATAAGTACCTTTTAGTGCACAAAGGTAAACGACACTTTAGTATTTTATATTTTTAAACCTATTTTTGCCGCCTATTTAATAATCAAAATACTATGAAAAGAGGTTCAATTGGTCAGTTTATGGAGGAGCATTATTTGCATTTCAATTCGGCAGCAATGGTAGATGCTGCAAAGGGGTATGAAAAGCACTTAATTGAAGGTGGTAAAATGATGGTAACCCTTGCAGGGGCAATGAGCACTGCAGAGCTGGGTAAATCTTTTGCAGAGATGATAAGACAAGATAAGGTGCAAATAATCAGTTGTACAGGCGCCAATTTAGAAGAAGATATCATGAATTTGGTGGCTCATAGTCATTACAAACGTGTGCCACATTATAGAGATTTAAGCCCGCAAGAGGAGCAAGATTTATTAGACAATCACTATAACAGGGTTACAGATACCTGTATTCCAGAGGAAGAAGCTTTTAGAAGATTGCAAAAGCATATTCACAAAGTTTGGAAGGCTGCAGATGACAACGGTTTGCGTTTTTTGCCACATGAGTTTATGTATCAAATGTTGCTAAGTGGCGAGTTGGAGCAATATTATGAAATTGATCCAAAAAATAGTTGGATGCTGGCAGCAGCAGAAAAAAATATTCCCATTATCTGCCCAGGTTGGGAAGACAGTACCATGGGAAATATTTTTGCTTCTTATGTTATTAAAAATGAATTGAAAGCAAGCACCATGAAAAGTGGTATTGAATACATGGTTTATTTAACAGAATGGTACAGAGCAAATAGTGGGGGTAAAGGAGTTGGTTTTTTCCAAATTGGTGGCGGCATTGCAGGAGATTTTCCGATATGTGTGGTGCCGATGATGTATCAAGATTTGGAGTGGGAGGAAGTACCTTTTTGGAGTTATTTCTGCCAAATATCTGATTCTACAACCAGTTATGGTTCTTACAGCGGAGCAGTGCCCAATGAAAAAATAACCTGGGGTAAATTAGAAATCACTACACCAAAATATATTGTAGAAAGCGATGCGACTATTGTTGCTCCGTTGATATTTGCATGGGTGTTGGGGTGGTAGGGGGAAGTTTTAAGTGCTTAGTTATTAGTGCTTAGTTATTAGTGTGCTTACGCTTGTTTTTATACTTGTTATTGAATTTTTATAGGGTCAATACTATTCTTTTGAAAAGCCCTGAAGGGGCGTCATATATTTTGCGTTGGGCATAGCCCTTCGCAATAAACTAGTTATTAGTTTTTAGTTATTTTCTGTTGACCTACCCCTTTCTAACCATTCCTCAAAATCAAAATCATCAGAAGCTTCAGAATGCTTAATGGATTTTCTTTTTACTACCTTTTTGTTGACTATTTTTTCATAAAAAAAACCTTCCATACTTTGCTTAATCCATTCTTCAGAAGCCACAGAATTATTGTCTTTATTTAGATTAAAGTAGATAAACGTGTGTGAACCTGCTCCCGTTGTGCCAAAATCGCTAATTCTATTTAGTTTTTTGTCGTAAACAATAATATTACCACTAAAAAGTTCTGAATAATTAAACGTCTTCTTATTTGGAGAAAATAGGAACACTTTGAATTGATTATTTTGAGCAAATTCTATTGATACTTCTATATCTAAATATCCATCTTTGTTTTTATCTGTCAAGAGATCGAAATCCATCAGTAAGTAATTTTTCAACTTTTGTAGACTCTGTTCTTCACGCTCATATAAATCCCAATACTCTATCGGTATGCTTTGTTTTGGAGTTTTTAAGACCATATTTTCTATAATAACTTTTTGTAAAGAATCACGCACTCCAGAATCACCTGTTACTTTATATTCTATATAGCAAGATAGACCATTTATTAGTTGTGTTTTTCCATTAACAAAAAAAGTGGTGTCGGCAACTGGGGTGCTGGCTGTGTTTGTTTGCACAGTTATATCTCGATGGTTTATGCTATCTTTTTCATTTGTTGGGGGTGTGGCAATAGTTTTATTTGTATTGTTTGCGCAAGCACATATCAAAATGGTTAAGATAAATACAAGTGTTTTCATATTAGTCAATTGCTATAAAACTGATTTTTGTGTCGGCTCTAATAATCTTGGTTGCTGGGTCTTCAGGGTCAGTATAGATACCTGCCCTGTTTGTTTCATCAGTTGCAAAATATAAGGTAATAAACAGTTTAGGAATTGAAATATATTCCATTTCGTTTAAAATATCCATCTTTAATTGTGCGTTGGGAAACAACTTCATTACTTGTACTATGGTCATTCCGGTATTCAAATCACCAATAGTATATTGCTCACTTATTCCATAGAGCAAAGTGCAAACTTCATCTTTAAAAACAACAAACATCAATAATTGGCTGTCTAAACTTATTTCATATCCTGTTCCGTAATTATGGCAATCATCGCCATATTTATCGGCATTTACATTGGTAAATACCGCCTTTGGGTAAACGGTTTTTATCTCAGCAAGAGTCATTCCTGTTGATATGTTGGCAAAAGAAACACCTTTTTTTACGCTGCTTTTTAATGTGTCATGAATACTTAAGGTATTTGGTTTTTCTAGGGTAACATAGCTAGAGTTAGCCTGAACACTACACCCAACAAAAAATAGGATAAAAGAATTTACCAAACATCTCAAAACCGCTTTCATTTTTCAAAGATAGAAGAATTAGAAAGAAAATTTTAAAAAAGGATTGATTAACCGACATAAATGACTAAATTTGTCCTGACATAAATAGTCATGCAAAAGACATTTACATATCAGCTCATAACCGCCAGAAACAAACGGCAAATGCTTATTAAAGAAGTTGCTATTGCACTTGGTGTAGATGCCTCATTGGTCAGCAAATTTGAGTCTGGAAAGCGTTTGCCCACTAAAAAGCAGGTGTTTTTATTGGCTTCTATACTAAAAATAGATGCGGATGAATTGATGATTTCTTGGATGAGTGAGCAAATAATCTCCCAATATGGAGATGATAATCTTGCTCTAGAAGCCTTCAAAGTTGCTGAACAAAGAGTTGCATATACTATTGAACAAAGAAAAAATGCGGTTCCAAGTTCCATCAATAAAATGCTTTTAGAGATTGATAAATTTAAAAAGGTTTTGGATAATTTAAGGGCAACAAGTAGTTATAAAATTGCAGAAGCTCTAGAATTGGAATATACTTATGAAAGCAATAAAATTGAAGGCAATACCCTCACTTTGCAAGAAACTAATTTAGTAATTAATAAAGGTTTGACCATTAGTGGAAAAACTATGCAAGAACATTTGGAAGCTATAAATCATAAAGAGGCCATAGCTTTTGTAAAGGAATTGGTATCTAAACAAGCTTTACTAACAGAGCGGTTGGTTTTGCAAATTCATAACCTAATTTTAAGGGGGATAGATTCACCAAATGCTGGTAAGTATAGAAATGTATCCGTTATGATAAGTGGTAGCACTCATTTACCACCAGCACCCTATATCATTCCCAAACAAATGGAAGATTTATTTTTTTGGTATGGGGAAAGTAGAAATACAATGCACCCAATTATACTGGCTGCAGAAATGCATGAAAGATTGGTTACCATTCATCCATTTATTGATGGAAACGGAAGAACTAGCCGTTTATTAATGAATTTAATTTTGATTCAAAATGGTTATGTTATTGCCAATATTAAGGGAGATATTACCAATAGATTGAAGTATTATGAGGCTTTAGAGTCGGTTCGTAGAGATAAAAACAAAGAAAAGTTTATTGCTTTTATTGCTAAAACTGAATTGGAATGTATGAAACGTTTAGTTAAGATTTTGCAAGGGGAGTGTTGATTAATACAAAGTGTTTTAACCCACGTTAAAAAATATTACCTTTGCAAACTTATAATTTCTCATGTACAAAACGCTGCACAAAATTGATTGGCCCAAACTAGAGGAGGGTATATTAAAGGATTGGAAAACAAAGAAAGTTTTCGAGCAAAGCGTAAACTCTCGCCCAGAGGATAAGCCTTTCATATTTTTTGAAGGTCCGCCCAGTGCCAATGGTCAACCTGGTATTCATCATGTGATGGGAAGAACTATAAAGGATGTTTTTTGTAGATACAAAACATTACAAGGCTACAGAGTTGAAAGAAAGGGTGGTTGGGATACCCATGGATTGCCTATTGAATTGCAAGTTGAAAAAAGATTAGGCATTAAAAAGGAGGATATTGGTACAAAAATTACGGTTGAGGAGTATAATGCAGAATGTCGGAAGGATGTTATGCAATTTAAGGCAGAATGGGACAGACTTACTGAAAGAATTGGGTATTGGGTGGACTTGGATAATCCATACATTACTTATGAAAATGATTATATAGAGACCCTTTGGTATTTATTGAAACAGCTTTATAACAAAGGTTTTATGTACAAAGGTTACACTATCCAACCATATTCTCCCGCTGCCGGAACAGGACTTAGCACGCATGAGTTAAACCAACCGGGTTGTTATAGAGATGTAAAAGACACTTCTTGCACGGCACTTTTCAAATTAAAAAAACCGCTTACTCAATTTCCCAACAAAGTAATACATGCCATGGCATGGACTACCACACCTTGGACATTACCAAGCAATACCGCCTTGGCTGTTGGTCATAAAATAAATTATCAAATTATTAAAACAGTCAATCCATATATTGGAGGAGAAATAAATGTTTTAATTGCTAATGAGTTGGTTTCTAAATACTTTAAGTCAGAAGGGGAAGGCTTGGAAATGACTAATTTTCATCCCAATGATAAAATTCTTCCGTGGGAGAAACTAGGCGAAATTAATGGTAAAAGTCTTGTGGGATTGGAGTATGAGCAGTTATTGCCTTATGCCCAACCAGAAGATGGTGATGCATTTAAAATATTGTTAGGGGATTTTGTAACCACAGAAGATGGAACGGGTATAGTACACATTGCCCCGAGCTTTGGTGCTGATGACAATAGGGTTGCTAAACAAAATGGCATTGGCTCGTTAACGTTGGTTGATACTAGAGGAAAGTTTTTGCCCTCAATGAAAGATGATGTTTTTCCATTGGCAGATGCTTATGTAAAAGAGGCTTACTTGTCGGAAGATGAAAAAACAGAGGCACTAAAAATTCAGCATGAGCAGCTGAAAGATATTATCCCAAATCTGCAAAAATATTTGAGTGTAGATGAGTTAATCACTTTGAAACTAAAAATAGAAGGCAAAGCATTTAAAATAGAAAAATACGAGCACAGTTACCCCCATTGCTGGAGAACGGATAAGCCAATTTTATACTATCCATTGGATTCATGGTTTATCAAAACCACCGCTGTTAAAGATAAAATGGTTGCATTAAACAATACCATCAACTGGAAGCCTAAATCAACTGGTGAAGGGCGCTTTGGCAATTGGTTAGAAAATTTAATGGACTGGAATTTAAGTCGCTCTAGGTACTGGGGAACGCCTTTGCCTATATGGAGAACTGAGGACGGAACAGAAGAAATTTGTATAGGCACAATTGAAGAATTGTTGTCGGAAGTGGAAAAGGCAAATACGCAACTCAATTTGAATCAAATAATTAGTAGGGAAAACATTGATTTGCACAAGCCATTTGTGGATGCTTTGGTGTTGGTGAGCAAAAGTGGTAAGCCTATGCAGCGTGAGTCTGATTTAATTGATGTTTGGTTTGATAGTGGAGCTATGCCTTTTGCTCAATGGGGATTGAAGAACAAAGATAAGTGGCAGGATAATTTTCCAGCAGACTTTATTGCAGAGGGTGTAGATCAAACAAGAGGCTGGTTTTTTACCTTACACGCCATTGCAACGATGCTTTTTGATAGTGTTGCATACAAAAATGTTATGGCTAACGGTTTGGTTTTGGATAAAAACGGCAATAAGATGAGCAAGCGCTTGGGCAATGCCATAGACCCTTTTAAAACTGTTGACGAGTTTGGAGCTGATGCTGTGCGTTGGTACATGCTTTGCAATGCCGCACCTTGGGATAATTTAAAATTTAATCTAGATGGCGTAGCAGAAATTCAAAGGAAATTTTTTGGTACGCTTTCTCATACCTATGCTTTTTTTGCATTGTATGCCAATGTAGACAATTTTGAATACAACCAAGAAAAAGCAGTTCCTGTATTACAAAGAAGTGAATTAGATCAATGGATATTGTCTAGGTTAAACAGTTTAATACTGGAAACTCAAGAAAATATGGATGATTACGACCCCACAAAAACAGGTAGGGCAATAATGGATTTTGTTAATGATCATCTAAGCAACTGGTATGTTCGTTTGTCTCGAAGACGTTTTTGGAAAAGCCAGGCCAGCAATGATAAACAATCGGCTTATGAAACTTTATGGGAGTGTTTAGAAACGGTTTCTGTCTTAATGTCTCCAATTGCACCCTTTTATAGTGAATGGCTTTATCAGTCGTTGCACCAAGATGAAAATAACTCTGTGCACTGCACTAATTATCCCAAAAGTAACAAAAAATTAATTCATAAGGAATTAGAGGCTTCAATGGAATTAGCCCAAAAAGCAAGTAGTTTGTTGTTGAGTTTGAGAAAAAAGGAACAAATTAGGGTTAGACAGCCATTGCAAAAGGCGATGATACCAGTTTTGGATAAGCAGTTTGAAAGGCGTATCAAACACGTGGAAGATTTGATAAAGTCTGAGGTAAATATTAAGGAGATTGAGTATTTAGACTCAAACAATACGACAATTGTAAAAAACATTAAGCCGGATTTCAAGAAATTGGGTGCAAAGCTTGGACCTAAAATGAAAGAAATGGCTGAAATCATCAAAGGTTTTGGTAAAAATGAAATATCAATGATTGAAAGCCAAGGTTATTTAGATGTAAATTTTGAAGATGGTATTTTTTCTTTACAATTAGAAGATGTAAGTATTACCCCTCATGATATACCAGGATGGTCTGTTGCATCAGAAGGAAATCTTACTGTGGCTTTGGATATTTCCATAACACATGATTTAAAACAAGAAGGAATCGCACGAGAATTGGTCAATAGACTTCAAAACCTTAGAAAGGACAAGGGATTGGATGTCGTAGATCGAATTACTGTAAAAATTGATACAGAAGAAACAATTGAAAATGCAATATCTGCGTTTAATGATTATATTCGCGCAGAAATTTTAGCTGATGAAATAATTTTCCAAAAAGCTGATTCCAGTTGGCTCTTAGAGGATATTGAAGGTGAGGGTTGTAAAATAGATATACAAAAGAATTAAATTTATAAAACAAAATGGACGATAAAAAGAAAACTAGATACGGTGATGAGGAATTAATGGAATTTAAAGAGCTAATTATATCAAAGTATGATGGCGCTGTTAAAGAATATACGCTTTTGCAACAAGCTTTAAAAAATCCAAACGAAAATGATACGGAAAGTACCTCAAGTTCATACATGACTTTGGACGATGGTCAATATACATTTGAAAAAGAAAATTTGACGCAACAAGCCGCCAGACTAAAAAAGTTTATAGATGCTTTGGATAATGCACTTATCCGTATTGAAAACAAAACCTACGGAGTATGTAAGGTTACTGGAAATTTAATTGGCAAAAAGCGACTTATGGCCGTACCTCATACAACCTTGAGTATGGAAGCCAAGCTAAACCAATATAAATAAATAGTGGAGTTTAGTTCAACAACGGATACAGTGACAACAGACGTAAAGGTTAAAAACAAATTGGGTGTTGTTGTATTTATTATAATTGCTATATTAGGCTTGATTGCGCTTGATCAGTGGTTAAAAATACACATCAAAACAACGATGCAGTTACACACGGAGACAAAGGTTGTTGGAGATTGGTTTAGATTACATTTTACAGAAAATCCGGGTATGGCGTTTGGTTTAGAATTGGATTTTCTTGGTGGTTATGGTAAACTGGCACTCACACTTTTTAGATTGCTTGCAGTTGTTTTTGGATTTTACTTATTAGCCAAGCAAGTAATTAAAGGGGCGCATAAGGGCTTTTTATTTTGTATTGCATTAATTTTGGCAGGAGCTATTGGAAACCTAATAGACAGTATTTTTTATGGAGTGCTTTTTAAGGATATAAATTATTATGTAGGGGGGTATTTTCATGGACACGTGGTTGATATGCTTTACTTCCCAGTAATTCAAGGACATTATTGGTCATGGATTCCTAAGCTTGGGGGGCAAAATTTTACTTTTTTTAGTCCTGTTTTTAATCTTGCAGATGCATTTATCAGTACAGGGGCAATTGCTATTTTCGTTTTTCAAGGTGTATTTTTCTCAAAACTAAAGAAAGAAGAGATTATCCCCGAAGGGGATGACTTGCCAAACGGATTTATTGACGATGGAACGGCAGATATAGTTCAGGAGTAAAAATTTTTACCATAGGTCTGGTCTTTTGGTACAGACCGCATCTATCTGCATTTCAGTAATTTTTTGTTTAAAAAGTTCAATTTTGCCTATTTCATGCCCTTGCAGTTCGGGAGAAACAATACAAATTTTAAAGTGTTTCTTAAGTTTTGCGTACACGCTGTTGTTCAATGGAAGATCTGTAAAACAATCAACCCAAACCCAATTTACCAGGCCCGCAAAAGCTAAACAAAATTCAATGGGTTCATGCTCGGAAAATCGGACTGCAATTTGCTTTTCTCTTTTGAGTGCATATTTCACTAAGTAGGGCAAACTTAAATCTAGAAAAAAATAATTGTTGATATTGTATTTTTGAAGTAATGTTAAAATAGCTTCTTCCATTCCTTCACTTTTGGTATTTAAAATAATTAGTTGGTGCTTGTAAACTTTTAGTAAATCTTCAAAAAGCTCTCCCTTTTGAAAAGCATCATGATGCAGAATTAGGTCATTGTTGTGGTAGCGAATGTCCAATTCGATGCCGTAATTGGTAGGTACTTGTTCTAATTGAGCAACGGTATTAATTCTATGAGCGATTTTCAACATGACAAGGCAAAGTTAAGCCTAGTATTATCCAAAAAAGAAATTTAGTTTTGTGCTTTGATGTTGCAAAGCAAACCAAAAATAATTTTGATGACCCATGAGTTTCCGTATGGTAACTCAGAAACTTCGTTTATAGGTCCAGAATTAAAGGTGCTTTATCAACATTTTAGTATACCAGCAATATTTACTTTTCCGGGAGGTGAAGAAGAGGCATTCATTGATTCATCCACTTGTGTTTATATTGGTAATGAAAATAAAAAATATCCAATCTCCTTATCCGTAAAATTAAGATTTTACGTACTTATTTTCATGCCTTGGTTTTTTGGCTTTATCTTTAAAGCATTTAAACATAAAATTGGGTTAAGGAATATAAAAAATCAAATTTCTCAAATGAGAAAATACTTACATTTAGCCTATTTTATTCATGAAAAAAACAAGCTGATTAATGCCGAAGTTCTCTACAGCTATTGGTTTGATCATTGGAATGTGGCGGCTTGTATTTACAAAAAGCTTTATAATTCAAGTATAAAAATTATCAGCAGGGCACATCGGTATGAAATAGATATGCAATCCAGTAGTTTAGGTTTTTTCCCATTTCAGCATTTGCAATTTGAAGAAACGGACTTAGTAAGTTTTATTTCTTCAACTTGGAAAAACAAACTAGCATTGGCATTTCCAAAGTACATTCATAAAATGAAAGTACACCGCATGGGAGTGCTTTCTCATAATACTATTGAAAGCATTTATAATAAGGATAATCGTTATCATTTGATTTCCATATCTGGTAATATTCCAGTTAAAAGAATGCCTTTGCAGCTTTTAGCATTAAATCAAATAGATATGGATATCACATGGCATCATTTTGGTAATAGCTTCAATGATAATTCTTTGAATGATGGAATAACTAATCCCAGACTGCTATATATTAACCACGGCTTTATACAACCACAAGATTTGTATAATTGGCTGGGGAATAATTTTGTTCATTTTTTAATGAATACATCAAGGATAGAGGGAGTTCCTGTTAGTATGATGGAATGTATTAGCAAAGGCATTCCTATTTTTGCTATGGATGTAGGCGGAATTAAGGAAATTGTTAATGAAAAAACGGGAGTGTTGGTTACAAGTAATGTTGATGCAGGTTATTTAGCCACGCAGCTAAAAGAAGCACTAAAAAATTATAAATTTGATTTTGAGCGTAGAAAAAAAATTATTCAGTTTTTCGAAGAAAATTACAATGCAACCCTTAATTATAACGACTTTTGCCATTCAATTATTCAGCAATTAAAATGAAGTTAGAATGCAAAAGGTGTGTGCTTACTAGCAATGATTCTTCTCTGTTTAAACTAGGGGAGAATGGAATTTGCAATTTTTGTACCTCATTTGAGTTGCGATGGAAAGAAAGAGGAGGTAAGGAAAAAAGAGATGCTGAATTAAAGGAATTGTTATCTGATATTAAAAACGAGAAGGGTAAATACAATTGCCTTGTTGGTTTAAGTGGCGGAGTAGATAGCAGCTATTTAGCTTTTTGGGCAAAAGAAAATAATTTAAAACCTTTAGTAGTTCATTTAGACAATGGTTGGAATAGCGAACTTGCCGTACAAAATATTCATACAATTTGCGAGAAATTGGGATATGATCTAAAAACAATTGTTATTAATTGGAACGAGTTTAAAAACCTACAACTGGCATATTTAAAAGCGGGTGTTGTAGATATAGAAGTGCTTACAGACCATGCTATCTATGCTACAGTTGCCAAGTTAGCAAAACAAAATGGGATAAAATTTATATTGTCTGGACATAATCTAGCAACGGAAGCTATAATGCCAAAAGATTGGGTTTATCGGAAAACAGACTGGACAAATATTAAGGACATTGTTACGCAATATGGTGATATTAGTACGATAAAAACTTTCCCTTACGTCTCTTTTACATCGAACCTAAAAAATCATTATTTCAATAAATTGATTACGTGTTATCCTTTAAATTTAATGGATTATAATAAGGATGAAGTTAAAAAGTTACTGATAGAAAAATTAGGATGGATTGATTATGGAGGAAAGCATTACGAAAGCATTTTTACCCGTTTTTATCAAGCTTATATTTTACCAAAAAAGTTTGGAATAGATAAAAGGAAGGCCCATTTATCTACTTTGATTAACAGTGGTCAGATAATAAAAGAACAAGCTTTAGAAGAACTAAAGCAAGATTTATATAACCCCAAAGATTTAGAACTAGACAAAGCCTATGTTTTAAAAAAACTAGATTTGTTTGAAAAGGAGTTTGATAAGATGATGAATGGAAAGATAAGAAGACATGAAGAATTTAAAACCGATGCCCAAAAATGGGAAAATTATTTTAGCTTAGTTAAGAAATTAAAATTTTGGAAAACAAAAAAATAAAATTTGCCATAGTTGGCTGTGGCAGTATTGGAATGCGCCATATTGCAGTATTAAAAGAAAACCCTAATGTAGATTTAGTGGCTATTTGTGATATTGATGAGTCTAAATGCCTAGAACAATCAGATTTGTATTTTGGCATAACTTATTTTACTAACTTTACAGAAATGTTAGATGTTATAGATGCTGATATTATAAATGTTGTTACACCGCATGCAATGCACGCCTCTATGAGTATAGAGGCTCTTAATAAGGGTTTTAATGTGCTTGTCGAAAAACCAATGGCACTTACTTCCAATGATTGTGAGGAAATGATTAATACTGCTGATCGAGTTGGTAAAAAACTTTGGGTAGTTAAGCAGAATAGATACAATGTGCCTGTTACACTTGCAAATCAAGCCATTCAAAAAGGTCGTTTAGGTAAAATATTTATGGTTAAATGTGATATTTTATGGAATAGGTACCAAGGATATTATGATGATTCGCCTTGGCGTGGAGTAAAAGAAGAGGAGGGTGGTGCTTTGTTTACGCAGGCAAGTCATTTTATAGATTTATTAATTTGGTGGTGTGGAGATATTGTAGATGTAACTGCGATTACAGAAACCCAAAACCATAATATTGAAACAGAAGATAGTGGAATTGCGACTTTAAAGTTTGAAAACGGAGCGATGGGCTCTTTGGTTTGGACTACCTGTGTTTATAACAAAAACTATGAAGGAAGTATTACCATTATCGGAGAGAAAGGGACTATAAAAATTGGCGGAAAATATTTAAATGAAATTATTTTTTGGGATGTTGAGGGTTTTCCTTTAGATGAAAATATTGAATACACTGATAAGCCCAATAGTTATGGTAAATACCAAGGAACAAGTTCAAATCATGATAAGGTTATATCAGCAATAGTAGCAAATCTTCAAAATAAAAAATCTTTAACTGTTGAGGGTTTGGCTGGAAAGAAAACAGTCGAGGCAATTGAAAAAATTTATAATAACATATGAGTTACAGCCCAATAGTTTATCAGTCAAAAGTTGTTAATGTAAGCTTTGGTAACAATACCAAAGTTGTTGAGCCCGTTAATTTATATGACTGTTTTGTAGGAAGTGATTGCTTTGTAGGGCCATTTGTTGAAATACAAAAAGGAGTAAAAATTGGTGATAGATGCAAAATACAATCTCATAGTTTTATTTGTGAGTTGGTAACTATTGGTGATGATTGTTTTATCGGACATGGTGTAATGTTTGTGAATGATAAATTCATTAATGGCGGTCCAGCGCAAGGAAACAAAGAACTTTGGGGACATATTACTATATCAGATAATGTAAGTATAGGTAGCAATGCCACAATTTTACCCATTACTATATGTGCTAATGTGGTGATTGGGGCGGGAAGTGTAGTTACAAAAGATATAACAGAAGCAGGGGTTTATGCAGGTAATCCAGCAAAAAAAATAAAATAGGCTAATTAGAATATGAAGATAGAATTTGTAGATTTACACCGCCAGTATTTAACTATAAAGCAAGAAATTGACGCTGCAATTTCTGATGTTATAAGGAACTCTGCTTATATTGGAGGAGAAGCTGTTGCGAAATTTGAAATAAGTTTTTCTAAACTTTTTGATAATCAGTCTGTGGTTGCTTGCGCTAATGGTACTGATTCTTTAGAAATTATTTTACAAGCTCAATCAGTAGGGCCTGGAGATGAGGTCATTATACCAGCACTAACTTGGATTTCAACAGCAGAAGCAGTTGTTTCAGTGGGAGCTACACCCGTATTTGTTGATGTGGATGATGAAGGATTAATCGATTTAGATCAAGTTGAACAAGCCATTACTGAAAAAACAAAGGTGATAATTCCAGTTCATTTATACGGTAAGCCGGTTGATATGATAAATCTAATGAATATTGCCAATAAACATGGACTTTTTGTTTTAGAGGATTGTGCACAGGCTCATTTAGCAGAATGGGGTAAGAAAAAAATTGGAACCTATGGGCATGCTGCGAGTTTTAGCTTTTTTCCTGGTAAAAACTTAGGGGCTTATGGCGATGCTGGAGCCATGATGTTTCAGGATGGTGCATTAGCCGATCAATGTAGAATGATTGCACAACATGGACAGATGGGCAAGCATAACCACATAATATCTGGTAGAAATTCAAGATTGGACGGTATGCAGGCTGCCATTCTCAATGTAAAAATTAACCATTTAATAAAATGGACAACGCAAAGACAGTTTGTAGCTCAGCAATATGATCAATTGTTAAAACCTACGAAGGAAATTAAACTACCTTCTATTTCATCCAAAGGTACATGTGTTTACCATCTTTATGCTATTGAAGCTCAAAAAAGAGATGAACTCAAGCGTTATTTGGATTCTAATGGAATAAGTACTGCTATACATTATCCTTTACCGTTAACAAGTACTTTGCCATTTCATAGTACTAAGCGTTTTCCAAATGCGGAAAGAATAACTGCTAACACACTTTCCCTTCCTATATTTGCAGAGATAAATTTAGATGAGGTTGGTTATGTAGCGGACAAAATAAATACATTCTATATTTGAAATTTTCCACTACGCTGAGGCAATGTTCAAAGTAGGTTTAAAAGTTGATATTTATAACTTTTATTTAGCTTTGAATATGTAAATCAAAATTCACCATGAAATTAAATAGCAAAAATATTTGTATAATAACGCATCAATTTCCACCATATGGAAAGGTTGCAGGAAGAAGATGGTTATTATTTGCAAAGCAATTAGAAAGACAAGGAGCCAGCGTAAAAATTATAACTAGTAAAGGGTTAATCAAAGAATCTCCATGGAATCCAGAAGGTTTTGATGCAGTTTACTTAAAAGATAATTACCCCAAGACATTGAATTCAACTGGCAATTCCATTTTTTACAAATTATCTTATAGGTTTTGGACATTATACTTAAAATTTAGATTTAACGGGAACCCATTTGATAAAGGTTTGTTTTGGTTAAGGAAGGTAAAAGAATTTATAGTTAGTCGTGATTTTGCAAAAGATACAATTTTCGTGTTATCAGGAGCTCCTTTCTCTCTTTTCAAAATAGGAAGGGTTATTGCAAGAAGGGGATTTCAGTATATTTTAGATTATAGAGATCCTCACACTTGGAATAATGGATATGGGTATAATCAACTGTCGTTGAAAAGACAGAAATTTGAGAAGGATAATGAAATAATTGCGGCAAAGGGAGCTGTTAAAATAATATTTCCCAACCATGAGATGATAACTGAATATTGTAATATTTACCCAGAATTTTTGGACAAATGTGAGGTTTTAGCCCATCCTTTAGATGAGCAATCAATTACTACAAAGTGGGAAATTAAAGAAGTAAATTTAGAAAGGATTAATTTAGTTTATGCAGGCACTTTATATGATAATTCTATTAAGGAATTCAAAAATTTAATCAAATGGATAGAAACAAACCCCAATATCCATCTTACTATTTTTACGCACAAGAGTTTAATACCACCAGACTTAATACCGCTTTTAGATGCTGTGAGTAGAATATATTTGAAAGAGGCAATTGCCGCAAAGGATATATACACGATTTTAAATGGCTTTGATGCATATTTAATAGTTCAATCTTATGCGAAAAGAAATTATGTAACAACTAAATTTGTAGATTTAGTATATTTTGGAATACCTACAATAGTTCATTGTGCTGAAGGTAAGTTGACCGAAGTGTTGTCTCCAATAAATTATATTCGTGGAATATCAACGTTTTACAATTTTGACATTGCCTATTGGTTAGGAAATATTTCCTTTAATAAAGCTGCAGTTGAAGAATTTCTTGAAGAATATTCAGGAAAAATTGAAATTTAGAAAGTGTACTTTAAATTATTAATTAATTCTAACCTTCAATTCCTCAAAAATTATTTGGGTTAAATGCCTTTCAAATGGTAGTTTTGCATATTCAAAAATTTAAGAGACATGGCTACAGCTATTAAAATGCCCAAAATGAGTGATACAATGACCGAAGGTGTTATTGTTAATTGGAATGTAAAAGTTGGTGATACTGTTAAATCAGGTGATATTCTTGCCGAGGTTGAAACAGATAAGGCTACCATGGACTTAGAGAATTTTGACAAAGGAGAAATTTTGCATATAGCAGTTGAGCAGGGTGAAGCAGCACCAGTTAATGGTGTTATTGCCATTGTTGGAAAGAAGGGCGAAGATTTTAAAGACTTGTTGAAGGCAAACAAAGCTGAGTCAAAACCAGAAGAGAAAGAAGAGCCAAAAGCCGAAAAGGCAGAGAAGTCAGATAGCAATAAACAGGACAATAGCAAGAATGACATTGCTAATATTTCAGAGAAAACTGATGATGACAAACGAGTTAAAGCAAGTCCTTTGGCTAAAAAACTGGCAGAAGATAAGGGTATTTCTCTTACGGCAGTTTCAGGTACTGGTGATAATGGACGTATAATTAAAGCCGACATTGAGAACTATAATGGTAGCGCAGCACAAGTTGGCAAATCAATTGCTTTTGGCGAAGAATCTTTTGAGGAAATTGCGGTTAGCCAAATGAGAAAAACAATTGCTCGTAGATTAAGCGAATCAAAATTTTCTGCACCACATTTCTATTTAACGATGGAAATTAATATGGAAAGGGCGGTAGCGGCAAGGCAAAGAATGAATGAAATATCTCCTGTAAAACTATCAATCAATGATATTGTCATCAAAGCGGCAGGAGCAGCTTTGGTAAAAAATCCTAAAGTAAATGCATCTTGGTTAGGTGATAAGATTAGAATTAATCATCACATTCATATTGGTGTAGCGATGGCAGTTGAAGAGGGTTTGTTGGTGCCAGTTGTGAAGTTTGCAAACCAAAAGTCTTTGAGTCAAATTAGTCAAGAGGTTAAGGACTTTGGTGTTAAAGCCAAGGATAAAAAATTGCAGCCCTCAGATTGGGAGGGAAATACGTTTACAATCAGTAATTTGGGCATGTTCGGAATAGAAGAATTTACGGCTATTGTCAATCCTCCAGACGCCTGCATTATGGCAGTGGGTGCCGTAAAAGATGTTGTGGCTGTGGTTGATGGAGCTATTAAAGCAACCAAAGCAATGAAAGTTACCCTCTCATGTGATCATAGAGCTGTTGATGGTGCTGTGGGGTCTGCATTTTTGCAAACTTTTAAATCATTGTTAGAAGACCCAGTAACGCTGTTGGTATAATATAATAACAAAAAAAGCGACCCATGGGTCGCTTTTTTTGTTATAGGTAATGACTAGTACCCCGTACCGCCAACAATAGCAGTGTCTTTTATATGCACTGTTAATACCGCAGTATCTGCTCTGTTTACAAGTTTTTGCGCATAATGTCCCATGAAAAATCCAGTCGCGGATTCTCTTTCACTCATAATAGCTATTAAGTCTGCGTTAACTTCTTTTGCATATTCAATACAGGCATCAGCAATATTTTTATTGTAAATTTCTGTATATGTCCAGGCTACTCCATGCTCTTCACAATATCCTTCTGCCTGTGAGGCATATATTTTAAGCGTATTGACAATGTCTTTATCCTCGTTTTTATTGACAATGGCAATGTGCAAGGTAGCATTGTATGCTTTAGCTAATGATACTGCCAACGGCACTTTTTGTCTGGTTTCGCTGGCATCCGCAATTGGCAAAACAATATTTTTAAAGCCAATTCCTGTATGCAAACCAGTGAATGTAATTACTGGACAGGTAGATCCTGAAAGTACTTTAAATGCATTGCCTCCAATCCAATCTGGATCTCTTTGGGTACTTCCATGCGTTCCCATTACAATTAAATCTGCTTTTGTCCTTTCGGCAATAGATAATATTTCACGATAGGGAGCACCTTCACGTTCAACAAGGTCATAATTAACAGTAGATCCTGCCATGATTTCATCGACTTCTTTTCTTACGACTCCAAATTCAGATTTTTCAGGATTTACATTTAATATGGTTAATGATGCATTATGCCTTTGTGCCAAATCTCGAGCATTTAACAGAGCTGCTTTACTTGGTTTTGATGGTACATAGGCTGCGATAATTTTTGTAAAGTTTGTTTTCATATATTTATGCTTTTAGATTTGTTACCAAAATTAAGATAAATAATTTAAAAATACTACCTTAGTACCCTAAAATTTATGAATTGGACAGAAAATAATAATAAATTGAACAAACAGTTTGAGTTCAAAACTTTTAAAGATGCAATATCTTTTATGACGAGATGTAGTTTTGAAATAGAGCAATTGAACCATCATCCAACATGGACAAATACCTATAATAAGTTAGATGTGAGTCTTACAACACATGATGCTGGAAATACTGTTACTGAAAAGGATTTTCAGCTTGCGGAGAGAATGGACGAAATATTTATAAACCATTACCAGCGATAGATTGAAGTATCACATAATTTTTCAAGATGATGACTTGCTCATTCTTCACAAAAATGCAGGAATAAGTACCAGTCCAGATTTAACAGATGGAATAAGTTTGCATGAGCAGCTTAGCAAAGACTTTGATTTGCCTTTTTTAGAGCCCGTTCATAGATTGGACAAACCAACCCAAGGCATCCTTATTTTTGCTAAATCTAAATTCTGTTTTACACAATTAACCAAACAGTTTAAAGAAAAATCTATAGATAAAACCTATTTGGCGATTGTTAGAAAGGTGAATTTTAGCGAAAGGAAAACACTCAATCATTTTCATTTATTTGACAAGCAAAAGAAAAGGGCCATTATTGGAGATAAAGTATTTAAAGGGGCGGAGCAATGCACTTTGCAATTAGAAAAACACAGTGACAGCGACCTGTTTTCTATGTTAACTGTTTCTCCGTTAACAGGAAAAACACATCAAATAAGGGCGCAATTGGGTTTTGAGCAAATGCCTATTGTTGGTGATGTAAAATATGGTTACAGGCGCAATATGAATGATAAATCTATCGCATTGCTAGCCTATGAAATTATCTTTAGGCATCCACATACTGGTAAAAAAATACAACTAAAAACTTCACTGCCAGATGTAGGGATTTGGAGTAATTTTTCTGTGGTGAAAGAGGGAAAAGAGTGAAAAGGAGTGATTAGTGTAACGATGTACATCGGGAAGTGATTGGGATTAATGTTTTCGCACGCAAAGTCGCAAAGTCGCAAGGTTTAATTTTTTTCAAATAATTGCACTGTTATCGATAAAATAGTTCTCGGATAATTCAAGGCGTCTTAGCGTCTTGGCGAGAGATTTTTCGCTCTGGCTATTTGTATGGGATTAATATTTCGCGCGCAATGGCGCAAAGTCGCAAGGTTTGTTTTTTTAAATAATTGCACTGTTATGGATAAAATAGTTCTCCGATAATTTAAGGCGTCTTAGCATCTTGGCGAGAGATTTTATGTTCTTTTTTTACCTCACAGCTACAAGAAACATTTGTGTATTTGTGGCAAAAGTTTGCCAATTTGGGCAACACGGAAAAATACTCCCTTAATAGACCACAAAGCCAAATCTCTAATCTCCTTTCACCCATTTGCACATGCTTACTGTGCCCTTGCAATCTTCTATATGTAAAAAATAAATTCCCTTTTGTAAATCTGTGGTATTTATTTTTATAGTATTTTCAGCATTGGTATGGAACAACTTCCTGATAACTTGTTTGCCAGTTACTGTTGTAATTGTCAAAATTCCAGATTGGTTTTCATTGCTAAAATTTATAAACAATTCATTATTGGTTGGATTTGGAAAAACGGTATAGGTTGATGTTTTTACCGCTGGGAGATGATGATAATTCTGAAACTGTTCAAAATTGCAAGTGGGAATGATGGTGTAGGGTTCTAGCGTTGTAAATGTACTGTCCCAATAAATCATTTCATTGTGCTTACAAATAGCCTTAACCGAAAAACCACCTGGTGATTCCATATTATAAGGCACCCATCCTGTTGTTTTTTCGCCCAAGCCTTTTATCCATATTTTTATGCCCATCGTTTCGGTTTTTAAATACCAGTGTTTGTAAAGTAATCCGTCTGTTAAAGGATGCATTCTGATAGAATCTACCACCATTTTTTCTGTTCTGCCATCAAAAGTGAACAGAAAGGTATCTTGCTCATTGAGTGCATAGTTGTAATACAACACATTCTTTACAAATTGATTATCATTAATATAAATGCTGTCGCCTTTTTCAATGATCTCTGCTCCTGGTACACTATAGGTAAAATCTCTACCACTACCGCTGGTTCTAGTGATTAAGTAGGCAGAAACTTGACTTCGGCCTACATTATTAAAAGTAAATTGTAAAAAACGGGCACTGTCCACAATGTTTTGCGCGCTTAGGCTAAATGAAAGTGCAATAAGACTAATACTGAATAGTAATTTTATGTGTTTCATAATGGTTTAATTTTAGCACAAATATAAAAATGTTTATTGAGCTTTTTTTTTTGAAATAAGTATGTGGTGAAATAAATTAGATTGTTGTGACAATTATTTTTTGTGTAATTCTTCCCTCTTAGTTGTTTTTCATTATTGAAACAAAATGGATAAATAGGTTTTGGAAAACAAAAGGACTCCAAAAATTTTCATTCTTTTTGATTGTTATATCTTGCTAATATTCAGATATTTATATCAATCGTGGATAAAATATGCAAAAAAGTGGGAGAAAGTGGTAAAAAGTGGGAATATTTGATTTAGTTTTGAAGTCAGATAAGAAAACCCATTTCCATTGTGGCAAGTTATATAGGCGAATTTGAATGTAAGTTAGATAATAAGGGCAGGCTGAGCTTGCCTACTAAACTGCGCACGCAGATTTCTGATGAGCATGCCGCTGCAATGGTGGTTAATCGTGGTTTTGAAAAGTGTTTGGTGCTTTATACCCGCACTGATTGGGAGTTAGAACTTCAAAAGTTAGAAACATTGAATGAGTTTAACCGTGCAGCAAGGCAATTTATAAGAACCTTTAATAATGGGGCTAATATAGTCTCCATTGACAATGCAGGACGTGTTTTGATTCCTAAAAAATTAATGGAATATGCAGGGTTAAAAACGGATGCTGTGGTAAGTGCCTATGGCAAAAAAATTGAAATTTGGGACAAGGCTACTTACGAAGCAGAGCTGAATACCGATGCCGAGGATTTTGCAGCCATGGCAGAAACACTTTTGGGAAATTCACCTAACAAATCGATCAACCCCAACAATGATTAACGCTTACCACATACCAGTCATGTTGGATGAATGCATGAAGGGTTTAGCTATAAAGCCCGATGGAAAATATGTGGATGCTACTTTTGGCGGTGGTGGGCACAGCAAAAAAATAATAGAAGCGTTGGATGGTAAAGGCAAATTGTATGCATTTGACCAAGATGATGATGCCATTGCACAAGCATTTGAAAGTGACAAATTAATGTTGGTAAAAGCCAATTTTAAATACATCAAAAACTACTTGGATTATTTTAAAGCAAGCCCTGTGGATGGTGTTCTTGCAGACTTAGGCATTTCGTCCTATCAAATTGATGAAAAGGAAAGGGGTTTTGCATTTATGCAAGAAGGGCCTTTGGATATGCGCATGAATAAGGATAAGGGTGAGTCGGTAAAAGATTGGTTAGAAAGGGTGGATGAGCGCACATTAATTCATGTTTTAAGTGCTTATGGGGAAATAAAAAATGCTAGGTCATTGGCTCAGGCAATTCGCGCTGCATTACCTTTAAAAACTACAAAGGAATTGGCACAAGTTTGCACTCCCTTTGCTCCAAAACATAAATTAAATAGCTATTTGGCTAGGGTATTTCAGGCCTTTAGGATACATATTAATCAAGAATTGGAGGCGTTAAAGGCTTTTTTGGAGCAGTTGGAAGATTGTGTTGCTGAAGATGGGAGGGTCGTGATAATGAGCTACCATTCTTTGGAAGATAGATTGGTAAAGCGATGGTTGCAGAGTGGAAATATAGAAGGTAAAATAGAAAAAGATTTTTACGGAAATGTGCTGCGACCTTTTGTTGAAATAGAAAGAAAACCAGTAACAGCATCGGCAGCAGAAGTTGCAATCAATAGCAGGGCACGAAGTGCGAAATTAAGAATAGCAATTAGAGTAAAGCAATGAGTAATACGCCACAACAACAACCTCAATCATCAGAAAAACCAAAGGGTATAGCTTTCTCGCAACGCATTTCTTTGTGGTTGCACATGGATCGCGAAAAGGTGTCTGGTTACTTACCCTATGTAGCAGTTTGTGTAGCACTGGTTATTTTATATATAGCCAATGCCCACTATCACATCAAAACTTTAAGACATATCAAAGATACACAAAGTGATTTAAAGGAACAGCAAGCAGAATATGTGAGTTTGAAAGCTGAACTGGCAAAAAAAACCAAAGCCAGTGAGATTGCCAAAACCTTGGAAAAATACGGTATTAAAGAATTGAGAACACCACCCTATATTATCAAAAAAGAAGATTGAATGTAAAAAAATCCATATTGATTAGGGTTTATATATCCTTTGCATTACTCATCCTGTTTGCAATTGCTATTATTGGTAAAATAATCAATTTGCAATTTGTTGAAACGGAAAAATGGGCGAATGCGAGTGAGGTACAACGCATTCGTTACCACGAGGTGGAAGCTTCAAGAGGGAATATCTATGCTGCCAATGGCGAACTTTTGGCCACCTCATTACCGAGGTATGATGTTTTTTGGGACAGCAAGGCGTCTGGTATAACCAAGCAATTGTTTGAGGAAAAAGTGGATAGTATAGCTTTCTTTTTGAGTAAATACGTAGGAGAAAAATCAGAACAAGAATGGCAAAGAACCCTCAGAAAAGTGCGCGGGGAAGGACAGCGATATTATAAAATTAGTCGTAATGTGAGCTATCAAGTAGCCAAGAAATTAGAAGCGTGCCCTATTTTTAATTTAGGAAAATATAAAGGAGGTTTGGTACTTGAAGAAAAAAGTACCCGTTCTCAACCGTATGGACTTTTGGCTGCCAGAACAATTGGCTTTAGCAGACCCACTTATCACGTTGGTATTGAAGGAAGCTTTGATAGCATTTTGGGAGGTGTTAAAGGAAAGCGACTGGAAGAAAAAATGTACGGAGGGGTTTGGAGACCTTTAAATGATGAGAATAATATTGAACCAAAAAATGGATTAGATATTCATACCACTTTGGATGTTGAGTTACAAGATGTGGCTGAAGATGCTTTGTATAAAACATTGCTGTCAAGTAATTCGCACCACGGAACAGTAATTTTACTGGAAGTGGAAACGGGTGCTATTAAGGCATTAGCCAATCTGCAACGCCAAGAAGATGGTTCCTATGCAGAAACCTATAATTATGCAATTGGTGAAGCCACTGATCCTGGCAGTACTTTCAAATTGGTTTCGTTTATGGCAATGCTAGAAGATAATAAAATACGGTTAACAGATAGCATTGATACAGAATGGGGAGAAACTACATTTTTTAAACAAAAGATGATAGATGCAACCAAGCCAACAACTCAATATCAAACCTTACAACGTTGTTTTGAGTTGTCATCAAATGTAGGTACTTCTAAAGCAGTCTATGCCGCTTATGGTAAAAATCCAAAAGCGTATTTGGAGCATGTTGAAAAAGCTCATTTTGGCCACAATTTTGGTTTTGAAATCAAAGGAGAGGCTACCCCAAGAATTAAATACCCTGGTGAAAAGGATTGGTATGCTACCACACTTCCTTGGATGTCAATTGGTTATGAGATGTTGGTTACTCCTCTACAAATTGCTGCTTTCTACAATGCAATTGCCAATAATGGCAAAATGATGAAGCCCTATATCGTAAGCAGTATCAATGATGCAGACAAGAAAGTTCTAACTTTTAAACCCGAGGTATTAGAAAAGTCCGTTTGTTCGAAATCAACGATTAAAGATTTAAAATTGTTATTAGAAGGTGTTGTAGAAAGAGGGACAGCAACTAATCTCAAAGATCTGGGTCTAAAAGTTGCAGGAAAAACGGGCACATCACAAGCAGTTATCAATGGGAGCTATAGTAAAACTACCCATACTGCGAGTTTTTGCGGTTATTTTCCAGCTGAAAAACCCAAATATACTTGTTATGTAGTGGTTAGTAGACCTTCTTATGGTATATACTATGGTGGATTAATTGCAGGACCAGTTTTTAGAGAAATAGCGGATAAAGTTTACGCTTCTGGAGCTTTTGTACAACCCATTCAAGTGAAAGAAGAAATTGCTCAAGTGCCGTGGGTGCGTGGCGGTTATACGGCTGAGGCAAGAAAGGTTTTAAATCAGTTGGGTATAAGTTCACATACGGATAAGGACTCTTGGCCAGATTGGTCTTCTACAGCTAGAAAAGGATTAGCCATTGAGTTTACTGAAAAGGTTCCTGCAAAAAATAGAGTTCCCAATGTGATTGGGTGGGGGCTGCGCGATGCTGTTTATATTTTAGAAAATAGGGGTTTAAATGTAGTAATAGTAGGCTATGGCAAGGTAGTTTCACAATCATTAACGCCCAATACGGGATTTACAAAGGGCTCCAACATAACCATTAGATTAGCACCATGAACTTCATAAACCTACTTAAAAATATTGGGTTCTATGAACTGGTTGGAACGCATCAAGGTGATGTAGAAGGTTTGAGCCTTGACAGCCGTGCCGTTTCAGAAAATTTTTTATATGCGGCTGTTCATGGAACCCAAGTGGATGGACACCAGTTTATTGACAAAGCAATAGCGGCTGGTGCAAAATTTATTTTATGCAATGATTTTACAGCATTACATGAAGATGTAATTTTCATCAAGGTTGAAAATGTTGCCAAATCATTAGGGCTTATTGCTGCTAATTTCTATAATAATCCCTCAAATGACATGAAGGTTGTGGCCATTACAGGCACCAATGGAAAAACAACATGCGCAACATTATTGTATGAACTTTTTAGCAACTTGGGTTACAAATGTGGCTTAATCTCAACGGTTGAAGTAAGAGTTGACAATGAAATTATAAAGGCAACACATACAACACCCAATTCGATTGCCTTGCAAGAAATGATGGCAAAAATGCTTGCCAAAGGTTGTGAATATTGTTTTATGGAAGCCAGTAGTCACGCAATTGTGCAAGAGAGAATGAGCGGAGTGACGTTAACCGTAGCTGGATTTACCAATCTTTCGCATGACCATTTAGATTATCATAAAACCTTTGATGCCTATCGAGATGCTAAGAAAAAGCTGTTCGATGAACTACCAACTTCAGCATTTTGTATCAGCAATAAGGACGATAAAAATGGGGTTGTTATGCTCCAAAATACGAAAGCGTCCAAATTTTATTATGCGCTTACTCAACCTGCGGATTTTAAGGGCAAGATAGTGGAGATGGATTTAGAAGGCATGTTGCTATCTATTAATGAAAAGGAAGCATGGTATAGACTAACAGGAAAATTTAATGCATCCAATTTATTATTGGTTTATGGTATCGCATTTCTATTAGAAGAGAATACATCACAAATTATTACAGCACTGAGTAAAGTTGGTAGAGTAAAAGGAAGGTTTGAATTGATAAAATCTAAGCGTGGAATCATCGGTATTATTGATTATGCGCACACTCCAGATGCGCTGATCAATACCTTGAATAGTACCAATGGTATTCGCACCAAAAATGAGCAACTTTTTACGGTATTTGGTTGTGGTGGAAACAGAGATAAAGCAAAACGCCCAGTAATGGGAAAGGTAGCTGCAGCACTTTCTGATAAGGTGATTATTACTTCTGATAACCCTCGCAATGAAAATCCAGAGGATATCATTCAGGATATAGTATTGGGCATTCCGGCTGAACACAAAAAGAAAGCAATAAGTATTACTGCCAGAGAACAGGCAATATTAACTGCTGTAAGCATGGCACAATCAGGAGATATAATATTAATAGCAGGCAAAGGACATGAGGATTATCAGGAAATAATGGGAGTTAAGTATCCATTTGATGACAAGGATATTTTGGAAAAGGCATTCAATCAACTAGAAAAATAATAATATGTTATACTACTTAGCAGAATATCTCAAAGAACTTCAAGTGCCAGGAATGGGTGTATTTCAGTACATCTCTGTTCGCGCTGCGGCAGCTACTATTTTGTCATTGCTTATTTCTTTAGTCTTTGGTAAGCGCTTAATCAATATGTTGAGAGGTAGACAAATTGGCGAGTCTATTAGAGATTTAGGGATTGAAGGCGAAAAAGCAAAACAAGGCACACCAACCATGGGTGGATTAATAATTATTGCGGCAATTGTAATTCCCACCGTAATTTTTGCCAGGTTGTATAATATTTACGTAATTCTAATGCTGATTACTACTATTTGGCTGGGCTTAATTGGTTTTTTAGACGACTATATAAAAGTATTTAGAAAAGATAAGGAAGGACTTTCAGGCAGGTACAAAATTGTAGGGCAATTGGTTTTGGGAATTGTGGTCGGGGCAACCATGTTTTGGCATCCATCTATTGTTACAAGAACAAGAGTTTTAGAGCGCAATGTGACACTAGAAATATTGAAAGACCCTAGTTATTCAAAAGTTATTGAAAAGAATGACGTAGTTTACATAAAGGATGAAAAATCAATAATAACCAATGTGCCATTTTTGAAGTCAGCCGAGTTTGACTACGCCAAAATCATTAGTATTGCTGGAGATAATTACCAAAAATATGCTTGGATACCTTTTATAATCCTTATTTCATTAATTATCATTGCTGTTAGCAACGGTGCAAACCTTACGGACGGAATGGATGGTTTGGCGGCAGGAACAAGCGCAATTATTGGAATAACATTAGGGCTTTTAGGGTATCTGTCGGGTTCATTTATTTTTGCCAACTACCTCAATATTCTTTACATACCCCATTTAGGAGAACTGGCGATTTTTGCAGGTGCTTTTGTAGGTGCGTGTGTTGGTTTTTTATGGTACAATGTATTTCCAGCGCAAGTGTTTATGGGTGATACGGGCAGCCTTACGTTGGGCGGAATCATTGCAGTTTTTGCAATTGTAGTAAGAAAAGAGTTACTAATTCCTGTTTTATGTGGAATATTTTTGGTTGAAAATTTATCTGTAATGATACAGGTAAGCTATTTTAAGTATACCAAGAAAAAGTACGGAGAAGGAAGACGGGTCTTTTTGATGTCGCCCTTACATCATCATTATCAAAAACAAGGAATTCCGGAACCAAAAATTGTTGCGCGATTTTGGATTGTTGGCATTATGCTCGCCATTTTAACATTAGTTACCCTAAAACTGAGATAAGAAATTGAGCAAAAAACTGGTCATATTAGGGGGAGGAGAATCAGGAACTGGAGCAGCGGTGCTTGGTAAAAAGCATGGTTATGATGTTTTTTTGTCAGATGCAAAGGCGATAACGGCTTCTTATAAGATTGAGTTACAAGAGCATGCTATTGCTTTTGAGGAAAATGAGCATTCAACTACATTGATACTTGAAGCTGATTTAATTGTAAAAAGTCCAGGGATACCAGATAAAGCAGAAATAATTAAAGCCATCAAGGCAAAGGGTATTAAAATAGTCTCTGAAATAGAGTTTGCTTTTAATTTTTGTAAAGGAAAAGTTATAGCCATAACCGGTACTAATGGTAAAACAACCACCACCACAATGTGTCATGCAATATTGAAAAATGCTGGTTTGGACGTTGCACTGGGAGGAAATATTGGGAAAAGTTTTGCTGCGTTGATAGCAGAAAAAGACCACGATTATTATGTTCTTGAAATAAGTAGTTTTCAGTTGGACAATTGCTATGATTTTAAACCGCATATAGCCATCATTACCAATATAACACCAGACCACTTGGACAGGTATGATTATAAGGTTGAAAATTATGCAGCCTCCAAATTTAGAATTACTCAAAATCAAGATAGCAATGATATTTTGATTTTCTGTGAGGATGACGCATTAACCCATCAATATAAGCCCAAAAACATCAGGGCTAAGCAAATCTCGTTTTCATTGCACAAGCACCTAATTGAAGGTGCCTTTAATGAAAATGGAATACTAACCATTAACAAAAATAACCAAAAAATATTTGATATGAACATACAACAATTAGGACTTAGAGGTATGCACAATACTTATAACGGCATGGCAGCTGCTATTATGGGAAATGTGCTAAACATTAAAAATGAAGTCATCAGAAACAGTTTGATGAATTTTGAAAACATTGAGCACAGGCTTGAAGCAGTGGCTACAATTAATGGTGTAGAGTACATCAATGATAGCAAGGCAACCAATGTTAATTCGGTTTGGTATGCACTAGAGAGCATGGATAAACCACTCATTTGGATTGCCGGAGGGGTGGACAAGGGCAATGATTACACTTTAATCAAAGATTTGGTAAAGCAAAAAGTAAAAATGATTATTTGCTTGGGTGTTGACAATTTAAAAATTCATCAGGCATTTGCCAATGATGTTGAATTAATAGTTAATACTACCTCAGCAAAAGAGGCTGTGGATGCCGCTTATAAATTGGCCGAAAGAGGAGACGCTGTTTTACTTTCCCCCGCTTGTGCCAGTTTTGATTTGTTTGACAGCTATGAAGATAGAGGCAGGCAATTTAAGGTAGCAGTAAAAAGTTTATAAATGAATGTAATTAGCAAATATTTTAAAGGAGATCCTGTTTTATGGATTTGCATTATTTTCCTCTCCCTTTTGGGTGTTGCTGGGGTTTATAGTGCAACTGGTTCTTTGGCATTTGCCAAAAGAGGTGGAGATACAGAATATTATTTGCTCAGACATTCAGTGTTTATTATTTTTGGTTTTTTGGTGATGTATTTCTGTCAAATGATGGACTACCGTTACTTTTCACGCATAGCGCAACTTTTGTTAATACTCTCTTTTGTATTGTTGCCAATTACTTTGGCAATTGGCGATGATACCAATGATGCACAAAGGCGATTAACAATATTAGGTATCACCTTTCAAACATCAGATTTAGCCAAGGTGAGTTTAATTATGTTTATTGCACGATACTTGTCAAAACATCAAGATAGGGTTAACGAACTTAAAACACTTGCTCCAATTTTAGTGTGTATTATTGTCATGTGTTTGTTTATTGCTCCAGAAAATTTAAGTACCGCTTTAGTGCTATTTGCCACCTGTTTTCTCTTACTTTTTATTGGACGCATTAGCCTCAAATACTTAGGAATTTTGTTTGGTTCCGGAATTTTAGTTGCAGTCATCGGAGTCATTTTTTTAATGAATGTAAGTATTGATGGTTGGGCAAAAGGAACGCGTGTACCCACATGGAAAGCAAGAATAGAAAATTATTTTGATGATACTCAAGAAGATGCAGTGCAGGTGATACAAGCAAAAATTGCTGTTTCTACGGGAGGATTGGTTGGTAAAGGACCTGGTAATAGCACACAGCGTGTTTTTTTACCGCACAGTTACAGTGATTTTATGTTTGCCTTTATGATTGAGGAGTATGGATTGATTGGTGGTATCAGCATTATTTTGGCATACTTGGTAATCTTATTTAGAACAATTCGAATAGTGATAAAAAGCCCTAAAGCTTTTGGGGCATTGTTGGCAGTAGGGTTGGGCTTTTTTCTCTGCATTCAAGCCTTTATTCACATGGGCGTAGCAGTAAGTTTGTTGCCAGTAACTGGTTTAACACTTCCATTAGTATCTTGGGGTGGTACCTCAATCGTTTTTAATAGTATTGCATTTGGTGCTATTTTATCGGTAAGTAAATTTATTGATGATGGAGAAAATGGAGAAACACAATCAACTAATAAAAAGGAGGTGAGCAATGCATAGTGTAATTATTTCTGGAGGAGGCACCGGTGGACATATTTTTCCGGCATTGGCAATAGCTGATGAGATCAAAAGAAAACATCCAAAGTGTGACATACATTTTGTAGGTGCAATTGGACGGATGGAAATGGAAAAAGTTCCGCAGGCTGGATATCAAATAACCGGTCTTCCGATGAGTGGCATTCAGCGCAAACAACTTTGGAAAAATTGGAGTTTGCCAATGAAGATTTTCAAAAGTTTAGTATTAAGCAATAAAATATTGAAGGAAAGGAAGCCTGAAATTGTTATTGGCGTTGGCGGTTATGCCAGTGCTGCAATTGTTAAAAGAGCACAGTCAAAAAACATTCCTACATTGCTTCAAGAACAAAATGGCTATGCTGGTATAACCAACAAACTGTTAGGCGAAAATGCCAATGCAATTTGTGTTGCGTATGAGCGCATGGAACGATTTTTCCCAGCCCATTTGCTGCATTTGACGGGAAATCCAGTACGTGAAATCATCAGCAAACCTATTGAAAGAAATGGGGAGTTGTATAAAAAGTATGGTCTTGAAGAGAACAAGCCCGTTTTGCTTTTTATGGGTGGTAGTTTAGGTGCTCGGTCTATCAATATAGCGGTAGAAAACAATTGCAAATATTTGATTCAAAAAGGGTTTCAAATAATCTGGCAAACAGGAAAAAACTATAACGCGAAACAGCAATTAAATGGGATGCATATTCAAACATTTATCAAAGAAATGAATGAAGTTTATAGCTTGGCAGATATAATCATTTCTCGTGCCGGGGCCATATCAATTTCAGAATTGTGTTGTGTTGGAAAGCCATGCATCCTTGTGCCTTCTCCAAATGTAGCTGAGGATCATCAGACAAAAAATGCGGCAGAATTGGTGCGAAAAAATGCAGCTGTTTTAATTGCCGATATGGAAATTTCGGGTAGTTTGGTTGAAAATTGTTTGGAACTTTGGGAGCATTCTGAGTACAGAGAAAAATTAAGCAAGAATATTTCAGCTATGGCAAAGCCAAATGCCGTGCAAGATATAGTTAGCATCATTGAAAATATTGTGAAGGAAAAATGAAGCAATTGACGGACATAGCACATGCTTATTTCATAGGAATTGGTGGTATAGGAATGAGTGCTTTGGCACGTTATTTAAATCAACAAAATGTAAAAGTTTATGGCTATGACAAAACACCATCCTCCATTACAGATGCTTTGGTTTTGGAGGGCATCAGTATCACTTTTGAAGATGAAATAGCGGCATTGCCTTCAATATTTTCGAGTCCTAATCCGGATGTTTTAGTTGTTTACACACCGGCTATTCCTCAAGAATTAGGGATAAAAAAATATTTTGAAAAGCAGGGGCATACTTTAATAAAGCGGGCAGCACTACTGGGTTTAGTTTCTGCAAATCATTTTACGATTGCAGTAGCTGGTACACATGGGAAAACGACTACCAGTTCATTGATAGCACATATTGTTTACAATTGTGGTTATCAAATGATTGGAATTTTAGGCGGATTAAGTACCAATTTTAATTCCAATTACATTGCTCAGAAAGATGGTAAAACCATAGACGGCAGAGGAGTTTTAGTGACAGAGGCGGATGAATTTGACCGCTCTTTTTTACATTTGCATCCCAATATTGCTGTAATTACCTCTACAGATGCAGATCATTTGGATGTTTATGGAACGAATACGGAAATAGAACAATCTTTTCATGCATTTGCCAACCAAATTGACCCAGCTGGAACACTAATTTTAAATGAGAAGGCGAATATTGCAAAACCTGCTATTAAAAACTGCATAGTTTATGGCAATAGCAATAAGACGGAAGTTTATTACGATGGTGTGCAAATCATCAATGGACGTCAAACTTTTGATTGGATTACACAAACCAATGCAGTTAGAGGTATAACAGCTGGTTTGCCTGGTTTACATAACATTGAAAATGCCATTGCAGCAGCCACAGCTTGTCTGCAAGCAGGTGTAGAAATAGAAGACATTACTAAAGGAATAGTTTCATTTAAGGGTGTTAAAAGAAGGTTTGAGTATGCCGTCAAAACCGATAAAGCCATTGTTATTGACGATTATGCCCACCATCCTAGTGAGTTGGATGCTTTGATAGGAGCAGTAAGCATGCTTTATCCTGAAACACCCATTACCCTTCTTTTTCAACCACATTTGTACAGTAGAACAAGAGATTTTGCAGCGGCTTTCAGCAAAAGCTTATCTGCTGTTGACACCGTAAGAATATTGCCTATTTATCCTGCAAGAGAATTGCCTATTGAAGGTGTAAGTAGCAATATGTTGTTGGAAAGTATAACTTGTGCAGACAGCGCAATATTGGAGAAAACAGAAGTTTTAGCGTATATTAAAAATCAAATGCCAGCCCTGCTTTTAATAGCGGGTGCGGGCGATATTGATAGGTTTGTTAATCCCATAAAAGAAATTTACGATGAGCAACCAGCCACAAATTAAGCAGGAAAAAAAGCCATTTGCTGTTTCTAAAATAGTTACTTGGACTTTGAGTAGTTTGGTTTTAGTATTGTGCTTATTTCTAATTTTTAGAAAGCCCAAAACTGAAAACCCCATTGGTACTATTATAATTGAGATAAAACCTTTGCCCAATAACATTAATTTTTTAACGGATTTGGATATTCATCAACGGGTTGATACTATTTTAACAAAGAAAAACTTTTCAAAGGCCTATTGCGAATTGGTGCTGGAGAAAAACCCATATATAAAGCGAGCAGAGGTTTTTCAGGACTTGTCAGGGAAATTGAAATGTGTAATTACACAACGTCAACCTATTATAAGAGTGGTAAACCAATACCAAACGCATTACTATATTGACAAGGCTGGATTTAAATTCGCTGTCCAAACCGGTACTTCTGCGCGTGTAGTTGTGGTAAATGGAAATATTCAAGAAAAAGTTAATCCACAGGACACATTGAAGACTCAAATAGCCCAAGATGTTTTTGCTATAGCCAGTTTTGTGGAGCAAGAAGTGTTTTGGAAACAGTTCACTGAACAGTTGTATGTAGATAAAAATAAAGACATTCATTTGATTCCTAAAGTAGGAAGTTTTACCATTGTAATGGGTAATGCAACTAACCTAGCGGAAAAGTTTGAAAATCTGAAAATATTTGTTACTGATATCTTGCCAAAGGTGGGGTGGGACAAGTATAAGACGATAAATGTAAAGTATAGCAAACAGATAGTAACAGAAAAAAATTAGAAAATTGTATGCAAAATAAAAATGAAATAATTGTTGGTCTTGATATTGGAACAACAAAAATATGTGCAATTGTTGGTCAATTGAATGATAATGGCAAGTTGAACGTATTGGGAATGGGAAAAGTGCCATCTTTGGGTGGTGTTTCTCGTGGTGTGGTTGCCAATATCAGTAAAACTACTGAAGCAATTGAAAAGGCAGTAGCCTTGGCTACACAAAATTCTAAAATTAATATTAGAACCGTGCATGTGGGTATTGCGGGTCATCATATCAAGAGTTTGCAGCATACAGGTACTTTAATTAGGACAGATGGAGAAATGGAAATTTCTCAAGCGGAATTAGATCAATTACAAGCAGATATGTATAGACTGGCAGTTGACCCTGGAAGTACCATCATTCATGTATTGCCTCAAGAGTATATTGTGGATAATGAACGTGGAATTTCTGATCCAGTAGGAAGGACCGGTATAAAGCTTGAGGGGATTTACCATATTGTTACTGGACAAATTGTAGCAGCTAAGAATATAAAAAGATGTGTTGAAAAGGCGGGTCTTGATGTTGCTGATTTAATCGTAGAGCCGATTGCTTCTTCTTGTGCTGTTTTAGAAGAGGAAGAAATGCAAGCAGGTGTTTGTTTACTGGATATTGGTGGAGGAACATCAGACATCGCAATATTTCAAGGTGGAAAAATTAGACACACCGCTGTTATTCCTTTTGGTGGAGACGTAATTACACAAGATGTTATGGAAGCTTTTAGTTTATTGGAGAAGCAAGCTGAAAAACTAAAGACTAAATTTGGTTGCGCCTTGCCAGAAAGTTGTAAAGAAAATGAAGTAGTGGTGATACCTGGAGTGGGCAATAGAAAACCCAAAGAAATTTTTGTTAAAAATTTGGCAAAAGTTATCAATGCAAGAATGGAAGAAATGTTTGAATTGGTTGATGATGAAATTTTTGCATCAGGGTATAAAGATAGATTGCATTGCGGTATTATGCTAACAGGTGGTGGTGCACAATTGAAGGATGTCAGCCAATTGTTAGAGTTTGTCACAGGTCTTGAAGTAAACATTGGCTTGCCACACCAACATTTGGCTAAAGGAATGGTTGAGGAGGTTAAAAGTCCAATGTATGCAACAGGTATAGGTTTGGTACTAAAGGGGCTTGAAAATGGGATTAGTGCTTTTGAAAACAACAAGCCAGAAGTAAAAAGGAAAGAAAAAGAAAAGTCAAAACCCTTTACTAATATGATACCAGGTATGGGGACGATAAAAGATTGGTTCAAAGATGATGATCTACCAGATTATCAAGGATAATAATAAACATTAAAAAAAAAAGAAAAGCAAGATGGCAAACTTTAGAGTAGATTTACCAAAAGAAACATCAAATATTATAAAAGTATTGGGTGTTGGTGGTGGCGGTGGAAATGCCGTAAACCATATGTTTAAAGAAGGAATTGTGGGTGTAGATTTTATTATTTGCAATACCGATGCGCAGGCATTGGAAATGAGCCCAATTCCTAATAAAATACAGTTGGGAACGAATATTTCAGAAGGTTTAGGAGCAGGCTCTAATCCAGAAGTGGGAAAAAAGGCAGCTGAAGAAAGTGTTAGGTTGGTTCAAGAAATGTTGGCACACAATACCAAAATGGTTTTTGTTACAGCGGGCATGGGGGGCGGAACAGGAACGGGGGCCGCACCAGTCATTGCTAAAATTGCCAAGGATTTAGACATTTTAACCGTAGGAATTGTTACCACACCTTTTGAAGAGGAAGGACCAGTGCGTATTAGACAAGCACAGGAAGGTATTGAAGAGTTAAAGCCCAATGTTGATGCACTATTGATTATTTCAAATGATAGGATTGTTGAAATTTTTGGAGATTTAAGAATTTCTGAAGCATTTTCAAAAGCTGATGATATATTGTGTACCGCAGCTAAAGGTATTGCAGAGATCATTACTGTTCCGGGCAAAATGAATGTAGATTTTAAAGATGTTAGGACTGCTATTTTGAACAGTGGTAGAGCCATTATGGGAACAGGTGTAGCGGTTGGTGACAATCGTGCTGAAGAGGCAGCAAGAAAGGCATTGGAGTCTCCTTTATTGAATGAAACTCGTATTGACGGTGCTAAGCACATTTTGGTCAATATTTCTTATGGTACAAGTGAGCCTTACAGTCGTGAGGTTAAAGTTATCAATCAGTTTTTTCAAGAAGAAAGTGGGCAGAATGCCATGCTGAAATTTGGACTATGCCATGATGCAAATATGGGCGATGAATTATCAGTTACCATAATTGCTACTGGTTTTGGTGCCTCTGAGCCTCAATCAATTCTCGGTGATATGACTGAAAATAAGGGTATTGAAATTTTCTTTGATGAAGAAGAAAACACGGATGAAAGCATTCAAAATGAGGTTAATGCTACCAGTCAAACCAATTTGTTTGAAATGCAAGAGCGCAAATCAAAAGAAAGGGAGCGCGTTTTTGACAACAATCAATCAGCCAAAAAGGAAAATGGAGATTTATACAATAGGCCAGCATACCTTAGAAAAGGAGTAGATTTGGAAGAAAATACAAATGGTGCACAGGAGGTTTCAAAGCTTAATTTTACTGAAGAGGCTGAGGAAAGTAGAACGGTTACACTTAGGCCAGGCAATAGTTATTTGCATGATAATGTGGACTGATTTGAAGTTGTTAGTGTTTAGTTTTTCAAATTCACAACTCAACACATCCCGAGGTACCTCGGGACTACCTAACCACCCAACTACCTAACCACTGAACCACATAACTACCAACCAAATGCCAATACAAAACATATTTTTAATAGCAGTTATTGTTACTATACTTGGAGCATGCAATAGCAATTCATCTCAGCTAGATGACTTTAGAAACAGGCAGGATAGTTTGAGTATGCCTAGTGATGAGCCCATACTAGAGCAACCAGAAAATACAGAGCTAGAAGTTGCTCCGAAAAAAATACCCGCTGAGCACCCAGCATGGGCAGATAAGACAATAGAAAAAGTAACAAAGAAACTTTTTATGGCTAATACCACTGGAAAAAGTACTTTCGAGTACAGTACCAATTATACAGAGCGTGATGGAAAGCCATATATCTCAGTTGAAATTGGAACCCAAGATGAGGATAAGTTTACCGTAGAAAAGTGGTTGTATATTGATACCCTAACCAAAAAGGTTTATGAGCATGATATGGTTAATGACAAGTTGGTGGAGGTGAAGGATTAAGTTTAGAAAGGGCTTGAAAACTTCAAAATAGTCAACATCCACATTATCATAATCTAGATTAATTATTTTTTACTGCTGCTTATCACGCCAAATCTCAAAAATCTGTTCATATTGCTTATCTAAACTTATTTCGTTTAATTTTAACAATGTTGTCTTTGAATACAGTGTTTTGTCAGCACCCCATTCTAAATCATTAAAAACACTTGATATACGCTCAGGGTATTCAGTAATACGAGGTGTTTCACTTTCTTTTTTTAACTCAATATCAATGGCAGAAAAGGAAGAAACCTGATAATAATTATAAGTTGTTGACTTACCCAAAATACCATCTTCTTCTGAACCTATACAATAAATATCACCCACTTTTGGGTCATTGATATATGATTTGTTAGTTTGTTTGTCAAGCCCACTTTTAAAAAGAACAAAGACCATCAGCATAACTATTAAAATGCCAAATGTGAAATAGAAAGGAGATGGCTTTTTAAGCTTCAATAGCTTATTAATTTTGTCCTGATTTTCTTTGCTAAGGTTATTTGGCAAATGCCGATTTTTGCATACGGTACAAGTGAGAATTTGTTCTTTAGAAGTGGGAAACAAGGGGAAACCTATTAAAAAAGAATTTTGAATAAGATGAAGATTAAAATCTCTTTCGCACGAACATTTAGGACACAAATCATGGATGGTTAAATCAGCATACTTTATAGGAATAATCCCAATTTTTGTTAAAAACATAGCGCTCAAAGATAACAGCAGTTGCTTGGCTTAAAATGATAGTGATTTTTTTTTGACAAATTAGATTGATATATACTAAAGTTTCATAGGTAAAGTAATTACTACATTCTCCAATAAATACACTACCTTTGCACCCCGATTAAAAAAACACATATTTCTTTGACAACATTTAAAACATTAGGGCTTTCTGAGGATATCTTGAAGGCTCTCACTGAATTAGGATTTGAAATTCCTACAGAAATTCAGACTCAAGCTATCCCGTTACTATTAGAAGGCGACCATGATTTTATTGGTTTGGCGCAAACGGGCACCGGCAAAACTGCCGCTTTTGGTCTTCCTCTTTTGGAGATGATAGACCCTAAAAATAATGCTACCCAAGCATTGGTTTTGGCACCTACTAGAGAATTGGGTCAGCAGATTGCTGAGCAACTTGAAAAGTATAGCAAATTCATGGATAAAGTCAATGTATTAGCCGTTTATGGAGGTGCTGCTATTACCAATCAAATTAGAGCGCTAAAAAGCCCACAACACGTTATCATTGCTACACCCGGCAGATTAATAGATTTGATAAAAAGAAAAGCTGTAAAGCTCGATCAACTCAAATATTTGGTGCTTGATGAGGCTGATGAAATGCTGAATATGGGTTTCAAAGATGAATTGGATGAAATTTTAAGCTTTACACCCGAGGAAAAATGCACATGGCTTTTCAGTGCTACCATGCCTGCTGAAATTAAAAAGATTGTAAAAAAATACATGGATCATCCTGTTGAGGTTAAAGTTAATGTCAACAATGAGGTAAACAAAAATATTGAACATCAATATGCCATTGTAAAGCAATCCAATAAAGTTGAGGCCATTACTAGGTTTTTGGATATCAATCCAGATATGAGAGGGCTTGTTTTTTGTAGAACAAGACAAGATACTCAGGATTTGGCAGAAGTGCTTTTAGGTAAAAACTATAAAGCAGATGCATTGCACGGAGATATGTCTCAGCAACAAAGAGATAGGGTAATGAAAAGGTTTAAATCGCATGATTTACACGTTTTAATTGCTACTGACGTGGCTGCTCGTGGAATTGATGTCAATGATTTAACACACGTTTTTCATTTTACCTTACCAGATGACAATGCTTACTACACGCATAGAAGCGGTAGAACAGCTAGAGCTGGAAAAAAGGGTATCTCTGTAGCATTTATTAGTGCTAGGGAGCCATACAAAATCCGTCAATTTGAAAAACAGTTGGGTATTTCATTTGAACAGATTGAAATTCCAAATACTGATAACATTGCTGCAATTAGAGTTGAAAATTGGGCACAAGGAATCGCTGCGAAACAGTACAAAGCCAAATTGGATAAAACAATTGTTAAAAACGCGCTGTTGCATTTTGAGGAAGTAACCAAAGAGGATTTAATTGAAAAGTTAATTCACATGGAATTGGAGAAGTTGAATCTTGATTCATCTGGAGATTTGAATCAAAAAGCTAGTGATCGTGATGCAGGAGGAGATGGAAGAAGAGGTGGAGGAAGAAATCGCAGTGGCGGTGGCGGAAGAAGAGAACAAGGTGGTTTTAGAGGTGGAAATAACAGAGACCGTGGTAGGGGTAGAGACCGTGAAAGAAGTGGAGACAAAGGCCCAGATAGAGTTGATAGAGGTAGAAGTTTTGGTGACAGAAACGAGCGCAGTAGTGAAAGACCGCCAAGAACACGTGATGTTCCAAAGGATACTGATAGATTTGGCAGAGGTGATAGAAATAGAGGAGGAGATAGTCCTGTAAAGAAAAAGCGGAGGCGATTTTAAGGCTTCATTAAAAATAATTTTAGATTGACATGACATTTTTCTGACAGAAAGGAATATCATTGTTCCTAATTGTTCTTATCTTCGAAACTTTTTAAAAATTATGTTCAAAAATTTAAAATATGATATCCCCGCAAGTGTGGTTGTCTTTTTGGTAGCTCTCCCACTATGTCTGGGTATTGCGTTGGCTAGTGGTGCACCTCTTTTGTCGGGAGTTATTTCTGGGATCATTGGGGGTATAGTTGTTGGTTTTATTAGTGATTCTCAAGTTAGTGTTAGTGGTCCTGCTGCAGGCTTAACAGCTGTTGTATTGTCTGCTATAGCCACATTGGGGGCTTTTGATATTTTTTTACTTGCAGTAATGATAGCAGGTGTAATACAGTTGATAGCTGGACTATTTAAAACAGGTTTTATAGCCAATTATGTACCAACAAACGTTATTAAAGGTTTACTTGCCGCAATAGGTTTAATCCTTATTTTAAAGCAAATTCCACACGCTTTTGGGTTAGACAAGGATCAGGAAGGTGAATTTGCATTTATGCAATTAGATGGTGAAAATACTTTTTCGGAATTATTAAATATTGGCTCCTTTTTTAGTTATGGTGCAGTAATTATATCTGCATTGTCTATGATAATCTTAATAGGATGGGATAAAACTGTACTAAAAAAATTAAGATTTGTACCCGCCTCATTGGTGGTAGTAATAATTGGTGCAATTATCAATATTGTATTTAAAAACATGTTTCCTTCCTTATATTTAGGTCCAAAACATTTGGTACAAATACCAGAAATAAATGCTGTAAACGATATTATTACTTTGCCAGATTTTAGCCAGTTTGGGAATATGAAAGTATGGGTAGCTGCATTTACAATTGCAATTGTTGCATCTATTGAAACGTTGTTGAATTTGGAAGCTGTGGAGAATTTAGATACCCTAAAAAGAGAAGCATCACCGAATAGAGAGTTAGTTGCTCAGGGGTTTGGAAACTTTTTTTCAGGCCTAATTGGTGGTATTCCTGTAACTTCTGTAATTGTTAGAAGTTCTGTAAATGTTCATTCTGGCGCACGAACAAAATCTTCAGCAATTCTGCATGGTGTTTTATTATTGGTTTGTGTAGTTTTTTTAGGCAACATAATTAATTTGATTCCTCTGTCATCCTTGGCGGCCATATTATTGGTTATTGGTTATAAATTAGCAAGGATAGAACTGTTTAAAGAGATGTATAAAAAGGGCATGAATCAGTTTGTCCCTTTTGTAGTAACTATTGTAGCCATAATTTTTACAGATTTGTTGATAGGCATACTGATAGGTTTAGCAGTAAGTATTTTCTTCTTATTAAAAAGTAATTATAAAAATCCATTCCATATTCATAAGGAAAACCTCAATACTGGTAAGACTATTAGAATTGAACTTTCTGAGCAAGTGTCATTTTTAAATAAAGCCGCCCTTAAGGATGTATTGTGGAACTTGCCTGACAAGAGTAAAGTATTGATTGATGCAACCCATAGTGATTACATAGATCATGATGTGCTAGATTTACTAAAGGATTTTCAAGATACTGTTTCTGTTTCTAAGGAAATTCAGGTTAATATTTTGGGTATTAAAAAAGAGTACAATATTGATGACGTAATACAGTTTTCTAATGTTATGGATAAGGAAATGCAAGAACATTTATCAGCCAAAGATGCTTTAAAGATGTTGAAAAAGGGCAATGAAAGATTTATGGATGGCAAACCTTCTGATAAACATTATCAGTATCAAGTGGGTGCCTCTGCAGCTGGGCAAAGCCCAATGGCTGTTATTTTGAGCTGTCAAGATTCTAGAACAAGTCCAGAAATTATATTTGACATGGGATTGGGAGATATTTTATCTACAAGAATTGCAGGAAATATTATAAGTCCAGAAATTGTTGGGAGTATTGAAATTGCTTGCCAAAAAATAGGAAGTAAATTGATTGTGGTTATGGGTCATACTAATTGTACAGCTGTAGAAAGTGCTTTAAATCAACAGCAAAGCGATTCAATTAATAGTATAAGCAAAAAAATTGAAAAGGCCATTGCTGCTTGTAATTGTGAGCGGAGTGAAATACGCTCAAATCCTGAATTGATGAACAAGGTTATTAAAGAAAATGTAAATAATTCTATCAATGAGCTGCTAAATCAAAGCACCTATATATCAGAAAAAGTAGCGAATGGCGAGTTTTTATTAATACCTGCTTTTTATGATACACATACGGGGCAAGTTACTTTCGAAGAGAAAATAGCTGCTGCCGCCTCTCGGGCTTAAGGTAACAATCTTCCATACATTCTTGGGAAAGGTATGGTTTCTCTAACGTGAGGTAATTTGCATATATATGCTACCAATCGTTCTAATCCTAAGCCAAAACCACTGTGTGGTACAGAACCATACTTTCTCAAATCTAGGTACCACTCAAATGCGTCCATTGGTAGTTTGTGTTCTGTAATTTTTTCGCGCAACATTTGTTCATCCGTTTCACGCTCTCCACCACCCACAATTTCTCCATAGCCCTCTGGTGCCAATACATCAACACCTCTCGCAAATGCTTTGTTTTCTGGATTGCGCTTCAAGTAAAAAGCTTTTACCTCGTGAGGCCAATCATAAACCATAATAGGTGCGTCAAACATCCGTGTTAAAACAGTTTCATCACTTCCACCAAAATCTTCGCCATACTTAAAATTTTCTGCAGAGCTTAACCATTCTGGTATATTTCTTAAATCTTCTTCGATTTCTTTTAAATCAGACTTAAGGGTTGCAATTTTATTTTTGTTAAAATTAACTTCACCCTTTTTCATACCAGGAATGGCTATTTTAGCTTCTCTCTCTTCAATTTCTAATAAAACGGTTTCCTTTTCTTTTTTCTTATTGGCTAAATCTTCTGTCAAAACAGATAAGGTGTTTTTACCATTAACCTCTTGTTTACCGGTGATGATAGCAACAGCCTCATCATAGGTCAAACGCTGAAATGAACCTGTAGCATTTTTTAATTTGTCAATATCTCTTCCAACAATAGCCAATTCATCTGGGCAACTTTCAATTACTTGATTCACTACAAACTGTAAAAAGGATTCTATTAAGTCCATATTTTGAAAAATATCATAGAAGGCCATTTCTGGCTCAATCATCCAAAATTCCGTTAAATGTCTTCTTGTTTTACTTTTTTCAGCGCGAAAAGTTGGGCCAAAAGTATAAATTTTACCCATAGCCATGGCCATGGCCTCACCGTACAATTGTCCACTTTGAGACAAATATGCAGGGTCACCGTAATAGTCGGACTCAAATAAATTAGTGGTTCCTTCACAAGCATTACCAGTAAAAATAGGTGCATCCATTTGAACAAAACCTTCTTTTTGAAAAAACTGATGAATGGCGTAAATAATACTGTTTCTAACCCGCATAATTGCCCACTGTCTTTGGCTTCTTAGCCACAAGTGGCGCTTATCCATCAAAAAATCTACACCATGTTCTTTCTTGGCAATAGGGTATTCTTCTGCGATATGAACAATTTTCAATGTACCAACATGTATTTCATATCCACCAATTTGACGTTCATCCTTAACAACTTTTCCTGTTAGTTCAAGACTACTTTCCAAAGTAAGCCTTTGAGCGGCTTCAAAAACCTGATTGTCAACATTGTTAGCGTCTACAATGCACTGACATTGACCGGAGCCATCTCTTAAAATAATAAAAACTAATCCTTTGCTTTCACGCTTATTTGCAACCCAACCTTTTAAAGTTAAAATTTCTCCTACGCTTTTTGATAATTCTTTGATATACATGTTGTAAATTTGTAGTGCAAAATTAAGTTAAATTAGCAAGATGCTGAAACAAGGTTTAAGTCAAAAATTATCGCAAAAATTATCTCCGCAGCAGATACAGTTTATCAAGCTGTTACAGATGAATACGCTAGATTTTGAGCAAAAATTAGACCAGGAAATGTTGGATAATGCAGCTTTAGAAAAGGGAATTGAAGAAGAAAACCCAGAAATAAAGTCAAATGAAACAGAAGAATTTGATGATTTTGAGAAAGAAGAATCTTATAAGGATATCAATATCGAGGATTACATTAGCAACGATGACGGTAATGATCGATCAGCATTCCATTTGAATGAGGATTACAATGAGGAAGATCATAAAGAGATACCCATTTCTGAAACTATTAGTTTTTATGAGTTTTTAACAAGTCAAGCCAAATCATCATTATTGAAAGACAGGGACGAAGAATTGGCACTTTATCTTATCGGTCAAATTGAGGAGGATGGCTACTTAAGAAGGGATTTGGCGAGCATTGTCAATGATTTAGCGTTTAAAGAAAACATTACTACAACCGAGGAAGAACTGGAGCATGTATTGATAAAAATTCAAAACTTTGACCCACCTGGTGTCGGAGCAAGAAATTTACAAGAGTGTTTATTGCTGCAATTGTATAAAAAGGATACTGGAGACAATAAGGCCATAGATTGTGCCTTAGACATTATCAATAATCACATGGAGGCTTTTAGTAAAAAGCACTATAAAAAGATATTGGCCAGTTTAAAAATCACTGAAGATGAATTAAAGGCTGCCATGAAGGAAATTGTGCGCCTAAACCCGCGCCCGGGACAAACCAGTATTTCTAATATTAAAACAGATTATATTGTTCCAGACTTTATAATTACTGAGGAGGAAGGTGTAATTCAAGTAACATTAAACTCTAGAAATGCGCCTGAACTAAGGATTTCTAGGTCATACAAAGAAACACTTGAGGCTTACGATAAGTCTACAAAAGTAGATAAAAACTTAAAAGATGCCGCTCAATATATCAAGCAAAAACTAGATGGAGCAAAATGGTTTATTGATTCTGTAAAACAAAGGCAAAACACCTTGTTGGCTACCATGGAGGCTATTGTGAAAAGACAAAGAGATTTTTTTTATGATGGTGATGAGACCAAGTTAAGACCCATGATTTTAAAGGATATAGCTGATGAAATAAACATGGATATTTCCACCATTTCAAGGGTTGCCAATAGTAAATATGTTCAAACAGATTTTGGCATCATTGCTTTAAAATTCTTTTTCTCAGAGGCGATAACCAATAGTGCTGGAGAAGAGGTAAGTAACAAAGAAGTGAAAAAAATATTACAGAATGCCATCGCTGCAGAAAACAAAAGAAAACCCTTGCCAGATGAAGCGCTGATGAATCTGTTAAAAGAAAAGGGCTATGCCATTGCTAGGCGAACCGTTGCCAAGTACCGAGAGCAAATGGATATTCCCGTTGCTAGGTTGAGGAAGGAGTTGTAAATAGCTAAAAATAAAAGTCCCAAAGCAAACCCACCCGTAAAGCCATGGTTTGAATAGGATAATTTTGGGTTGAATATGGCACCGCCTTGGTTAAAGCATTCATTACATTTTCCATCTTGACAAAAAATATGAGGGTCTTTATTTTACCGCTTACATACAAATCAACTAGGGGATATTGTCCCAACTGCTGCATGTCATTCACATAGAATTGGCGCAATACTGGCTTGTATCCATAAGCATTATGTTTAGCATAGGTAAAAATGTCTATGCCAGTTTTAAAATGCAATGCACTGTCAAAAAGGTGCTTTTTGTAGTATAAATCTAATTTTCCGCCCCATTTAGGCAAGGGGAGTGCGCTGGAAGAAGCTTGTTGCACAAATCCATTGAGACCAGCATTGAGGGTTTTGTAGGTGAAAACTTTAGCCAATTTGAGCGTTAAAATTTGCACTGCACTGTTGAGTTGCTGCGTAGTAAAACTTTTATCAAAATAGATGTAATTGTTGATGTTTTGGATATTGGCTACTATATCTATTGGGTTTGTTCTGTTTTTTTGCTGTATCTGCAAACCCAAATTATTTGACAAAGTTTTGCTAAGATTTGTACGATAGTATTGATAGTATGGAGAGTTGAAATATTTCTGAACCACCTCTGGCTCTTTCAATGAACTTTTTACAAATGCTGTTGCAGTAAAATACTTTTGAATAAGTATAGCATTGGCATCTAGTTTATAGTCATGCTGATTGTAGCCAGATATGTAGTATTGAACCTGAGTGGTAAGCAATATTTTTTCAGCGAAAATGCCCTCTAGAGAGCCCCCAATATACGAATTTATGCCATCAATATTAACGCGTTGGTTTTGATTATAATGATAGGACTCTATGCCAAACCTTCCACCAAAAGCAAAACCTGAGGCTCTGCGCTGCAGCTTTTTTAGATAGACCTCGTTTGTAATTACCCTAAAAACCTGACTGTCTCGATTCTGTTGAAATTTTGAGTAGTTTTGAAAATTTTCGTAAAAAGCACTATCTCCACTGTTGTCTTGATATATCCATCGTTCTCTCTGGTAATCAAAAAGGTAACCAATGGCAAACAAGGCGTCTACTTTATAAATACTGTCTAATGTGTCTTGTTTTTTCTGGCCTAAATGGTATTGGTACAAAAAGCGATGATGGGTAAGTTTTGCAGTGTCATAGGCATTTGATAAACCCATCGGTAAGGCATTTCTTTCCGGGCCATTTGCAGCATTGGGATATCTTCCTGCAGCTGTAAAGGTATCTGCGCTGCCAGAAGTGGTGAAATAGTCAGTGCTTAAACCCCCACTTTCTTGCCCAGTTCTATTCACCCAGTTCATGGCAACAAGCGTTCTAAACCTATTGTTGGGTAATGTAAAATGAGAATTGAAAAATGGTGCACGGTGCGATTGAAACTGTCTTAACCCATAGCCCTCATTGGTAAAACTGCTTATACCTGCTGCAATATTCCAAGTAGGTATTATATTTTGAGTATGCAGCGCTTGAAATTGTATGTAGCGTTGTCCACCTTGTGCATACCTAAATGAAGTGAATGGCATTGAAGCTTTATAGAAACTTTGTTTTTCAGGTCCAAATTTATAGTAGTTTAAGGCGTTGTTGCCACTCGTAAACCCAGTACTAAAGGAAACTGGGCCGACCAAATTCATTAAAGGAGAATAATGGGTGCCTAAATCTTGATAACTTATTAAATCTCTTCTAGCTGTTACCTGTCTTTGAGCTGTTGCTAATTTATCCGCTGCTTTAACAAAGGTATCTTTCAGATTTAATAGTGATTTGTAATCTGTTGATAAGGCTTCTTTTTTAGCAACAAATAGCAATGAATCCGTGCTGGCAGTTTTTTGGGCTTTTATTTCCCCGAGAAAAAATAATAAGAATAGTATAAGAATAAGTCCCTTTGCCAAAACAGCACAAAAATACAATGTTCAATGAACAAAATGTTATTAAACTTTTAGAATAACACAAGGTTGTTTGATTTTTTTATTTAAAGAATTGTAAAGAGCAGGGGGCCTTTTAAAAATAGAGTAGAATTAAACAGTTGATATATAATGTATTATGACTATTTTTGGCATTGAAAAAAAATCTTGTTAACTTGTTAAATAGCACTACTTTTGAAGCAATTTTAAAAACATGAAAAAACTAATTTTTTTAGCAGTACTTGCGGCAGGCTTTATAGCTTGTAACAGCAACAAAGGAACAGAGGAATCTGTAGAATTGAACAATTTAACAGCTTGGTTAGATTCAGTATCTAATTTAGAAATCACAACAGCTGAACAATGGGCTTCTATTGAAGGGGAGTATGCGATGGCTTCTATGAGCATTGATACTACCAAAATGGATGATGCTGAAAAAGCTAAATACAATGATGCGGTTAGCAGATGGGAAATGATGAAAGCAGCAAATATGGAAAAAATGAATGCAGCAGCAGCCAGTGAATCAACATCTGTGGCTATTACCCCAGAAATGGTTACTGAATTTTTTGGACCTGGTATTGTTATGGTTGATGAAAATGATTACAGTTTTATGACTGCAGAAAATGCATTGGCGGTTTACCAAAATTTTTATGATAAAGCTAAATTGCACAAAGATGATTATACTTCTGACCAATGGAACTTGGTAAAAGCAATGTATGAGAAAATGGATGCAAGAAAAAATGTTGTTGAAAAAGAAGGTTTGAAGTCATCTGACAACTTAAAAATAGCAAAGATTAAAGTTAAATTTGCTACGTTGTTTAACATTGGCAAAACTGAATCTACAATTGACGAAAAGATTGCTGAGTAATTAGTTATTAATTTGTATAGAAGAGCCAGGCAATATTGTCTGGCTTTTTTTTGTGGTCTTTTATATTTTCTTTCGCCAAAGACCATTCCCGTATGTAGCAATGTATAGGAAATTATCTGTTTTTCTTATTTGTGTAATAATAGCCGTTGGTAAACCCTGTCCATAAGGTATCCAAGCACTGTTTTTCAATACGTAAAGCCCAATATCAGTGCCTAAAACAATACCGATGCCTTCAATTTTTTTTATGATTCCACAGGGTACATTGGGTAATTGATAACTTATGTTATTCCATGTTTTTGCTCCATCAACGCTATGGAAAACCTTATTTCGCTCCGGGCCTGCAGCATCAAAACCACCCAAACAAACCCATAGTTCATTTTGATTGCTGTCGTTGATAGTGATATCTGTTATATAGCGATAACTATAGGAACTAAATTGTGCGGTTATATCTTTCCATGTTTTACCGCCATTGTTAGACTTATAAAATTTATCTTTTAAGTTTTCACTCCTCCACAATGGGTCTTCTTTGGCAACGTAAATAATCTGTTCGTTTTTTGCAACGGCAAAAGCACTTATTTGATAGAAATGCTCTATTCCCAAAGAAATATTTTTCCATTCGTCATATTCATATTTCCAAATGTGCTTATCCGCTAAGTAGAGATTCTTGCCAGTTTTAACCATTTTTGGATTGAATCTGCTTAACCTAATAGGAAATACGGCATATTCAAAACTTTGACCCTTGTCTAGTGTTTTTAATAGGGTTGTTCCCATCATCAAAAACCAATCATTTCCCATAAATTGACAACTACCTCCGTCCCCGTACAATTCGGAAATGTTTGTCCATTTGTCATTAAAAAAAAGGTGGTTCCCATTATCCTGTGTACCCACCAAAATGTGTTCTTCAGAAATATCAAAGTCATATATTTCAGCAATGTTTAAGCCACAACCATTAATAAGCAGCCAAGTCTTCCCATTGTCTTCAGAAATGCTAATTCCACCGTCATGTCCTAAATAGATATTCCCAAAATTATCCAAGGCTATAGCCCTAATGTCATCGTGGTTATAGGCATTGTTTGGATATTGAGGTGTTGTTAGCTGCTCGCTTTTTGATAAGTTATAGCGATGTAAGCGTATTCCTCCAATCAAAAACTGTTGATGATAAAAATCATACTTTAGTAGACATCTTCGGGGGTCTGTACTTACGTCAATCATCATTCCATCCATTAAAAGATTGTTGTCAATTTTATAAAAAACATTGTTTGGTGCATTGATAAGTGCATAAACAATTCCGTCATTGTCCATCGCTACATCTGTATTGTTAGCAATAATGGAAGGGCCTTCTCGCTTTGCACGGATATAAGTAAAGTCATTGCCTCCACTGAACGAACTAAGAATAGTTTTTCCTGTAAAATACCATTCTCCTCTTTCCTCGAAAATTTTTATATTAGCAATTTCATGTTCACTTTTAAAAAGTAGTTTATGTTGTCCTTTACAATACAGATAGATATCCTGATTCAAAATATAGAGTAGTGAGTCATGAAGATATGCAACATCTTTAACGACAGTTAAATCATATTCTTTTGGTGCTAATTTGTGAATCGTATCCCACGTTTTTCCATTGTTTGTAGTGCTGAAGATGCCATAGCTGTATTCTGCTCTATTTGCTGGCGTAACAGATGAGGCAATGCATATTTCAACTTTTTTCTTGCCAATTATTTTTAAATCTATTTTGATGGCTCCGCCTGCACATGGCAATGGAATTTTAGACCAATTTTTACCTCTGTTTTTTGTATAGTATAGTCCTCCATTGGGGCTACAAGCCCATATTTTGTTATTGTTGAAAGGATGAATGGCAATGTCAAAAATACGCCCTAATCCATGCGGACTCCAGCCATTATATTTTACGGGTGGCATTGGTGTGGCATATGGACCTATAGGCTGCCACTGATTATCTTTTGTGGTAGCTAATAAAATTGAGATAATAATAATTATACCATACCTTTGGAACATTGTTTGCACAACTTAGGAAACAAATTTATAGAAAACAATTCAATGAAACATACATTACTATTAATTAGCGCATTTTTAAGTTTAAACATTTTTGCACAGACCTCAAATTTGAAAGTTAAAACCGATACCTTGGGTTTAGGTACCTACCACACGAATGAGGGTGTAGTATTTTTAAATTACAACGAATGTCTTAGGATTTGGCAATCTTATGTAAGGAAAAACGGTGGAATAACAGAGCCAATGCCAAATAGAACTTTTGTATACAGTAGTTCTAACATAAAATTCAATGCGATGGGAGATTTGATTTTTTCGGCATTTTATAAGTATACGCCTATTGCCGATACTGCCTGTTTGGTGGGCATTTATACAGATGAAAGCACTGGTAAAAATCCAGCTTACACTTATTTTATCAATGCTTATGAAAGTGAATTAAACGAAGCCATAGCGAAACGAAGATCGCTAATTATAAAAGAGGAAGTAAAAGCTTTAGAGCAAGATAAAAAGGAAGCTGAAAAGGAGGTTAAACAGCTTAACAAAGATATTGGCAAAAAAGACAATGAAATTAGAAAAAGTGAGGTTAAGATTGATGAAAATCAAAAGGAAATTTCAGATAGAACCGCTGAAATTGGTAGAAACGAAACAGAAATAAAAGCTTTGGAAGAGTCTATTGCTAGTTTTGATAGCAAAGGCAAAAAGAGCAGTATAAAAACATTGAATAAGGATGCAAAAAAATTGCTGGCTGCTAATAAAAAGAGAAATAAAACCATTAATAAGAATGTAAAAAAAATTAGCAAGTTAGAAGCGGAAAAGGCAGCCAATGAAGTCACAATCGAGCAGATTAGAAAACAGGCAATAGAAACAGCTAAAGTTGATGCCTTAAAATCTGAAGCAAGAAAAATGGAAAAAAAGGCTGATAAATTAGAGCGAAGTAATCAAAAGGCAGTGTCGAAAGTAAATGATATGAATATAGAAAATGCTGATTTGCAAAAAGCAATTGATGCTGATGCAGCAACGGCAGCTGCCAAAAAAGAACAGGCTTTAGCTTTAAAAACAGAAATTGATAGATTTGATGAAAAGGCAAAGACCAAAAGAATCAAAAGTTTAAATAAAAGCAACAAAAAATTAGCTAAAAGTAAAGAAAAGTTAGCCTCCAAAAATGTAGATATTAAAACGGATATCAAAGAAACAAAAACGGAAAAAGAGTCGTTGGAAGGCGTAGCTGAGGATAAAAAAAGTGAGGTAGCAGCGAAGAAGAAAAAAATTAAGGAGAAAAAAAGCAAAAAGTAAAGTAATTCTGTACAAGTTTAAAGCAGCTAGAATGAACTACTTGGAACCAGCATTTATTGCTAATTTTTTAACAGGATTGACTTTTTTGCTAGCGGGTTGGCTATTGAAAGCTAAACCTCCTAAAAATATAAATGGGCTATACGGTTATAGAACTACGCGTTCGATGAAAAGCAAAGAGGCATGGGATTTTGCACAGGTGTTGGGTGGTAAAGTAATGATGAAAGTGGGAATTGTTTTAATGGTTATGGGTGTTTTTTTTAGTTTCATCTCATTGCCCATTTGGTTAAGTTTATCCTTAACTATTTTTCCACTTATTGTCGCGTTAATTTATATGATAGTGAGCGTAGAGCGAGCATTAAAGCAACGGTTTGGTCAGCATTGTTGACGTCCGCCAAAACTGTTAACCTGGCTGTCATATGAGTACAAAGCATAAGGTGGAAAAACCCTTCAGGGTTTTATGACACGTCTCTGTAATCTTCTAGCTAAAAAAGTAGTAACAATAGTCATCGTTAGAACGGCTGCGTTTACTCTTCGAAAAGGACAGCGTTTAAATGTAATTTCCGTCCTGTATACTAATTGCACTTATTGAATTATATGCAATTATAGTAATTTATAATTGTATTTTATATATTAAGTGCAATTATAATAACCTATATTTGCACTTATGAAACATCTTGATATTCATCAGTTCAAGGCAGGCATTTTTAGGCAGAAGCTGGAGTTTAGCAGTTTTTCTCCTGAGCCAATATGTCTTCAGTGGCTTATTTCCAATCCAAAATTATTGAATAAATTGGGTGAGGCAGATCGCTTTTTAGGCAGACTTGATTCTTTTTCCGAATTGATACCTGACATCAATTTTTTTATAAAAATGCATGTTACTAAAGAAGCAACGGTAAGCAGCAAAATTGAAGGCACACAAACATCCTTTGAAGAAGCTTTGATAAAAGAAGAAGACATTGACCCAGAAAAGCGAGATGATTGGCAAGAAGTGCACAATTACATCAAGGCCCTCAACCAAGCTATTGAACAATTGTCCACTTTGCCTATTTCTAATCGATTGATTAAGCAAACACATGAAACCCTTTTGCTGCATGCCAGAGGAAAGCATAAAATGCCAGTAACCTATCGCACAAGCCAAAATTGGATTGGCAATAGTTTACGAGATGCGATTTTTATTCCACCGCATCATGAAGAAATTGCGGATTTGATGCAAGACCTTGAAAAATTTGTTAATGCAGAAGTGTTGGAGTTGCCTTTGTATGTGCCACATTTAGTTAAAATTGCCATTATTCATTATCAATTTGAAACGATTCATCCTTTTTTGGATGGTAATGGCAGAATAGGGCGTTTGTTGATTACCTTATACTTAATTCACTGTAATTTACTGCAAAAACCAACCTTGTATCTTTCAGATTATTTTGAACGAAACAGAAGAGATTACTATGATTTACTTACCCAAACCCGAACTAAAAATGATTTAGAATCATGGATTTTCTTTTTCTTAGATGGAGTTATTGAAACTAGCAAAAAAAGTATTCAGGCTTTTAATGACATTCTAGCACTAAGAGAAAATGTAGAATTAAATAAACTGATTCTGCTAGGAAGGAAGCAAGCAGACGGAAAAAAACTGATTGATGCGTTATACAAAAACCCTGTGATGAATGGCACTGAAATAGCAGAGGTCTTAGGAGTGCACAGTTCTACTGCAAATAGATTAATAGCGGATTTTGTGGACCTGGGAATTTTAACAGAATTGACAGGATACAAAAGAAACAGAATATTTGCTTTTGATGAATACATCAAAATCTTTTAAAGGAGCTTGAAATATATAATTGCACTTCTGCAATTATATATTTCTTTAATTGCACCTAATGAGATAAGTGCAATTAGGGTGCTTATTTCGCTATTTTCTGTAGAATAAAAATAACGAAGTACTTTGTTATGACATGTAGGTCACAGATGTTGTTTTAAAAGTAAGTCATAGACTCTGTTCTATATATAATCGGTAGATCGCTGCCCTAACTCTACCGATAGATAGACTTTTACCTGGGATTTAAATTGGTTAAATCTCTAACCATGCAGGCTTCTTCATACTTTTCATTTGAAATAAGTACATCCAAATATTTTTGAATTTCTTCTTTATCTAAAGAAAGTTCATGAATATTAAGTTTTAATCTGCTTCCATACATATAATATGAATTTGTGAAGTTTATTTTATTACTATTATATTTATTGCTAAAATCACTCAAATCTAACCGCATAATTTTATTATTGTATTTAATATACCATTCAATATTTTTTGTACCAAATGCTTTAACAAACTGTTTACAATCATTACATATTTTAGCGTGTGCTATAAAATTAAAACCATTTTGAAATTCTAGAATTACATTTGGGATATCTTCATAATCTCTTGGCATGAAACTAACCCATTCGGATTGCTCAATAAGTATTTCAACTTCGAGTTTAGGATTAAAAATTTTTATCATGACATATAATTTTTTCCCTCTTCGGGTCTGCGCCCTAGCGCGACCCGAAAAGCCTTACTTCCTCAAAACTACAAATATTTTTTCTAAAAATATGCAACATAATTTTTTACAAGGCGCTTAGTTTCATATATTTCATAGAATTGAATGTAGGATGTAAGTAGTACTAAATTTAAGTATTACTAAACTCTTAGAGGCTCGTAGAGGCTCGTTTATGTAGTTCATCGGTAGAACGCTTCGCTAACTCTACCGATAGGTAGAGATTTCATTATTAATTCATCATTAAAAATTAATAATTACTCAGTATTTCCCCCAGCCTCCAAATATCTTCAAAAGAAGTATAAATTGGCACAGGCGCCATACGAATTACTCCAAATGCCATATCGCTTAAATGCGGTTCTCTCCAGTCTGTAATCACTCCATTATTCGTTAAGTAATCAAACAGTTTCTTGCCATTGGCATCGGTTAAAATGCTCAATTGCGTTCCTCTATTTTTGGGCGTAATTATTTTTAGTTGAGAAGCAGTTTCCTTAAGAATATATTCTAAATATGCTGTTATTTCTTTTTGCTTGGCAACCAGATTATCCATTCCTGCTTTATCAAATAAATCTAAAGAAGCCAAATGTGGAACCATACTAAACACTGGGGCATTGCTCAATTGCCAACCTGCCGCTCCGGGTTCTGGCACAAAACCCTTTTTCATCTGAAAACGAATGTCTTCTTTATATCCCCACCAACCTGCAAAGCGTGGCGTGTCTGGATTATTACCATGTTTTTTATTGATAAATATTCCAGAAACTCCACCAGGGCCAGAATTTAAATATTTATAAGAACACCAAGCTGCAAAATCTGCATTCCAATTGTTGAGTTCCAATTTAATATTCCCTGCAGCGTGGGCTAAATCAAAACCTGCAAAGGCTCCAACTTCATGAGCTGCTTTGGTAATATTTTCCATATCAAAAACCTGACCCGTAAAATACTGAACACCACTAAAAAATACCAAGGCTGTGCTTGCTCCATGTTCTTTGATGGTGGCAATAATGTCTTCATCTCTAAGGTGATGCTCTCCTTCTCTTGGTGTTACTTCAATGATAGCTTCTTTTGGGTCAAATCCATGATGTCTAACCTGAGATTCAACTACATACATATCACTTGGAAAAGCACCGCCTTCCATAATGATTTTAAACCGTTCTTTAGTTGGACGATAGAAAGAAGCAAAAAGCAAGTGTAAATTAACCGTTAAGTTATTCATTACCACTACTTCTTCTTTATCAGCACCCACAATTTTTGAAATTTTATCAGCAAAAAACTTGTGGTATTCCATCCAAGGGCGCTTCCCTTCAAAATGCCCATCTACTCCAAGTTTTTCCCATGCATCTAGCTCATCTTGAATGTATGCTTTGGTTTGTTTGGGTTGTAAGCCTAAAGAATTGCCAGTAAGATAGATTACCGGTTTTCCATTATGTTGCGGAAAGTAAAACTCATTTTTAAAGCCATTAAGCTTATCCGATTTATCCTTGGCTTGCGCCCATTGTTTTGAAAATTCCATCATTTTTTTCTATAATATTTCTAGCGCCTCAAAATAGTCTAACCATTTATCCATACTTGCCATGCCCACTTCTTCCTCTTTACTTCCAAAAAGCAAAACATCTTTTGAATTTTTATTGAGTGCAAACTCGAAATCTTCTTTGGTTTTTAAGGGAGTTAAATGCTTAATACAATTGATTTCAATGATTACTTTTTCTCCTTTTACGTATTTATAAATGTTATTTTCAAAAAGTACCAATTGTATATCAAAATAATCAATTATTGCAATAATTTCCTCCAAGGGTTCTTGTGTTAAATGAGCAATCCAATCACTTCCAACCAGCCATTCTTTGAAGCCAATTAATACGGTTGGTGAAATATAATCAGGATGTGATTTTTCAAGACAAAAACCAATTCCTTTTGCCATTACAGAGGTTGCAAATCTGGCTTCAGATAGATTAGAGATTTGGGTGAAGTAAATATCAGGGAGCATTGGTGCAAAAATATCGAAAATTTGGGCAAAGCCTATCAATGAAAAATTATTAATTAACTAAGTTTGAGAAACTAGCTTTTAACACATGACCGCAAAAAAGGTAGTTTTTAGTTACATATTGGTTCAAATTGACGCAATTCTATAGGTTTGCGTCAATTTACTGACGGAATTCTATAGATTTGCGTCATTTCCTTCAATATCATCAAATTTCGCTTTCATGGTAGGATTGCCATGCGTCAATTTTTTGATCGTTAAATCTTCTGATTTATTATTTGCAATTCGCAAATTATTAACTGAAGACAATAAAGCATCTTTTGTTTTTTGCAAATGCGTCATTGTTTTATCTATTTCTTCAATGGCAGTTCTAAATTGACGGCTTGCCAAATCATAGTTTCGGGCAAAACTAGTTTTAAAATCGTGTATCTTTTCTTCAAAATTGGTGATGTCAATATTTTGATTCCTCATCAAGTTAAGCTCCTGTTTATATTTTAAAGAGTTCATGGCTGCATTGCGAAGGAGCGTTATTATCTGAATAAAAAATTGTGGACGCACTACGTACATTTTATCAAATCTATGCGAAACATCAACGATACCGGTATTGTAGAATTCGTTTTCTAACTCTAAAACAGAAACAAGTATGGCATATTCGCAGTTTTTGTCTTTTCGGTCTTTGTCTAGTTTGGCAAAAAAATCTTCATTTCTTTTTTTAGTGGCTGTTTCATCATTTTCATTTTTCATTTCAAAAATGATAGAAATGATTTCATTTCCTTCTCCATCAGTTTCTTTGTAAATAAAATCTCCTTTTGTTCCACCACTTGAGTCATTATCCTTTTCAAAATAAGCATTTGGAAAAGCGGTGGCGCGCAGTTTGTTAAATTCAATTTCACAATGCTGTTCAAGTGTTTCACCTAGCATTTTAGTAGAGAGCTTAACTTTCATATCTTTAACACGCGCAATTTCCTCATCTTTATATTTTATGATGGCATCTTTATTTTGCAATTGAGTTGAGAATTGTTGTTTCAAAGAGTTTTCTAAGTTTTGCTTTTCTAATTCTTTGGTCTTTAATTCATTCGCTAAATTATCACGTTCTTTTTCTACTTTTTTAACGACTTCAGAAATTTCTAGTTTTTTCTCTGTTTCTGCATTTTGAATTTTGGATTTCATTGCTGCAATTTCAGAATCCTTTTGTGTTAATTGTTTTGTAAGCTCGGTTTCACTTTTTGCTTTTAATTCAGTAAGTTGTCTTTCCTTTTCTGCTAACTGTTCTTGTAAAGTGTTTTTAATATTGGCTTCTGCAAGTTGCACAGCATTTATTTTTTCTTTTTCGGCAAGTGCTAGTCTAGTAGTTATTTCTTCTTCAAATTGGTGGTCTCTAACCTGTTTTAGGATGCTAGCATATCCCGCTTCATCCACTTTAAAAGCCTTATTGCAATGAGGGCAAATTATGTCATTCATATTTTAATTTTTTTAATAGCGTATAACACCTAAATCGATAATAATACAACCCTTCCAGTCTGGGTTTCTATTTCTCAGGTGTTTTATTTTTCCATGTCAAAAGTACTAATTTTTTGAAATATTCGACATCATTTCCAGCGTTTTTTCTTTTTCAAATTCTGCGTTTTGTCTCCACGCGTGAGCGGTTTTTTATACTTCTCTTTTAACTTTCTGAGGTAACTTTTTTCCTTGGGTGCTTCTTTACTATTTTTTGCTGATTTTTCATGAAAAGCAGGTCCAGGTTTGTTCTGTGCTGCATTTTTATGGTGCTTTTCTATTTGTTCAATAGGAGTGTCCTTTTCTTCTGGAGTGAGTTGTGCAGATTTTTCAACCCCTTTGGGTATTTTCTTTAACGGAATGGCGTAATTCATCAATGTTTCAATAGCTTCCTTTAAGGGAATTTCCTTCTCACCGTATAGCAGTATTGACCTTCCTTTTTGCTCTGCTCTACCAGTCCGCCCAATGCGATGAATATAATTTTCTGGATAGAAAGGAGTATCAAAACTGATAACCGTAGTTATTTTTTCAATGTCAATTCCACGTGCAATTACATCGGTTGCTATTAAAATTCTACTGGTATTATTTTCAAATTTTTCAATGGCTGCTAAACGATGATTCTGCTCTTTACTTGAGTGAATAACGGACATGTCTGAAGCAAATTTCAAGTTTTCATAAAGTCTATCCGCATTGGTCTTGGTTCCAACAAAAATCAATACTTTAGCATGTTTTTCTTTATCTGCAAGTAGGTGATTTAGTAAATTGACTTTGGTGTAAAAATTAGGAACAGCATAGCATTCCTGACTAATGGTATCTAGCGGTGTACCACTTATGGAGATGGTTATTTTAACGGGATTAACCAAAAAGTCATCAATTAAAACATCCACATAGTCCGTCATGGTGGCAGAAAAGAGTATGTTTTGTCTTTTTTCTGGTACATGCTCAAAAAGGTTTTTTAACTGTGTTTTATAACCAAAATCAAGCATGATATCTACTTCATCTATGACCAATTTTTTGATAGCGTTCAATCGCAAAGTACCAGAAATTGCAAGGTCATACAGGCGTCTAGGAGTACCTACAATAATGTCTAGCCCTTCGTTAATGATCTGCTTTTGAATTTTAATATTTGAAGCACCATAAACCCCTAATACCCTTAGACTAATATAGGGCGTTAGTTTTTCTATTTCTTCTACAATTTGAACAACCAACTCTCTGGTTGGTACCAAAATTAATATTCTTGGATTGAGCTGGTCTGAAAACTTCAAATCCTGTAAGATAGGTAGCAAATAAGCAATGGTTTTACCCGTACCTGTTTGTGCAATTCCCACAAAATCAAAGCCTCCAAGGATAGGAGAATAAGCCGCTTGTTGAATGGGTGTAGTTTTTTCAAACCCCAATTCCGTAATGGCATTGAGCAACTGTTTTTTGATTTTGAAATCTTCGAAATTATTCATTCGGTGCAAAAATCGGTAAAAATAAGCTAGCCCTTACATTTTTGCTGATAAATAGTTTATTCAATGTCTTTATTACGAGTGTGAAAGAAAAATTGAATTAAAAGCAGTCGCCTGCCCTGTCATGTGTTTTCACAGGACAGCTAGACTAATACATAATGTTCCAATATTAGTAGACACGATGACGGAGTATTGCCCTCAATTTTTTACTGCAAGCATTGTTAATTGGTATCAACTGCTAAAACCTGATAAATATAAGGAAGTCATCATTGATAGCATGAGGTTTTTGGTTAATAATAAACGAGTAAATATTTATGCTTTTGCCATCATGCCAAACCATGTTCATATTATTTGGTCGGCAGCTAATGACCATCAATATAAAAATATACAAAGAGACTTTCTAAAATTTACCGCTCAGCGAATAAAGTTTGATTTAGTTGAGAATCACCCGATGGTGTTAGAGAAGTTTGAGTCAAACAGAAAGGACAGAGCATATCAATTTTGGCAAAATAGGGCTTTGTCTATTCCTCTTTATACCGAAAAAGTTTTTCAGCAAAAATTGAACTATCTGCATAATAATCCTATTCAACCTCACTGGAATTTATGTGAAAAAGCTGAGGACTATAAATATTCTACAGCAGGTTTTTACGAAAATGGTGTTGAGCACTGGGATTTTATTACAAATTATTTTTAGTGTTTTTGGCTGTCATGTGAAAACACATGACAGGGCGAGAAAAAAATTGAATTAAAAGCAGTCAGTCTGAGCAGAAAAATTTCTTATTTTTCTTGGACGAAGACCTACTGATTTTTGTTTATAGTTTAAACAAATCTTTTAGGTTTTTTCGCACATATAGTATCTGGAAGTCCTCTGAAATGGAAGTTCTTGCCCGCATAAACCACAAATTTTATCAAAAAGGAATTTAGCGCATAGAAAAAACCTAATTTTGCAGGGTGTTAAAAATAGGCGAGCATAATAGATTAGAAGTTTTAAGAAGCACCAGTGTAGGAATGTACTTGGGTGGAGAGGGCATTGAGGATGTTTTATTGCCGCTTAAATACATTCCGGATAGCTTGGAGGTTGGAGATGAAATAACAGTGTTTATTTATACCGACTCTGAAGACCGCATCATTGCAACTACTTTGGAACCTAAAATTATGCTGGATTCTTATGCCAGTTTAGAAGTGGTGGCTGTTGATAGAGTAGGCGTGTTTTTTGACATGGGATTGGAAAAAGACTTGCTAGTGCCACACAGGGAGCAAAATGCACCTGTAAAAGTTGGAGATCATAGAATAGTGTACATGTTTTTAGATCCTGAATCGGATAGGCTGGTGGGCAGCATGAAATGGAAAGAATTCTGTTTTAAGGATGAGCCAGAGTTTGAAGTACACCAAAAAGTTCAAATAATGATAGGCGAACAAACAGATTTGGGTAGAAATGTGCTCATAGAAAATGCCTATTACGGATTAATATTTGCCAATGAGATTTTTGAAAAGTTGGAAATAGGTGATATAAGAGATGCCTATATTAAGAACATTAGAGAAGACGGAGACCTGGATTTAACCTTACAAGAAATTGGGTATGGACATGTACTTAGTTCTTCTGATAAGATATTGCAACTTTTGAATGCAAACAAGGGTATCTTGGAACTAGGTGATAAATCTAGCCCCGAAAAAGTTATTGCCATTACAGGTATGAGTAAAAAGGTGTTCAAAAAAGCAATAGGAGACTTGTACAAAAAGAAGTTGGTGCTTTTAGAGAAAGAGCAAGTGCGGTTGGTTGAGTAGGTAATAGCGGTTACATTTTATCTATAAAATGGGTTAGTATAAGTATAGTATGGTGTTAAAATGCTCTTACTTTCAATTTAGCACTTAGCCAAATTTATCGTTAATCTTCTTATAACCGTCAAATTGTAAATTTGGTGTGCTTTATTAATGCACACCACCTTTTGGTTTAGCTAGTAATCTATATAATTTTAGTGCCGTGTTATGGATTTTTGTTTTCGTCCTCTGTAATTAATGGGTAGTATCTTCTATCAATTATTATTTCCATTAATTTAAGATTGTGAATATTTTCTTTTGTTTGGATTTCAACCCTTCCATTTCTAATACAATAGCCATAATATTTAGTATCTGTTGTTCCAAAAATACCACCGTATTCTCGTTTGCAAATGCCATTTTCAAATAAAGTCATATTTGTGAAGCCAGCATCTTCGCCTACATAATCTGAACCGATTTCTTTTCCAAGTAAATTGTCTATGGAGCTAATCCACCAAACTACTATACATCCTGTTAAAAATGCAATTAGTATGATAAATATTAGTTTTTGTTTCTTCATAAGTTGGTCATAACATCCCGCTTTACGAAACCCACTCAGTTAGTGTCCTATATATTCATTTTGAAGGCCGTTATTTTTCTTTGTCAAAAGTAGGTTTTTTGTAACAAATTCTAAAGTTTATTCAGGAAGATTTTTCATATTTAAAAGAGACCGCATGACATGATGAAAAAAATAGTAAAACGCGTGAAATAGTTAATTGCCCTACTATTATGCTAGCAATTGAATGTTTTAAACAAAAAAAGTCGATACGCAAGTATCGACTTTTTTTAAGGATAAAAAACAACTAGTTTTTTGGCTCCATCAATTTAAAAAATTGATCTAATTGAGGTAATATAATTATTCTAGTTCTTCGGTTTAATGACATTTCAGCGTCTGATGTATTTTTAGCTAAAGGAATATACTCACTTCTTCCAGCTGCAATCATTCTTTTAGGGTCAATACCGTGCGTAGTTTGCAAAGAGCGAACAACAGAAGTTGCTCTTAAAACGCTTAAATCCCAATTGTCCTTTATTGATGGAGTTTTGATAGGTTTGTTATCAGTATGTCCTTCTACCATGAACTGGATATCTGGTTGAGATTTCATTACTTGAGCAACCTTGCCCAATACTTCATTTGCTTTGGCAGAAATATCATAGCTTCCACTTTTAAATAATAACTTATCGGAGATAGAGATAAATACTGCACTTCCTTCAACTTTAATTTCAATATCTGTATCATTGATGTCCTTCAAAGCGCCTTTTAAGTTCATCACTAAGGCAAGGTTTAAAGAATCCTTTCTAGCCATAGAAACTTGTAAATCTTTAATGTAGGCATCTTTAGAACTGATGTTGTCCATTGATTTTTTAATACTTTCTGCTTGTGCTTTTGTAATTACAGATAAATCACTCAATTGATTCAACAATGCATTGCTTCTTGATTTTAAATCTGCAATTTCAATTTCAAGGGTGTTAATCGTTGTTTTTTGTCTGTCCTTATCAGAAAGGCAAATGTCCAAATCAAATACAGCTTTCTCATGCATTTTCTGCAATTCTTCTAAAGCAGATAATTGAGCGTTGTACTTTTTTTTGCTTACACATCCAATGCTCAATATTGTAAGCATAAGGATTACTAAAAATAGTTTTTTCATATGGATATATTTGAAAATCTCTATGAACAAAAACCAAGCCATTTTTAGGTTTTGTGTGTTAAAATTTAAAGAAACTATACAGAATTAATGCTACTAACGATGCCATTAACAGAAATTTATAGTCCATCTATGCAGCAATTTTAATGGGTAATCTTGTTTTGCTTTGGCCATCGCTTTTGAGTAAAAAACCAGGTTGTGGTTTTTTTTAAGGACTAAGCAAAAGCACTAGTTATCTTGAGCATCTTTTGTGTGGTTTTCAGTTTTATTTTTTGGTGCAGAGGGCTGATGAACAACCATTTGAGGGAATGGAATTTCAATCCCTTCTTTATCAAAAGTTATCTTAATTCGTTTTCTTAGTTCGCCAGCAACTTCCCACTGTTTACTGGGTTGTGTTTCGCCCAATATTTTTATAACAATAGCTGAATCTGCAAACGCTTGCACCCTTAAAAATTGAGGCGCTTGGATAATTAAATCCTTGAAATAGTCATCTTCTGCTAAAGTATTGCCAATTTGGTTAACAACTTTAATAACATGCTCCAGTTCTGCATTGTATGATATCCCCAAGTCCAAATTTATTCTTGAAAAATCTTTGGTAGCGTTGGACACCTTTTTTATTTCTCCATGTGGGATATGGTGGATGGTTCCATCCAAATCTCGAAGGGTAGTTTTACGCAAGGTAATTTCAGTTACAGTTCCACTTGCATTGTCAAAACTAACCACATCTCCAATTCTATATTGGTTTTCTAAAATGATAAAAAGTCCTGAAATAACATCTCTTATCAAGTACTGACCTCCAAAACCAAAGGCTAAACCCACAATTCCAGCAGCTGCAAGGATAGGGGCAATTTCAATACCAAATTCTTGAAGCACCATTAACAAGGCGATGGTTATAATGGCAATATTCATGGTGGTTTTAAAGATTTGTATCAATGTATCTTCTCTTCTTAGTTCGGCATCTTTGCTGCTATGGCTATCAGGACGCACTGCTGCCCTCACTCCTTTAATAATAAAGGTCTCTATAATTTTATTAACGATAAAAGCACCAATAATAATAAAAAGTACCTTTAAGCCATGTGTTAAAAGCCACGGGATAATTTTTTCTTTCCAAGTTTCAAATTGAGTTGTCATTAATTCTTGCATATTTTTTTAGTTGGTTAAAATAGGTAAAGTAATTTTTATAGAGTCTAAGATTTTTTAATGCGCGAAGGGCTTTGCCCAACGCATAATTATTTTGCCCTTTCAGGGCTTTAAGCTTTTTCAATTCAGGATTCATTTTTTTAATTTACTGAACATTAAAAATTAATCATTAAAAATTGAAGTGGCAAAGCCTACATCATTGCTCTAAAGGTTTTTTCTATTATTGTCAATGCCTCATTCAATTGAGTTTCGGTAATAACCAGCGGTGGGGCAAAACGAATAATGTGGTCATGTGTTTGTTTTGCTAGCAAGCCGTTTTCTTTTAGTTTTAAACAAACATCATAGGCTTGGTGTCCATTGAAGGGTTCAATAACAACACCATTCAATAAACCTCGACCTCTAATGGTGGTCATCATTGGTAAATTCATCGCAGCAAGACCTGCTCTAAACTTATTGCCTAATTTAAAAGCATTGTCAACAAGATTTTCATCTTTTATAACTTCTAAAGCTGCCATGGCTACTTTGCAGCCAAGAGGGTTTCCACCAAAGGTAGAGCCGTGTTGCCCAGGTTTGATGGTTAACATGATTTCATCAGATGCCAAAACGGCTGAAACGGGCATTACACCACCCGAAAGCGCTTTTCCTAAAATCAAAATATCTGGTTTTACATTTTCGTGATCACAAGCCAATAAAGTACCGGTTCTGGCAATACCTGTTTGCACCTCGTCTGCTATAAATAGCACATTGTATTTTTTGCAAAGTGCGGCAACTTGTGTCAAGTATCCTTCATCGGGCACTACCACACCTGCCTCTCCTTGAATAGGCTCCACCATAAATGCAGCTACATTGTGGTCTTTCAGTTCAGTCTCTAATGCACCCAAGTCATTATAAGGTATGTTGGTGAATCCAGGAACATAAGGCCCAAAACCTCCATAGCTATCCTCGTCACTTGAAGAACTTATTGCTGCAATGGTTCTACCCCAAAAATTATTTTCCGCAAAAATTATTCGCGCTTTGTTTGCTGCAATTCCCTTAACATCATATGCCCACCTTCTTGCTAGTTTTACGGCAGTTTCTCCTCCTTCTACACCCGTATTCATGGGCAGCACGCGGTCATATCCAAAATAGTTACACATGTATTTTTCAAATTCACCCAGCACGTCATTGTAAAAGGCTCGTGATGTTAAGGTGAGTATTTGTGCTTGGTCCGTAAGTGCTTTGATGATTTTTGGATGGCAATGCCCTTGATTTACAGCGCTGTATGCTGAAAGGAAATCTAAATATTTGTTATCATCTACATCCCAAACATGAACCCCAAGACCTTTATTTAAAACTACTGGAAGTGGTTTGTAATTAAATGCGCCATGTTTGTTTTCTAATTCAATGTAGTGAGTTGCTTTTGTCATATCTTAATTTTCTAGTGTTTGTGCCACAATATTACAACAAATTGAGCTTAGAAAGTATTTTTCGCCTTATATTCGTGTCCGTGTTTAGGGGCATAATTTATGTTTGTCTTTTTGTATTAACTAGCTCATTGGCTCATCAGGGCTTGTCACAGGGCATGTACACTAGTTTTGGTAGAAACAGGGTGGGTTCCAATAATTTTAAATGGGAAACTACCGGTAACGCCTTGGTTACAATTTATTACCATGACAATGGAGCTATTGTAGCAAAAAATGCTTTAGAAATTGCCTTGAGTGAAACCATCAGTGTGGAGCGTTTAGTGGGTGCCACTTTGAGTGAACCGCTGTATATCATCGTATTTAACAATATCAATGAGTACAGACAAAGCAACGTGGATTTAACCAATACACCCATTAATCCTGCAGGTTATAGCAACATAAGACAGAATATTTTTCCCGTTTATTTTGATGGTGATTACAACCATTTAAAAAAACAGGTAAGAATGGCCATTGGTAATGCCATCTTAACAGATTTATTTTACGGTGGTACTATTCAAGAGAAGGTGCGAACCAATGTGCTTTTTTCTTTACCAGATTGGTACTACAACGGATTGCTTCATTACATTGGAGAGTCCTGGAATGTAACAGATGATGATGAAATGCGGGATAAAATTGAAAGTAAAAGTTTTCAAAATTTCAATACTTTGTCTCGTGAGGATGAAATTTTAGCCGGTAAAAGCATTTGGTATTACATAGGTCAAGAAAATGGTGCTGAGGCAATTTCTAATATTATCTTTTGGACACAATATGAACGCAGTGCTGAAGGGGCTTTAATTCGTTCAACTGGTTTGGGAATGGCAAAAATTTTGCAAAATTGGCGAAGTTGGTATTATACAAAATATGCCCAAGAGAATCGATTAGGCAATGTGCCAAAGGGAACAGAAAGCTCACCTGATAAAATTGCCAAATACAAGCATACCCGTTTTACAATTAGCCCTAATGGTAAATACATGGCCATTGTTACAAATAACAGTGGATTAGTAAAAGTTTGGCTGTACAATGTAAAGAACAAGTCAACTAAATTGCTTCAAAAAAGTGGTTATAAAAGTGAAACAATTACTTCTGATAACTATTATCCATTAATTGCTTGGAACCCTGACAGTAGAAAGCTTGGTATTATTACCTATAAAGATAACCAGGATCAACTTAAAGAAATAAATATCATCAATGGTAAATTTAAATACTATGATATTGGAAAGCATGACGGGGTTAGAGATTTCTGCTATTCCCCGCATGGAGATTCTATTGTCTTGAGTGCCTTTAGCTATGGACAGTCGGATTTGTTTTATGCAGATTTAAAAACGGCCAAACTTTCTAGGATAACCAATGATTATTATTTGGATATCAATCCTTCTTTTATGCCTGATGGAACCTTGTTGTTTGCATCTAAGAGGCCTACCAAAGCCATGGATAATGACAATATTTTGAACGTTTCAAATTATCCAACCACTATTTTTAGTTACGAAAAAAATGGTCAAATACAGTCTTTAGGTAAGCCCAAATTTGGAGCCAATTATTATGCACCAATATATTATGGTAGCGGCTTGATAACTTGTTTAACGGATGAAACGGGTATCGTCAACGCGGTTGTTACTCCTTTTGACTCTAACAGCCCGTTTGTCTTTGTTTCAAATTACAAGAGAAACATCCTCTACCAAGATATTGCACAAGAAAAGCAGCAATTGGCCGAGCTAATATTAAACAACGAAAGGTATTATATTTACTTGTCTGATTTGGCTGTGGATGTCATTGACGAATCTAAAAATTTAGATCCTAAAAATACCACGTATCGTTCAAATAATCCCATTGGTTATGAGCCCTTTAATAGTGCTGGAAAGACCAAAAAATTGCCTATTTCAAATGACAGTTTAGCAAAGGATAGTTTAAGGCAGGATACCACAATATCTACTAAAGAGTCGCCCTACTTTATCAGTAATTTTCCGGTGGTAGACTATGATTTGGATAGAGCAATGAAAGTGCCAACATTGCAGTCGGCTCAAGGCCAAGAAGGGAAAGTGCGCACCTCATTTTATATGAATTACTTGGTTACGCAGACAGACAATTCAAACTTGGGTTATCCTTATTATCCCATAGAAATGGATTCTCAGGCTATGAAAGTGCCATTTTTTAGTTTCAATTTAGAGGCGGAGGCAGCTGATATTTTTCGAAATTATATCATTAAGGGTGGCGTTCGCTTTCATGGTTTGTTTGAGGGACATGATTATCGATTAGATTTTAAAGCCCTACAGTTCAAGGTGGATTTTGATGCAGGCGTGTTGCAAAGGAAAAAAATATATGGATTTTTAAACAATCAATCAATCTTTAATCAAGGTGAAATTTGGGTTGGAGCAAGCTATCCATTTTCTGAGCGTAGCAGAATTAGAGCAACGGTTAGGGGCAAGCAAGATAGAATTGTACCCGGATTGGATAATTCTGAAGCAATATTGAGACCAACCATTGACAGGAAAATGGCAATATCCACTATAGAGTGGGTTTTTGACAATAGCATTGATAGAAGTATTAACAGAAATTTTGGTGTGCGTTCCAAAGTTTATGGAGAGTATTACCAATTTACTAATTTTAAGGGAAGCATGATTAATTTAGGCTTTGATATTAGAAGAAATGTTCCAGTTGTTGGTGAATTGATGTGGGCAACAAGGTTAGCTGGCTCAACCTCTCCAGGAAATTTTAAAACCATCTATTACTTAGGAGGTATAGAAACTTGGATTAATCCTCAATACAATCAAACACTGCCATTTGCCAGAGATCCAAATTATACATTCTTAGCTTTGGCACCTAATTTAAGGGGTTATCCACGAAATATCAGTTATGGTTATACCACCACTGTGTTGAGCTCAGAATTGCGGTTCCCAATCATATCACATTTTTACAAAGCACCGCTTTACAATCAGTTTTATAAAACATTTACGCTTTCTACATTTGTAGATATGGGAGGTGCTTGGAATGGCATTAACCCTTACAACTCTCCCTCTCCATTGAATACAAAAACCTATACTTTGCCAAATTATATTGTTACAGTTACAAGTCCTGGAAATCCATGGCTTCTGGGTACAGGACTTGGTGTTAGGGCTTATGTTTTTGGTTACTTATTTAAGTTTGAACGCGCATGGGGTTATAGAAACAATAAGTTTGGGGTGGGTATGAATTATTTGTCAATAGGATTAGATTTTTAATACAACAGTGAGACTTTTTCCTTTTATCATACCTCAGTTTTTCAATAAGCTTTTCGGTAAACTAGTTTGGGAATTAGAAAATACGCCATCAAACAAAATTTACTTGACATTTGATGATGGGCCGCACCCCGTTATTACACCTTGGGTTTTAGATATTTTAGCGACCTATAATGCCAAAGCCACCTTTTTTGTTGTAGGGCAAAATGCAGAAAAAAACCCGCAAATTTTACAAAGAATCATTGAAGAGGGACATGCTCTAGGTAACCATACTGACCATCATTTGTCTGGTTATAACTGCCGCACAAAGGATTACATTGCTGATGTCAAGCGATGTCAACAGTATACGCAGACAGATTTATTTAGGCCTCCTTATGGCAGAATTAAACGCAGTCAAGTAAAGCAACTTAACAAAACATTTCAGATAGTTATGTGGAATCAATTGTCTGGAGACTTTTATAAGAATTTGGATATTGAAAAAAGCCTGCAAGCACTGCGCTTGCATACAAAGAAGGGAAACATTGTTGTTTTTCATGACAGCCAAAAATCTTTTGAAAATCTTAAATTACTTTTGCCAGCTTACCTAAATTCTTTGAAAGAGCAGGGTTTTAGCAGTATTGTAATTCCACATAAAAAGGGCATTATCTTTTAAAACTTTGCGCGTAAAATTGATAAACTTCAATGGGTCAAATAATGTCTTTTTTAACTAATTCTGTTAACTTTTTATGGATAGTTCCAATACTTTATTTAGGCATTGCTTTGTGGCATTTGTTTTGGGTTTTTAAAAAGCGCAAAGAACCTATGCCATTAGAAACCTGGCCATTGGTTTCCATACTTTTGGCTGCTCGTAATGAGGAGCACAATATTGAACGATGTCTAAGTGCATTGATTGCCATAGATTATCCTCATTTTGAAATCATTGTTGGCAATGACAGGTCAGAGGATAGCACGCGTAAAAGGGTATTGGATTTTATAGCCAATTACCCCAACTTTACTGTCAAATTGGTTGAAATTGAAGGGAAGTACCCTAATACCATGGCTAAAGCTGCGGTATTGGCAGAAATAGCACATCATGCCAAAGGGGAGTTTTATTTAATAACGGATGCAGATATTGCAGTACCAAAAACATGGGCCAAAACCTTGATTGCCAATTATGATAGCGATGATATAGGCATTGTGAGTGGTACAACTTACATTGAGGGAAAAGGTTTGTGGGGGATGTTGCAGTCTGTTGATTGGATTTATTTTATGTGTTTGGTAGAAACCTTCCATCGTGCCGGTATAAAAACCACGGCTATTGGCAATAATATGTCTATAAGAGCAAAGGCCTATTGGCAAACAGGAGGCTATGAAAATATACCATTCTCGATTACAGAAGATTATAAAATCTATCAAAAAGTTAATGCCTTGGGTTGGAAAGCAAAAAATATTTGTAACACCAAAGTATTGGCATTGTCTAACCCAATAATCGGACTTCAAAACTTGCTGCATCAGCGCAAAAGATGGCTTTTAGGAGCCCGAGAATTACCGCCCAATTGGTGGTTTTTGTTTGCGGTTTTTTCACTCTATTATCCCATTACACTAATAGCACTATTTCTATTTCCACAAATTGCTTTAGGGATTATTGGGACTAAGTTTTTGTTGCAAAATGCTTACATACTGCTCAACCTGAAGAAATTGAATATCTCTATACCCAAGCATGTAGCGTATTTAGTTTTGTATGAACCTTATCTTTACACCATAACAATTACCACCTTGCTATTCTTTCTTTTGCCCTTTAAAACGGAGTGGAAGGGGAGGAGATTTTGAAGGGGTTTGGTGGGTTGAGATAGTTGTGGTAACCTGACTTTAATGTATATTCAAACCTTATTTTTCTGCTCATAGCTTGGTGTTAAAGGATAAGAATTTTATATTCGCCATATATGAAACAAATATTCCTAACTTTTTTTACCATGTCTTTAAGCATTGTAGCTTTCTCTCAATTAAAAATAGATAGTGGCTTGGTGGCACATTACAATTTTAACAAAAATACTGATAATCAGGCATCAGCTCACTCCAATGGCACTAAAACAGGCGGTGTATATGTGAGCGGACGAACGAGTTCAGATTCATCAGCAATTGATTTTGATGGTGCAAATGATTACGTTGACGTAGCCATAGATAGTTTTTTGCTTACGGAATTTACCTATTCCTTATGGACAAAAACAGATGGATTTCCATCTAATGGAGATTGTTCAACCATGATTAATGTTGGGGGGTTTGGCGGTGACCAAGGGATTCGAAATATAGTGTTTATTTAAACTCCAACTATCTGAAAATCAAAATAAAATCAGTATAAATAATTGCAAATCAGCTAATAGAATAATAATTTTTAATATATGCAATTGTATGCAATTTTAAACAT